>Ga0008649_10003646_pt1 | contig 10422 bp, 8 predicted proteins | sample SaaInlV_130m_DNA_2_FD_66601 | JGI IMG/M metagenome (GOLD analysis project Ga0008649, IMG submission 66601) | Marine microbial communities from expanding oxygen minimum zones in the Saanich Inlet - SI037_S2LV_130m_DNA | ecosystem: Environmental > Aquatic > Marine > Intertidal zone ... | reverse complement strand
CCAAGAAACACGTGTATTTTCGACGATTTCAGTCTAGTACTCATCAACGGCGCCCACCTAATCCTTCTAATAGCTGTTACGGCTGGAAGGAATCAATTCGTTCCAGTCGTAAGTTACATTTACCTATTAAAAAGGGACTTTTAATAGACCTAATAATTTTAAACCGACGGCTAATCCGCCTAAAGATTATTTTGTATTCAAAATCTTGTCAATATTTATCACGAGAGAGTTTAGGTTACCACCGGTTTATTGCAATCCTTTGGATCGACGAGCTTAGGTGGCAAATGGGTCACTAAATGAAGTGCGTTTTTGCTTCAGGATTCACCCTAGGTAAACAGGGTCAACATAGTTTTAGAGATATAAACGCACTAATAGTCGAACCGTTTCGAATCGAGCACACAGGGGCTCATACTTAACATGAAAAACTCGACAATACCCGATCCAGCCGGCAGGTAAGAGATTTTACTGAGACGAACGACGTGCTCTAAGCCCGATATAATCTGGGATGCCAACCCGCTCGTTAAACCGTGTTACCCCATTCAATTTTGGTTACATCATCGAGTCATTCGCACGACAAACTTAGATTGAAGATGGTCCTAGGTACCCGTAATCAAACGACGCTGGTTTGTACTGATACGGCCAGTTGCCAGATTTACCATCTAGCTGCGCCTGAGCGTAAAGAGACCAGTACGGATTCCTCATTAACTCTCGCCCAATGAACACAGCGTCGGCGTGACCGGCTTCGAGAATATCTTCTGCCTGTTGAGCTTCCCTGATCAGACCAACAGCTCCAGTCATTATTCCCGCCTGATTGCGAATAGCATCAGCGAACGGCACTTGATATCCGGGCTTAAGATTCACAACCTGATCGACGGAGTTTCCACCAGCAGAAGCATCAACAAGATCCACACCAGCGTCTTTCATCCACTTAGAAAGCTGAACTGAATCCTCAATGCTCCAGCCACCATCGATGAACTCCGAAGATGAAATCCGTACAAATAACGGGGCTGAATCAGGTATAGCTGAACGAACGGCTTTGATCGTTTCCAATGCGAATCGGGAACGATTTTCGAGTGAACCGCCATATTCATCAGTTCGGTGGTTCGAGAGCGGCGACATGAACGAACTTGCCAAATAGCCATGAGCGAAGTGAAGTTCAACCACCTTGAATCCAGCATCGAACGAACGAAGCGCACCATCGACGAAATTTTGAGTAATCTCGTCGATCTCGATCTTGGTCAGTTCTCGTGGCAAAGGGAACGAATCACTAAACGGAATAGCACTTGGACCTACTACTTGCCATCCGCCCTGATCCTCTTCAAGTGTGCCGCTGCCAGCCCAGGGCAAATCATGTGATGCCTTACGACCACCATGAGCGATCTGGATGGCAGGAACGGAACCTTGACTAGAGATAAATTCCGTTACGGGCCGCCACGCATCCACATGTGCATCCGACCAAATACCGGGGCAAGCAAGAGTAAGCCTGCCTGCAGGAGTTACCGCCGTGGCTTCAGCCATAACAAGCCCTGTTCCACCGACCGCTTTCGAGCCCAAGTGGACCATGTGCCAGTCACCTGGCACGCCATCATCGCCACAAGAATATTCACACATAGGAGAGTAGAAAACTCGGTTAGGTATGGTTTCTCCGCGAATTTCTATGGGAGTAAATAGCTTGCTAATTGTGGTAGCTCCTGAGTATGAAAATATGAACTAAAGATTAGATGCAGTAGTGATACATATTTCTGGTTGCTCTTCGATAAACATTCGAACGCGTCGTGCACAGAAAGCATATTGCAGAATGCTGCCTGTATCTATCGCTCGGTTTCGTCGTATCAGTCATAAACCTCGAGTTTGCGTTCATCGAGGGGATTCTTCAAGATTGGTTTTCCAGAAGAACAGTTACAAACAAAGGAATCGGTCTTGGCGAAATTACATGTGCTGGGTTCAGGCGGGCCGAGACCCATAAAATCTAGATTTGGCTCCTCACACGTTGTCGATGTGGGCGGGAAGAAGATCATGTTCGACTGTGGACCTGCCACTACCTACAAGATGGCGCAGATTGGCCTGCACCCACTGGACATCGACTACCTGTTCTTCACCCACCACCACTTCGATCACGATGTCGACTACCCGTGCTTCATGATGACCCGATGGGACGAAAGCACCGGTAAGGAGAATCATCTACAAGCGTTCGGACCCAACAACACAGAGTCGATAACCGAAAGGCTTGTGGGCGAAAAAGGCGCATTTGCCTACGACATCAACGCCCGCACAAATCATCCACTGAGCAAATCGACTTACGAGCTTCGAGGCGGAGTTCTGCCTAGGCCAAGAATGAACGTAGTGGCACGTGATGTTGGCCCCGGAACGGTGTTTACCGGAAATGATTTTGAAGTCACCGCGGCGCCCGCAGAGCATGTCGAGCCGTATCATGATTCGCTCGCGTATCGACTCGACACTTCCGAGGGATCGATAGTTTTCACTGGTGATACTGAACCTTGCGAGAGAGTCGTCGATTTAGCTCGCGGAGCCGACGCTCTAGTTTCGATGTGCGGCAACTTCGAATCGGTTTATGACGCCCGTGTTGGCGATGTTGGGCAGACCGGTACGCTCGGTGCCGCAGAAATGGCAACTGAAGCCGGAGTAAAAGAACTATTCCTAGTTCACGTAGGCCCCGATTTATCAGCGCCGGAGAACCGTGAACGTGGAATTGCCGAAGTGAAAACCGTTTTCGACGGTGAAGTTACTTTGACTGACGAACTTGAAACATACGACTGGCAAAAACACGATCACAGCCACGATAATCCGCCGTCTGGACCGGAGGTTCACCCGCACATACATCGTCATTAGAAAGCTGATGTCGGGCCGGGTAACATACGTGGAAACTGACGCTGAATCGAAGACACTGGCGCTTAGTTGATCTGCCCGATCGGATCGTTTCGGTGATCTGTCAAATGGTCTCGCATCGTATCGAGAAGTGCCACGGTTGCTCTTACGTAGCTGACACGATCTGACAATAAGTGCTTGCCCGCCGTTCGTGCTCGGCGTTCGAGATCGGCATGAGCGGCTTTGACCTTTTCGTGCCCCGGCTCGCCTGGAACACCGAGTGACGAGGCCATGTCGTTTTGCCCAAACGTTATGCAGTGAATTCCGGGCACTGAAACGATTGCATCGAGATTATCGATGCTCGTTTGGCTCTCGAGCTGGGCGATAACGAACATGTTTTCGTTGGCATCCGCGATGTAGCCCTTATTGCCGCCGAACTTGTCGTTCATCGTTGGCAGATAATCGTAATAATGCCCTCGCCCCGGACCCCAGGAACGTTTTCCTGCAGGCGTGTAGTAGCACGAATCTGAGAGAGTCTGCGCTTGCTCTCGACTCTCGACTCCTGGGCCCTGAATGCCTTGTACACCACGAGCCAAATACTGCTTGATGGGGACAGGATCGACTGAAGGCACACGCGCCGTCACAGTCATTCCAGCAGCGTTGGCAACACGACAAATTTCGTCGATTTCAGAAAGATCAAAATGCCCTTGCTCTCCGTCCAGATCAACACCGTCCATGCCCGCAAGTTGGGCAAGTTCAACCAATTCAGTGGAAGGAAAGTGCATTTGCAAAAAATGTGCTTTTCGCCCTTCGTTGTTCGCCGCAAAAATACGGTTGATTGGCAAGCTAGCTCTCCTGATGTTTCCAAGGCTGGTGAATCAACGGAGTATAGCCTCGTCCTGTACATACCAACAAGAAGAAACGTCCCGATACGTTCAGTAACTGCACTTGATCGGCTGATACGGATACCATTGAGCAGGAGATGGGAATGGAACTCGCGACCCTTTGCTTGGTGATATAGATAGGCTATGTTCTGGAAATATTTAGTACTTTACGCAGTTTCGACATGAATTCGATTTTACTTTGGGAGAATCCGTTTGCTAAAAAATAAGAATAGTGCCTTTTTAAGATTCTTATTAATTTTATCGTGTTTAGTACCGGCAATTTTTATGGGGTGCGAACTGGAAGCCGGGGTGCAGATCGCCGAAGACATCCGGGAGGCACAAACAGAGCTTGAGGAGGAATTGTTAAAAGCCGAATCAACATTAGAGGTGCTGAAAAATGAGCTTGAGCGAACTCCAGAATCAACCGTAGATTCAGGAGAAAAGTCAGGACAAATAACCGAGAAAACCGATGATGTAGATCCTGTAAAAGAACCTTTGCGGGTAAGAGAGAAAGACGAAGCGTCTGAAAAACAATGGATGGAATTTGATAGTCCGGCATGGATGGCTCTAGGAAAACTGGATGGTAAAGATGTTTCGGGTAGAGCCGGGTTTGAGGGAATGTTTGTGACTACTCCATCGACAGATGGAGGGACTGATGAAATCGTAACTGGAATGGCTGAAGTCACATACAGTACTGGAGCGACACTTCCCTACGTAAAAGGTGAACAGCCGCCTACTATCGACACACCAAAATATTCACCTGCGCTTTTAAGCAAACTTGAAAATGGAGATCCGGGTGAACCAATAGATATTAACGTAACCCTTAAAGATGATCTGATTTTGACACCACTACCCAGATTTAAAGATTTTGAAAGGGGAAGCGACGATTGGAAAAAGATCGATGCGGTAAGACAGGTTGAAATACAGAAGATCAAAGATGCCAGAAAGATTCAATTTAGTGAATTCAGAGATCTTCTTAGAGGAAAGATCAATTTCGAAATCGTGTACCTTCCCTGGATTGCCAACACTCCGACTATTACCGTCAGACTTGACACTGTGAAAATATTGGCTGAGTTGGATCAGGTCATCAATATCTCCCTGAATGATGAAGCATCAATAACACAAGGACCTGACCTCGACGCTGCCAATGACGTGCTGGCCGTCAGAGAACAATTGAGGACTATCCCATACGATGGTCAAAAATTGAACTGGGGTTATTTGGCAGTAGTTGACACAGGTGCACGAATCACACATGACATGCTTGACGATCAGAGTGGTGCCATTGCCGCTGACTGCGGCTCTGGCGGGGAAACGTGTTTTGGAGACGGCGGTCCACCTAATGGAAAGGCTGGGACGCTTTTCCCGAACTACAATAACGGAGACTTTTATAATTCACGTTCGGGTGATGGACATGGAACATCCGTAAAAGCAGTCATAAGTGGTAGCGGAGATATCGCATCGGAACTAAGAGGTATCACCCAAGTGACGACTGATTCCTGGAAAGCCTCTCCACCATATCCGTACAGTGACAATCAACAAGCGAGGCAAGGTATCTCGACCGAAGCGGCCCACAGAGCTCTTGAGATGGCTATTGTAATGGGGAGCGTGATATCAACACACTCCTATGGAAGTTGGGCGCGGACAGAGCATGAATATGACAACGCGTTCGACTTAGGCATGGGTGTGTTTGTGGCATCCGGTAACTCAGCATGCTCCGCCGAAAGTCCAGTGTATAACCAGCATGAGCTCCCTTGTGATAGAAAGGTGATCCGGGCTCCAGCAATTTCTTATGATGAGAAAGGCGTTCAAATGATCGAGCCTGCGTTCAGTAGTTTGTCGGACGACGCCCATAAAGTGATCACCGTGGGAGCTCATGATATCGACCCACCCTGTACTTGGTTTGAGGTCAATACAAATGTCTGTCCTTATTCGGGACGAGGCCCTGCTCCAGACGGACGATACAAGCCAGATATCCTTGGGTACACAAACTGGGAAAGCGCAAAAGCAAATAACGATAACGATACAGGTTCGTTCGGTGGAACAAGTGCAGCTACCCCCACAATAGCTGCGATGGCTCAGATCTACAACAACTTTTTAGAGAAGGCCAGTAACTTTGCATCCTGGCTTTCACCGGGGCATGTTTACGCAGCAGTTCTCGGCAGCGGAGAACACCAAACTTTCTGGGAAGGTTCGTACAACTACATTGGTGTCGAACCCAATATATCCACCCTTAACATTGAGGGTGTCGGCAGACCGAAGATGTTTGTCAATGGATCCCTCCATTCCGGCAGTGCACAAATAAACGACACAGGAGATATTGCCACCGTAAACCTTGACGTTCCTAACGGTGCATGCGGAATTCAAGCAGCAATATGGTGGCCAGAGGGATCAGATCAGGACCATAACGATATAGACATACATCTGGTCAGCCCTGACGGCGTCACTTTCGCAGCAGGTCAATCCGGAAAATCAGTATGGGAGCGAGCAAGTATAAAAACTGATACTGGGTTGCCCAAAGGCATTTACAAAGCCCGCATCGTTGGTTTCGACGTAAACGTAAAGCAAGGCCAACAGGTGTTTTACTCAATACACGTACAGAAAACTAAGTGTTGGGACGGCTGAAAACGGCTCTGTCAGAACTCAGTGTCGGGGGCAGAATAGCATCGTTCCTCGAGAACAAATCGAGATTCTCTGGACCGTCCGGTTCGACTCAGAAGAATTTTCCAGAATTTTGGTGGAAAAAATATTTAGACCCAACTCACCTCCCGATCGTCGAAGGATCACGGGGTGGGGTGGGGGGCTCGTCAGAAGCAAATTCCTGAAGATAAGGAGCTCACTCGTCGGACTCGCTCGGCGTGTTTACTTCGCGTAGGCAGGGGCGCTCCGCGTCCTCCGCATCAGTGTCCGCCTGGTTGTCGAAAACGCCTGAATCCAACACTCTCCGAAGGTCTTCTGTGCTCAAAACGGCCAGTTTGGTGCTGTCGTGAGATTCGATCGTAAGGTTGACGCTGCTCTCCTGAAACATCCCTAGGATCTTCGCCAGCGACACTAGTGCCGCGTGCTTGTCGTGCAGCTTGAACCGAAGTTTTGTCACTTGCTTGTCAGCTGCCGTGCGAGATGTGTCCGTGTTCAGCGATGCGATCGCTCTTGTCGCACCTGGCGGCATGTTGCCCAGCTCGATCGATGCTGTGCCGTCTGGATGAATGCGAATGTAATCACCCAGGTCGGAGAACGCAATCACAGCTAGTTCAGCAACGATTTTCTCGGGCGTGACGTTGGACTGTTCCGCAAGAATAGCTCGCTGTCGTGTGATCTCTGCCTGCACCTCTGGATTCGCTATCAATCTCGACCCTTCGGCAGATGCTGACTTGGCCGCGTAGCCAACGTCTCGTGCCGCTCGGGATGCGTTGAGGTCCACGAGATACTCGCTGACGAACGCGGCTCGTCTGGGAGGAAGGGGTTTAGTCGGTTTGGCGGCTGAGGGAGTCATCTGGATAGGGTAACTGGATTGCGGGGAATGTCCTGGAATACCAGACACTTCATCGTCGGATCACGCTTGATGCTGCTACGCAGATAGTTCGCAATTCATCTGCTCACGCCAAAAGACTGAATCTCACTCAAAAACACCGACTTTTTCGCCCGCTTGGTGTCTTTATGGTGTCAATCACAGAGAAGCCCTCACATCTCTGTGAGGGCTTCTGAGTTCAGCTTGAACTGGAGCGGGAGACGAGGATCGAACTCGCGACCCTTTGCTTGGGAAGCAAATGCTCTGCCACTGAGCTAGTCCCGCTCGCGACGGACGACAGGACCGACGTCAACCAATCCCCGCCCCACCTACTGATTATTCGCGCCTGCCCTCAGATCGGCCAGCACCTCTTGGATCTCGTCGTATCGCACGGCACGATTGTCTGAACTAATCACAGTGCTTTTCTGGATGATCGTCCCGATTAAATCGCCGTCTATATCGAACAGTCCACCACCGCTCATACCGTTCGTAGCCTCGGCGTTAAAGCCGAACGTCGAAACATCGCCCGGCACGACGTTCCACCATGTTGAAATGTGACCAAAGCTGGTCATTGGAACCGTGTTCGAAACCGGTGTTACGTACCCGATTGCAATGACCGGACTTCCGATTAACCCGTTCGACGTCCACTCAGTTCCATCCCAGGTCGAACCTTCTGAAATCTCAGCTATCGACTCTCCCCCTGTTGATGAAAACGTCAGCAACGCCAAGTCGCGAGTTTTGTCCCAACCTTTGACGACTGCGTTGACCAAACCAACTCCAGGTATCGAAGCCTGAACAAGAGATTTACCAGTAATTACGTGCTCGGCGGTTAGCAATTCGCCAGCACCGATCACCACTGCCGACCCCGTCGCTTCGCCTGCATCGATCCAAACGACGTGATCTTTGATGCTCGCTTCGTCGAGGAACAGTTCGTGGTAATCGCCACCACTGACTCCTGCAGGGCCGATCGGACCGGCGATACCAGCGTCACCAGCCTGCCCTTTGGGTCCTATTGCCCCTTTCTCGCCAGCAGGCCCGGTTTCACCTTGTGGGCCTGTCTCTCCGATGACGCCTGCTTCGCCTTGAGGTCCATCGGGACCGATTTCGCCCTGAGGACCAATAGGACCAGTCGATCCCTCAGGCCCGGTAAGACCAGTTGCACCAGCAGGACCAGCAATTCCTTGACCACCTTGTGGACCAGGGTTGCCTTGAATTCCCGCGGGACCAACCGCCCCCTGACACGCGACAAGACCTACAAAAACTGTGAGAACGAGAGCCACTGAAATAAGGAGTTTCATAGTGTTCCTAAATTGCCAAAAATATGCCCTCATAACGTAACACCGCGAACATTACGATGATGCTTGCTTCAGATGATCGCAGCGTCGTTCAAGACATTCGACTCATGTTTACTTACGCTCGTACCCCACTCGATGGGTTCCTGCCCTAAAATCGTCCGATGCCTAAAAATACGAACTTATTCTGGGTCGATCTCGAAATGACAGGACTCGGCGACGAGCAAGTCATTGTCGAAATCGCCTCGCTTGTGACCGACGCCGATCTCAACGTTCTCGCCGAAGGGCCAGAACTCGCCATTCACCGAACGCCTGAAGAGATGGCTCGAATGGAAGATTGGCCTGCGAAGCAGCACAAAAAGTCTGGACTTCTCGACCGAATCGAGGCTTCAGAAATAGATATCGCAGAAGCCGAACGCCAAACGCTAGAGTTTTTGAAGAAATGGACCGAAAAGGGCAAAGCACCACTTTGCGGAAATTCCATATGGGTCGACCGTCGGTTCCTGCACAAAGAAATGCCGACTCTCGAAGACTACCTTCACTACCGAATGGTCGATGTGTCGTCATTCAAAGAGGTTGTTGAACGGTGGTACCCGAAAACGCTGCGCCCACCTTCCAAGAAGGGCACGCATCTAGCGATGAACGACGTCAAAGAAAGCGTCGAAGAATTGAAGTGGTACCGAGAGAACGTGTTTAAAGGCACGGACTAAGAGAAATCAACCTTCCGTTTCGCCTCTTATTCCATCGGGCGAGCGCCGAATTACCAACGGGATTATCACGCCTTAAGTTCGAATTAGTTACTTCGTGACCGCATACTCCGCTCAGTACTCAGGAAAACCCAGCGGGGTTCACAATGCCCATGATCGTACCGACAACGTCCACAAAGGACTGGCAACGGCTTGCTCGTAGCCATGGGAAGGTGTGGCGACGCGGGTTCAGGATTATGAGCCTAGCCAACCACTGGCAAGGTGCTCCTGGCTTTCCTGCGGATGTGGAGCGGATGTTCAAGTCGGCCCGCAACACAGCAGTCAACGATGCCGAGATTTTACTGAGTACTCCCGAGTACGAAACACAACTTCCTGCCAACGGCGGGCCTGCATTCGCCGATCTGTTCGTACTAGCAAAGTCCAGTTCTGGGCTAATGACAATGGTTGTTGAAAGCAGGGTCAACGAACCATTCGATTCTCCTTTCAACGCATTGCGGTGGAGGCAGGGCGACGTGATCGATGATCGAACGAGTTTGGCGGGACTGTCAGACATCCTTGAAATTACGGTCGGTGATGCCTCATCTACTCGGTATCAACTGTTAAACAGAACAGCATCAGTGCTGATCGAAGCAGAGAGATACTCGGCGACTACCGCAGTCATGCTGGTGCATTCATTCAGCGCTGATGGAGATTTATTTGAGGACTACGAGGCGTTCGGTGCTGCAATGGGTGTTTCTGTTGAGCGCGGACAGCTTATGGATGTAGGCATCCGGTTTGGTCACCGACTACTACTCGGTTGGCTTACAAGTCCGGTGACGCAAGAGCCGCAGTAAGGCTCTTAATTTGCCCTACAACTTTCGACATCTGCAGCAACTGCAACCGGCAAGTAATCCTTATAGCCGAATAACTGCTCTCAATAGAGAATATTCGCTTCCATCCGCTCCCTACTGAACCGAATAACCGCCATCAATCGGAATCGATACGCCTGAAACAAACTGCGAGGCGTCTGATGCGAGGAATATCGCTGTTCCTGCCAAGTCCTGCGGCTGACCCCAACGTCCTGCCGGTGTACGACCTTCGATAGCCGCATACCGATCTGGAAATAGTCGACCAAATTCGTCGGTCATCTCGGTCACAATCCAACCCGGCAGAATTGCATTTATCTGAACGTTGTACTTGGCGTAAGCGATAGCGCAGCTCTTTGTGTA
>Ga0008649_10003632_pt1 | contig 10451 bp, 12 predicted proteins | sample SaaInlV_130m_DNA_2_FD_66601 | JGI IMG/M metagenome (GOLD analysis project Ga0008649, IMG submission 66601) | Marine microbial communities from expanding oxygen minimum zones in the Saanich Inlet - SI037_S2LV_130m_DNA | ecosystem: Environmental > Aquatic > Marine > Intertidal zone ... | reverse complement strand
GGCTGATATGGTCCAGCGAACGGAAACCCAATTAGATAGTCGGTTCACGCAAGTGCCAGCCGACTTCCTCCAAATGCGGGCAATTCAGTTGCGAGTCACCCCAACGAAGGCGCTGGAGTTCTTAACCGCAGAGCAGATTATTCAAGAGCGTGGAAGGTTGTCGGATACGGCAAGAGAGCCGATGTTCTACAGCATATTAGGCGACACTATCGAGGTTATGCCTACGCCAGACGCGACCTATGAATTAGAGATGAGTTACTACCAAGATATTCCGGCTATGTCGGCAGATAGTGACACCAACTGGCTGCTGACCAAAGCACCAGGGGCATATTTATATGGTGCTTTGATAGAATCAGCGCCTTACTTAGCTGAAGACCAACGCGGGCTAGTCTGGCACGAACTGTATAACAAATGTATTGAAGAATTAACGCTGGAAGATGAGAAGTCTCGTTTTTCTGGCTCAACACCAATCGCAAGACACAGGAGTCTGTAAATGTCTTTTTCAAACTATCTAGAAAACAAACTGCTGCTTCACACTTTTGGGGCAACAGCTTACACCGCGCCAACAACTCTGTACCTGGCGATTCACACGACTAACCCAGCCGAGGACAATACCGGCACGGAAGTTTCGGGCAGCGCCTATGCTCGTCAAACAGTGGCTTTTACGGTTACGACCAGCACCGCATCAAACACCTCGGCAGTTGAATTTCCAACGGCCACAGGTTCGTGGGGAACGCTTACTCATGTCGGTGTTTACGACGCACTGACCAGTGGCAACTTATTAGCTTACGCCGCACTGACGACGAGCAAGATCATCAGTACGAATGATGTATTTCGCGTACCCGCTGGCGACCTAGACATCACACTCGACTAATGATTGATTACGGCGCTGGAGCATTTGGGCGAACAGCATACGGTCAGTGGACTGATCGGACCGATGGTGCTGCGGCAATAATTGCTGCGGCCACAACGGTTAGTATCGGTGGCGCGACGTTCGGGGGTAGCGGAACGGTAACAGCGTTAGCTACGACCAGTAACGTCAGCGCTGATCGGATCATCGATGGTGCTGCGACAATCAGTTCTGACAGCGGATCGCTGTACGGATTAGGTTCTTACGGATCATCCGATTTCGGTTCTGACTTTGGCGTTATAACCGTCAACTGGGAGCGGATCAGGCTCGGCGAAGGTACGGCAAGCGCAAGTGTAACTCCGACCGTCGTAGCGAAGATAATTTATCAATCCGACGGCACAGCTACCGCAACCACAACCACTTCAGCAGACAGCGATGTGGTGGTTAATGGTGACGGAACTGCGGCTGCGATAGCATCACTTGCGGCAGTTAATTATTTACGCATCAGAAATGTAGACGGTACAGCTATTCCATCAGCGACGTTCACAGCGTCAGGTAGACACAAGTGGCAAGACATCACATCATCAACTGGCGGCGCTTGGGAAAACGAAGTCGATACGCCGGTTGTTTGGACAGAACTAGAATCACCTTATAGGTAAATAAAATGGCAGATACAACAACGACTAATTACGCATTTACAAAACCTGAAGTTGGAGCCAGTTCCGACACTTGGGGTACTAAGCTCAACACTAATTGGGATGATCTCGATACAGATTTGGCAACGCTGGTCGTTAAGACAAACAATTTATCAGACCTGTCGAGTGCGGTAACGGCGCTCACTAACTTGGGGTTAACATCTACAGCGGCTGAACTTAATATACTAGATGGGGTAACATCTACAGCGGCTGAACTTAATATACTAGATGGGGTAACATCTACTGCGGCAGAGTTAAACATCCTTGATGGAGTTACATCTACTGCGGCAGAGTTAAATATCCTTGATGGAGTTACATCTACTGCGGCAGAGTTAAATATCCTTGATGGAGTTACATCTACTGCGGCTGAACTAAACATCCTAGACGGTGTTACTTCTACAGCTACTGAACTTAATACCCTTGACGGTGTTACCGCGATTTTAGGCGACCAGACGATCTATATCCCAGCGGCTGGGATGACGGCTAGAGAAACTTCTGGTGCCGAGAGCGGGTCGGCTGAAACCTCGACAAACAAGATCATGATCGAGACAATGGATTTTGATACCGCGTCTGATGAATATATCCAGTTCTCAGTGCGAATGCCCAAGGGTTGGAACGCATCAACTCTGACAGCGGCTTTCACTTGGAGTCATGCGGCAACCTCTACCAACTTTGGTGTAGCTTGGGGAATCCAAGCAGTGGCTTTAGTTAATGATGACGGTATCGACACAGCGTTTGGAACAGCGGTTGTAACTACCGACACGGGCGGGACAACAGACGATATTTATCTATCTGGAGATTCCACAGCAATAACGCTATCTAACACACCAGCCAAATCGGATTGGGTTGTTTTTCAGATATTCAGAGATGTTAGTGACTCAGGTGACACGATGTCAATAGACGCTAGACTTCATGGCATATCGCTCTTCTACACAACTGACTCAGCAACGGACGATTAATCATGCTTAAAGTTAATAGTTTGACGGGTTTTGGTGGCGGGAAGAGTTCACTCCCCTTAGTAGGGTACGGAGGGAGGGGGCTGTTCGGTGGGGGTAGCTACTGGACATCTAGCGCTATCGTTGATGCTGGGGCAGACTACATTACTATTGCTACCACTGGAAACGCTACATTATTTGGTGATTTAACGGTCGCTAGGAGCTATCTAGCCGCTTGTTCAGATGGAGGGAAGGGTGTGTTTGGTGGCGGTTATAATTCTTCGGGGAGTACCGTTGTTTCTGATGTCATAGACTATTTCACCATAGCATCAGCAGGAAATGCCACAGACTTTGGTGATTTAACGGTCGCTAGATACGATTTTGCCGCGTGTTCAGACGCATCGAGGGGTGTTTTTGGTGGCGGGAATAATGCTGGAGGTTCAAGGGTAGATACCCTAGATTATATCACCATAGCATCAGCAGCAAACGCGACAGATTTTGGTGATTTAACGCTTACAATGTATCAGCTAGCCGCTTGCTCAAACGCAACGAGGGGAGTGTTTACTAGCGGGTACAACGGCGCTCATCAAAAGCAAATAGACTACATCACCATAGCATCAGCAGGAAATGCCACAAGGTTTGGTGATCAATTGGATCAATTTAAGATGCTGGCAGCGTGTGCAGATAGTACGCGGGGTGTTTTTGGTGGATCATCTTTGTATGGTGCTTGGGACCAAATATCCTACATTACCATAGCGTCTACGGGGGATGCTACGGATTTTGGTAACTTAACGTCGGGCAGGCAAAGACTAGGTGCTTGTTCAGATTGGTTGAGGGGCGTTTTCGCTGGCGGCATAGTGGGGTCAACATCTCTTCGTACTGATGTCATAGATTATATCACCATAGCATCAACAGGAAACGCTACAGATTTTGGTAACTTGTCCGTATTCCCCAATGCAACTACAATCTCAGGGGTCGGTAGACAAGCGCTGGCTGGTTGTTCAGGAAATTAATAGCTATGAGTAACGAAGTAACAAATATAAAAGAACACAAATCAGTACAGTTAGCCCGCTCCGCTGGTGGTCTTGCGACCATTGGAGAAAAGCAGTTAGCTAAAATCTCTGAACGAATGATTGAGGTTGACAGAGCAAATCATACTGCGGGTCGTAGCAACACGCAAACGACTAATCAGCTAATGACGCTGACTATGATGACTGACGCTCCATATCGGAGATTGCGTCAGTGTCTAGCTGAGATTGAGAAGAAACGTAAAGCATTAGACGAATCATTCTGGCGTATGAAGAAAGACCAAGTGCGGATTAGTCACTGGCGAGAATTGGGTGATGAAATGTCCATGATTCGAGCCGATGAAAAAGAACATGGAATGCAACGATCCAAAGATTATATTGATGCGGCATTTAAAGAGATTGCTGTGTTTCAAGAGGCTTATGAGGAAATCAGACTCGCACATAATATCCCTGAGAACTGGGATGAACGTGATGCTGAAGAAGATGAGATTAAGCACCACATTCGCCAAGCATTTCGCCAAGCGCATCGTGATGTTGTGAACACAGGTCGAATTGGTTTGGGAAATATGGAATATATGGAGCAATACGGTATTCACATTCAAACCGCACAGAAGATTATACAAGACTATGCGGCAGAAGAAGACGCGATGATTGCGGAGGGAAACTTTCCAACCGTCAATCGACTATACGCTTTCCTAGACCGAATGGTTGACACGTTCCACGATGCTCATAAAGATGTGTTGGCGCGAATTGGAATCAAAGAACTTATCAAAGACGAGTATCTATATCTGGAGAACAAAAATGCATCATGATTTAGTATTATCAGATCAAATTATCAAAACAAAGAACTTCATCGACACACCACCAACCTTATCCGCGAACAAAGGCAAGTGGTTGGAACAGGTAATATCGGATGTGGAGATTGATGGCAACACACAGAAGAAAGAATTAAATTATGTATTCACTGCGACTGAATCGAGACATGAATACAGTGCTGTCCCTCTGACTCAAGCTGAGTTAGATGAGGTATCCGCACAGGCTATGACAAGGTTGCGTTCAGAGCGTAATTTTAGATTGTACGAAACAGACTTCTACGCCTTATCCGATGTAACCATGACTGCTGATATGTCGACATACCGCCAAGACTTACGAGATTTACCAGCTAATACGACAGACGTTTTCAACCCAGTGTATCCTGAGAAACCGGAGTAGCAAATATGCTTGCGTTGAAGATTCCACCAGGACTTTATAAGAATGGAACGGAGTTTCAATCTGCTGGGCGTTGGCTCGATAGCAACTTAGTTAGATGGGTCGATGACACCATGCGCCCCGTCGGTGGTTGGCGGGTTAAATCGACAACGGCAATGACCGGTAAGATCCGCTCGATGATTACCTGGACTGATAATTCCAGCAATCGTCGGATTGCTACAGCATCATTCAGCAAGCTGTATTCGATCAACGAGGCGGGTGTGAAGTACGATATTACGCCAACCTCATTCACCTCTGGCCGAGAAGATGCGACTCTGGCAATTGGCTATGGGCAACAGACCTATGGCAGTTCTGGTTACGGCATCGAGCGACCCGATAACGGCACCTACCTTCCGGCGACCACTTGGTCATTGGATATGTGGGGAGAGTATCTGATTGCTAATTCGCCAGATGACGGTAAGTTGTACGAATGGCAACTGGGTTCCTCGACACCCGCAGCAGTGATTACCAATGCTCCGACTTCGTGTCGAGCCGCAGTCGTCACGCATGAACGATTTCTAATGGCGCTTGGCGCAGGCGGGAATGGGCGTAGCGTGAAATGGAGTGATCAAGAAGACAACACAACATGGACTGCTGCTGCGACGAATCAGGCGGGTGATTTTGAACTCACTACCGAAGGTAGAATAGTTGGCGGCGTTAGGGTCAAAGGTCAGGTGTTAATTTTGACCGATATCGATGCCCACACTGCAACGTATCAAGGACCGCCTTTTGTTTATGGATTCGATAAGATCGGATCGCATTGTGGACTAGTTGCTGCTAAATCACTGGTGGGCGTAGATACCTTCGCAGTCTGGATGAGCAACCGGTCATTTTACATTTATGATGGTTACGCTAAACCACTCGATTCTGATGTTTCGGATTACGTTTTTAATAATCTGAACCCCTCACAGATTTCAAAAGTCAGCGCAACGGTCAACTCTAAATTTAATGAAATATGGTGGTTCTACCCATCAGCGACTTCCACAGAATGTGATAGTTACGTTACCTGGAATTATAAAGAGAACCACTGGGCTGTTGGTGAAATTGATCGTACTGCCGGAGTCGATGCAGGCATCTTTCGGTTCCCGATGTTCGCCTCAACCAACGGCAAAATCTACGAGCATGAAGTCGGATTTGACTACGACTCAGCAACCCCTTTTGCTGAGTCGGGGCCAATTCCTCTCGGCAGTTCAGTGATGTCCGTTACCGGCATGGTACCGGATGAGAAGACCCTGGGAGACGTACAAGCCAAGTTCAAAACGCGGTTCCATCCAACGGACACAGAACGGGAATATGGTCCTTTTACGATGGCTAACCCAACATCGTTGCGGTTCACTGGACGACAAGTGAAGATGCGAATCGAGTCATCCCGATCTGCGGATTGGCGTGTCGGTGTAATGCAACTTGGGGTTCAGCCGAGAGGTGGTCGATGAGACTCCCATCACCCCCCAACGAATACGCTGTGACCAACGAAGCACAGCGTAATTTAGTGATCGAGCAAGCTGATAATCTCAATCACAAGAAGAACAGAGATGTGGAGATTGGCGATGGTAGGCTCATACTCAAATCCCCCAACGGAACGCGATATCAGATCACGGTAAGCAATGCCGGTGTGATCGGAGCGAGTGCCGTATGACATTGCAGCTAATGCGTCTACCGGTTGAGCAGATTCATCGAGCGTGGGATCAGATCGAGCCGTTATTAGCTTCGTTGGAGAAATATTGTAACGGCGAATGCACCACTGAGCAGTCGAAAGTAGAATTGATTAAAGGGTTATCGACCACGTTAGTCATCGTCGAGCCATCCATGAAGATCGTTGGAGTTCTTGTCGGAGAGTGGAACATGACACCTGGAAAACGGATATTCTTCGTGACAGCGTGGGCCGGTGCTGATTCTCTGCCAGACTATTTGTACGCTGAGTTGGAAAATTGGGTTAAGGCTAACGGTGGCACCGCGATGCACTGCGCTGTAAGGGACTCAATGGGCAGAATGCTCAAACAACGGTGGCAGTATGAAAAAGTGTACACAATTTACGAAAAGGAAATAGTATGAGCATGTTGAAAAGGTCGATATTTACACTGATGCCGTCTTTGGAGTTTCTTACATTTAAAGGTAAAAAAGGTGGTAGTGGGGGAGACTCGGTAACTACCCAAAAACTCGATCCACAGGTTCTGCAACAAATGTTGCTGCCGATGTACTCCGCAACAGAGAGGGCCGCGGGGGTCATACCAATAACAGACAAGGACGGCAATGTAACCTACCAATTTGATGACTACGTTGGTTACGACGGTCAACGGATCACCGATCCGAATGATTTTTATAGCTATCTGACCGACCCGACTAAATTGAATGAGACCCTTGCATGGGGGAATGATCCTTTCCAAGAGTCGCTCGTCAATGCAACCAATTTAGCTAGTTACGGCGGCCCCGATGACATCGTTTCTACCGACGCTGATTATTTAAGCATCGTCGGAGCAGACAGGATAGGTGGCCACCAGATAGGTAAGCAGGCTGATGCAACATATACCGATGCCGTAGCCTCACAGGCCGCTAAAGCCCGTGACTCATTTTATACCGATGCCAGTGTGACTGGTGTTGGTACTGGTCCAGACTCACTTTACAAAGATGCAGTAGCACCAACTGTAGGCACATCGAGAGATGTCACTAATCAAAATATCAATGCCGCACAGATGGGTCCGATAGCCGATATCGCTAATCAAAATATAGATGCTGCTCACATCAATCGCAACAATATCCGAAACGTCAATAACGCTGGTGTGACCGGTGCGGCAGTTGCGGCAGATGCCTTCGGCAGTCTCCAGCCACAGGCGAGAAATAGCGTTAGGGATGTCTACGGCAGCGGTTTTATGGGCGGGAACCTCGATCAGTATATGAACCCATACCGCAGCCAAGTCATCGATACGACTATGGAAGCGCTGGACCGACAGCGCCAAATTCAACAACAACAGAACGCAGCCAGCGCAACGCAAGCTGGAGCTTTTGGCGGAAGTCGCCAGGGTGTGCTTGAGGCAGAAACTAACCGAGGATTTGCTGACCAAGCGGCGCAAACTATGGCCTCGCTCAACGCGCAAGGTTTTGACACAGCAGCGAGTCTACAGCAAGCCGATGCGGACCGAGCATTGCAAGCGCAGTTAGCCAACCAGGGCATGGACCAAGCGGCAACGCAACAAGCGCTTAATTTATCTGGGCAATTCGGATTAGCGAATCAAGATGCGGCACTTCGGGCAGCTCTGGCTAATCAAGGTGTGGACGCTTCGACGCTTCAATTTAACGCTGGCAACACGCAGCAAGCCAATATGCAGAACGCTGCTAACGCACTTGCAGCAGCACAATCGAACCAACAAACGCAATATAATCAGGGCGCATTTAACGCAACTAATCAGCAACAAGCGAACATGCAGAATGCTGCTAACTTCTTGACGGCATCACAGGCGAATCAACAGTCTGATCTGTCGCGCAACTCACTACAAGCACAGCTTGCCAATGCCGCTGGTCTACAAAATGCTAATCAGCAATTAATAGCGAGCGGCAACAATCAGCGCACGAACTTTGATGAAAGATCGTTAACTTCTCAAATGTTAAATAACGCAGCACTTCAGAATGCGAATATGCGATTCAATGCTAGTGCTAATAATCAACAATCTGACAACTCTCGTAACTTGGCTAATGCCCAGCTCGGCAATGCTGCGGCACTTCAGAATGCGAACATGGGTTTCAACGCAAACGCATATAATCAGTCGAATAATCTCCAGAGGATGCTCGCAAACCAAAGCACGATTATGGACGCTCGTAAATCAAATCAAGCCACTTATCTCGACCAAGCTAAAGCTAATCAAGCGGCGGCGCTTGAGGCATCGATTTTTAACGCTGGCGGGAGAAATGCAGCATCTATGAGAAATGCAGAGCTGGATCTTACGTCACAACAGCAAGCGCTGTACGGTAACCAACAACTGCAAGACACGATTGGAATGGGGCGCGATGCGCTGTTCCAAAATCTCGATACGCGACTAGGCGCTGGCGATATGGTAGATGCTAAATCTCAGGAGAAGTTAGATCTGGACTATCAGAACTGGATAGATGAGCAAAACTACCCAGCGCAACAAGCTGGAATGCTGCAATCTGCGTTCGGCATGGTGCCACAGCTAACTTCAACTAAGACTGTAGGGGATAAAAAACCAGATCTCTGGCAGAACCTAGCTGATACTTTCTCTGATGTGAGATTGAAAGATAACATCACTAAACTCAACGGTTACGCATACAACTTCAAGTCGCGGCCAGAAGTTACCACCGGTGGGGTTATGGCTCAAGAGGTTGAGTTAATAGCGCCGCACTTGGTCAACACAGATGTTGAAACAGGATATAAGCGGGTCAACTATGAGGCGTTAGTTGGCGTATTGCTCGAAGCGGTTAAAGACCTCAAATCAGAAGTTGAGGGTTTGAAACGTGGCTAACGCTTTAGAAGAACTAATTCCCAGTGGCGATGTCAGCACTTTTCGACACAGCATCCAAGCGCTTGAACATGAGATGGTGAAGCGTGTCGCCTCTGGCGATATTGAGGATTGTTTAAAAGATTGTAAGTTGTCGCATTACTTCGCCCCACCCATCGAGGGTATTAGCCACACGACTTACGCGAGGGAGCTATTCATGCCGAAAGGCAGCGTCGTGATAGGTAAGATACACAAGCACTCGCACATCAATATCATCTCGCAAGGGGTGGTGTCGGTGGTGACAGAGCATGGAACCAAACGGCTGAAGGCACCGTGTACTTTTATCAGCGAGGTTGGGTTAAAGCGGGCAGTTTATATTGAAGAAGATACGGTGTGGACAACCATCCACTTGACCAAGTTTAGTAAAGAGGCAGATATGGAAATGATCGAAAAAGAAGTGATAGCGGAGAGTTACGACGAGTTAGCTCTTGAACATAAATCAGAACAGGGGAAATTGTCATGACTTGGGCTATCGTTGGTGGGGCGTTAGCCTCTGTGGTCGGGTCTGTCGGTGGAGCTGCCGCTGCCGGTGGAGCTGCCGGTGCGGGCGCTGCTGGAGCAGCGGGTGCCGTCGGGAGTCTAGGCGCTGGTGCGCTTTCTGCGGGGAGCGTGTTAGGTTCTGGGAGTGCGCTTGCCGGAGCCGGTGGAGCGCTTGGAACTGGAGCGGCGGGAGCCGGATTAGGCACTCTTACCGGCGCGGGTGTTGGTGCTGGAGGATCATTATTAGGGTCTACGGCCACCGGTCCTATGCTGGGCAGTGCTTTGTCAGGATCTAGTGTTCTTGGTCCAAGCAGTGCGTTGGCACAAACCGGCACAGGTTCGATATTAGGTAACAGTGTGCAAGGCGGGTTACTTAACGGCACTCAATTAGGTGGGGCAGAAATGCTCCAAGGGCAAGGGATGATGATGCCTAATTCACTCAAAGGGTCTACTTTTCTCAGTGGCGAGCCTGGTAGTTCTTGGAGCGGGTTAGATGAAAGCTGGATGCCATCCAACGACACAATGATGAAAGCATATCTAGGTTCCAAACTACTAGGCGGAGATAAAAAACAACAACAACGATCAGCTCCCGCTATCAGCGCACCGGGTAGAGCGGGTAATCCGTCAGCGATGATGATGAGGCAGCCCGTTGGGTTGCTCGGCGGCGGTCGTCCTCAGAGAAGATCATTTAGGAGATAGATTATGTT
>Ga0008649_10003584_pt1 | contig 10567 bp, 4 predicted proteins | sample SaaInlV_130m_DNA_2_FD_66601 | JGI IMG/M metagenome (GOLD analysis project Ga0008649, IMG submission 66601) | Marine microbial communities from expanding oxygen minimum zones in the Saanich Inlet - SI037_S2LV_130m_DNA | ecosystem: Environmental > Aquatic > Marine > Intertidal zone ... | reverse complement strand
GATGAAACTAAAGATTTTCATCAAGTCCTCTATAAACCTGCTGTAGCTGTCCAAGCAAGAGAGCTTACTCAAGAACAAACAATATTAAGAAACCAACTCAAACGATTTGGCGATCATATATTTGCAAATGGTAGTAAAGTTCTTGGAGGTGACTTACATCTTGATGTACAGTATTTTTATGTAAAATTGCAGGCAACTTATAATGGAACAACTATTGATCCTTCTTTGTTGTTGGGAAAAACAATTGTTGGTAATACATCTGGTGCAAGAGCAGTTGTTGTAAATACTGCTGTGGTTGATAGTGTAACAGGAGATCCTGATACTTTATGGATTAGGAAGATTAGTGGTGACTCTACAACAGATGGTGTTCAGGGTGTTCAACTTACCCTTTCTAATAGTTATACTGGTGGTTTTGGTTATACATCAACCCCTACTGTTGATTTTGCTGACCCTCCTACTGGCAGTGCTTACAAAGCAACAGGAATTGCAGTTGTTGGTGCATCAGGAACAATTATTGGAATTAATGTAACTGACTCTGGTTCTGGATATACTTCAGCCCCTGTTGTTACTATTGCTGGTGGTGGATATAGTACATTAGCAACCGCAACATCTACTCTTGGTACAGCTGCAGAGTTTGTTGATGGAGAAAGAATTAATTCAACTGATAGTACATATACTTCTGTATTAGCAGTTGCTTCATCTGCAACTGGAAGAGGTTCAGCTGTACATAATGCTGATGGTTATTATTATTTTAATGGTAACTTTATTCGAGCTGGTGAAGGCACATTAATATTAGACAAATATACTTATGTTCCAACTTATAGGATAGGATTCCAAGTTACGGCATCTCTTGTATCAAATGCTGATGATACATCATTGTTAGATAATGCTCAAGGTGCATATAACTATGCCGCACCGGGTGCAGACCGTTTGAAGTATGCACTTACACTTACCAAGAAAACCACAACATCTACAGATGATACAGATTTTATTGAGTTATTAAAAGTTAATGGGGGGTTTAAAGACCAAGAGATTAAGTATCCGGTTTATTCTGTTTTAGAAGATACTTTTGCCCGTAGAACATATGATGAATCTGGAAGTTATACTGTAAGACATTTTCCTATTCAATTAAAAAATCATGCAAGCGACGCAGCTAAATTTACAGTAAAGGTTGACCCAGGAAAAGCTTATAATTTTGGACACGAATTTGAAACTTTAACATCAACTGATGTTTCTGTAAATCGTGCAAGAACTGATACAAGAGCAGTAAATAATTTTGATCGTACATTACAATATGGTAATTATACAATTGTTAAAGAGTTGATAGGTAATTTTGATTCAACGGCTAATGCTATTGTTGATTTGCATAATGTAGCTCATCCTTCTATTACTTTAACAGACCCCACTACTTATGCTAGTACTAAAATAGGTACAGCAAAAGTAAGACAATTAAATTACTCATCTGGTACGGCTGGTTCTACACCAGGTGGAACTATAAATTATTTATTTAAAATGTATCTTTATGATGTTCAAATGACATCAACTGATTTTGGACAAGTTGAAAGTATTATTATTCCTGAATCTCCTTTATCTGGTACAATTGTATTAAATTCAAAATGTAATATTGATGTTTCAGGTAAGGCTTTGGTTGCAGGACAACCAAACATAGCGGGGGATGCAAAATTATTTGAAACAAATTTTAATTCTCATGTATTTAAATTATCACAAAATGTTATTAAAACAATTCGTGATTCGGCTGGTGCAATTGATACCAGTTATCAAATCCAAAGAACATTTTTAAATGCACAAGTTAATTCTGGTATAATATCTTTAGCATCTGGTGGTAGCACAGAAAAGTTTCAAGGAACTGGTGTATTAAGTGATAGTGTTAAAACAGCTCATTATCATGCTGTTATAAAAACAGTTGGTAATTCTGGTCTTGTTGTTGGTGATATTATTAATTTTGAAACGGCAGCTAGTGGAATTGGTACTGTAGCAGCTAATGGTCAATCGGTTACATTAGATACTGGTCAAGCAAGTCATAATTATACCGCTGATGTTATTGCAACAATTAATATGGATACAAAACAAGAGAAAACAAAAACTCTTGTTAAGAATGCAGTAACAGCAATTGTTGCACCTAGTGGTGGAGCTCAAACATATACTTCTTTAAATGTTTCTGATGTATATGCTGTTCGTGCTATTTATGATTCTGGTAATACTAGTAATGATGCCATTCCACCTAAATTAATTTTAACGGGTGCTACAGGAACTTATATTGCTGGAGAAACTATTACAAATGCTGGTGGTACTGCAACAGGAACTATTATTTCACATAGTCCTTTAACAAATATTTCTTATGTTGCAACTTCTGGAACATTTGCTGCTACTGATATAATTACTGGAAGTGCTAATTCTTATACAGCAACTGTAGCTACCTATACTGTTGGTGATACAGATATTACATCTCGTTATACTTTAGATAATGGACAACGAGATAATTTTTACGATCACGGTAGAATTAAATTAACGGGTACTGCAGCTACAGGTCGTATTTTGGTTGTTGTGGATTATTTTACTCATAGTGGTAATGGATATTTTTCTGTTGATTCATATACATCAAGTGGATTAACTGATTCATATGTAGATATTCCATCTTATACAAGTACAACAACTAACGAAACAGTTGAATTAAGAGATTGTGTTGACTTTAGACCACGAAGGCAAGATGGTTCTGGTAATACGGCTCTGCAAAATGGTGAAGCTATTTATCCCAATTCAAATTGGCAAGCAGATTATGAGTATTATTTACCAAGAACAGATGCAGTTTATTTGAGTAAAGATAATTCATTTGCTATTGATACCGGTGTGTCCAGAGAATTGCCTATGGCTCCTGTTCAAAAAGATGGAGCAATGCATTTGTGGTTATTAAAAATACCAGCTTATACATTTGATACTAAAGATATCGAAATGGTATATATCGAAAATAAGAGATATACTATGAGAGATATTGCTGGCATTGAAAAACGAGTAAAACGAATTGAATATTATACATCTCTTTCTTTACTTGAGAAAGATGCAGAGGCATTGGTTATTCCAGATAATGCTGGTTTAGATAGATTTAAAAATGGTATTCTTGTTGACCCATTTAAAGGACATAAAGTTGGTAATGTTTTGGATCCTGATTATAAATGTTCTATTGATTTTGAAAATCAAGAATTACGACCTTCATTCAATTCTAATATAGTTGATGTTACATATGCATCTGGTTCATCTACGGGTGTTCAATTAACTGGTGATTTAATTACATTACCATATACTTCATCAGCATTTCTTACTCAAAAGCAGGCATCTAATGCGGTTAATGTTAATCCATTTAATGTTCTTCAATGGATTGGGGTTTGTGATTTAAGTCCTCCAAGTGATAATTGGGTATCTACAAATAATGCTCCAGATGTTTTAGTTAATAAAGGAGAGAATGATAACTGGGAAGCTTTTGGAAGAAATTTGGTTCAAGGGTTTGGTACTCAATGGAATGACTGGGAAACACAGAGTAGTGCAGCCGAACTTATTCGGACTGATTCACGAATGGCCCCCGGAAGAATAAGAATTGATACTACTACAAATCTTGTTACAGCTAATCAAACACGAAGTGGTATCCAAATGAATTTTGAAGGAATGGATTCAATTCAAACTTCTATCGGTGATCGTGTTAGAAATGTTTCTATTTTACCATATATTCGTGCGCAAGAGATTACTGTTACAATAAAAGGAATGAAACCAAATACGAGAGTGTATCCATTTTTTGATGGAGAGGCTATCGCAGAGTTTTGTACACCTAGTGGTGGTGTCCTTGGTGGTAATATCTATACAGATGAATTTGGTGCCGTTTCTAATTTATTATTTTCACTTCCATGTCCTGACCACGCATTAAGTCAAACTCCTCCACTTCTAGTATTTAGAGGTGGTGAACGACAATTTTTAGTAACTGATGTTACTAATGGTGATGTAAACACAGCTACTACTTTTGCAGAGGCTATGTTTCAATCACAGGGATTATTGCAAACTAAAGAGAATGTTATTTTATCATCACGCGTCCCAAGAATATCTAATACTAATTTGACAGGCGCACAAACTATATCATTTACAGCTGCAACTCAAACTCGTACTTTCGTACCTCCTCCACCTCCTCCACGAGGTGACCCGTTAGCACAAACATTTTATGTTGATTCTAGTCAATATCCTGATGGTCTTTGTTTATCTAGTATGGATTTATATTTTAAGACTAAAGATGAAAATATGCCTGTAATGGTTGATATTTTAACAACTGCAAATGGATTTCCAACTGCAATAGTTGTACCATTTTCTGAAGTTATAAAAAATCCAGCAGATGTATCTATTAGTTCAGATGCAACAACTGCTACTACATTTACATTTCCTTCTCCGGTTTATTTATTGCCGGGTGAATATGCAATTAGAATAAGAGCTAATTGTATTGGTTATCAATGTTGGGTTGCTGAACTGGGTCAGAATATTGTTAATACAACAAGAAAAATTTCTGACCAAGCATACTTGGGTGTTTTGTTTAAATCACAAAATGCAAGTACATGGCAACAAGATCAAAATACAGATTTAACATTTGTATTAAATCGTTGTGAATTTACAACAGCAGGAACACACGAAGCTGTATTTCAAAATGCTTCGGGACAGGTAGCTGATTATAAAATGGATGTTATAGATGCAATACCACAAACAGTTGATATTAGTTCAACATCTATTGATTGGAGTGCAAGAACAACATTACAATCAAGTGGTTTATTAAATTCGGGGTATGAAAATATTACAGCAGATTTAAATCATGAATTTGATAATCAAATGATAATTACAACAACCTCTGGTAGTTTTTTTAATAAAGCAGTATTGGGGTCATCTTCTTCTTTTGTATCACCAATAATAGATACGAAGCGTAATAGTGTAATAGCTGTTGAGAATGTTATTAATAATCTTACTACTCTTGAAACAGAATTACCAGCTGGTGGAGATGCTGATGCCAGATATATTACAAGAACAGTTACATTAGCAGATGGTTTTGATGCACAAGACCTAACTGTTTATTTAAGTATGAACAGAAGAGCAGGAACAAATGTAACTTGTTATTATAAAGTTTTATCACAATATGATGTTGATTCATTTGAAGATAAATTATGGAAAGTAATGCAACAGACAAGTAATTTAAATACTATTTCAACAGACCCAGAAGAATTTGTTGAGTATCAATTTGATCCAATTGGTGCAAATGTATATTATTCTGGTGGTGGTGCTAATTTTACTTCATATAAAACTTTTGCTGTTAAGATAGTAATGACAAGTAGTAATACTACTGTTATTCCAAGAGTAAAAGATTTGCGTGTAATAGCATTGGCATAATATGAGTGAACATAAATTTGTTAGAGATAATAATTCTAATGCAATTTTAAATACTAATATAGGTGCATTAGAACGATATAAGATTTCAAAAAATCAACGATTACAAGAACAAGACATTTTACATAATTGTGTAGCCGATATAAATACTTTGAAAGGTGATATGCAAGAAATAAAAAATCTTTTACTAAAGATGAGCGAGAACTGATATGGCAAAAAGAGTACAAAGACGAAGAGGAACAACAGCAGAACATTCTGGCTTTACAGGTGCTGAGGGTGAGGTAACTGTTGATACTACAATAGATACTCTTGTAGTACACGACGGTTCAACTCCCGGTGGTCATCCTGTAGCAAAAGCTGATGGAAGTAATTTTGCTAATAATTCAATTGGTATTGTTCAATTAAATGTAGCAGATGGCCAGGCCGGTTGGTTTCTTAAAACTGATGGGGCAGGTACATTAAGTTTTGCTGAAGTAGATGTGGGTGGAACATCTTTAGGTGGTGTTCTTGGTGGTACTATTGCTAATGCTACGATAGATGAAAATGCAGTAGGTGTTACTGAATTAAATGTTACAGAGGGAACGGCTGGTTATTTTCTTAAAACTGATGGAGTTGGTGGATTAAGTTTTGCTGAAGTTGTTACTGATCCTAGTATGGCTGGTGATGTTGGTGGTATAACATCCGCTAATACAATCGGTGCTGGTAAAATAAATCCAGTTCATCTTTCAACACCATTGAAAGATTTTACTGTTGATGATGGAGTAGGTTCTTTGGGTGTTAATACATTTGCTTTATCGGCAGCACCAGGTTCTGTTAATGCTATAATAGTTTATATTGATGGTATTGTTCAACCACCGACTGCTTATTCATTATCGTCAAATCCAAATCAGATTGTATTTACAGTAGATCCTCCAGTTGATTCAATAATTCGTATTGTGCATCTTGGATTTCAATCAACAGTTGGTACTCCTTCAGATGGAACAATTACAACTCAAAAACTTGCAGCGAACGCAGTTACGACAGATAAAATTTTACCTTTAACAATTACAACAGGTGATCTTGCTGATGATTTAATTACAGAAGCAAAGATAGATGCACAGACTATTACTGAAGCATCTATACTACCAAATACAATTACAAATATTTCAATTGCAAACGCAACAGTTACCGGTACACAAATAGCTGATAATGCAATTAATGGAGAAAAGATTAGTATTGCTGGTAATCAACAAGGCGATATCATGTCTTATGATGGAACTAATTGGGTAAGAAATATTGCTGGTAATGTACAAGGTGACCTCTTATATTATAATGGAACAAGTTGGGTACGATTGCCGGCTGGTACAGCTACTCATGTTTTAACAACTACTGGTGCAGGTGCAAATCCTTATTGGGCAGCTGGTTCGTCAGGTACTGCTTTGCCTGCTGTTGGTTCAGATGGAAATGTATTAACATCTGATGGAACAAATTGGGCAAGTGAAGCTCTTCCAACAATTGGAAATGTACCAGCTGGTGTACTTAATCCATATGCAGGAGCAACAGCACCTGCAGGTTGGTTGTTATGTTATGGTCAATCTATTTTACGAGCAACTTATGCAACATTATTTACAGCAATCGGTACTACTTACGGAACAGCCTCAGGAACGACTTTCAATCTTCCAGATATGAGAGGTCGAGTTGCAGCTGGTCAAGATGATATGGGTGGAACTTCAGCAGATCGTTTAACTACTCCTATAAATGGTGATACACTTGGTGCAGCTGCCGGAAACGAAACCAGTTCACATACTCATGGATTCGTTACAAGTGGAAGTGGAGCACAAGGAGTTGGAAATGAAACTATTCAGGCGGCCTCAACATCTATTGTACAACCAACAATTATTTTAAATTACATTATCAAGACATAAGGAAAAATAAATGACTATTAAAACACATGGAAGAATGATGACCAATAAGACAATTGGTGCTGACCAGCTCGCTGTTTCTGATTATGGTACAGATAATCAGGCATTAGTTACAGATGGTGCAGGTTCAATAAGATGGGCAACAGTTGGTATTGGTGGTAGTGTTGGTTCTTCTACATATGTAGAAAATATTTTTGCTGGTGATGATAGTAAAACAAAATTTCAAATGACGGCAACTGCAGCTCTTGAAGAATCAATACTTGTTTTTGTTGATGGTGTAGCACAACCGACATCTGCATTTACTTTAACAAGTTCAGGAGTTGGTATTGGTGCTAATAGTCAATTGGATGAAATTAATGTTTCTCCTGCATTGGCTACTGGACAGCAACTTAGAGTATGTCATCTTGGTATTAATACAGCAATTGCAGATGGAAGTATTACTGGTGCCAAGCTTAGTTTCCCACCAGCAGCTGGTGGTGATTTATTATATCATAATGGAACACAATATGATAGATTTCCAATAGGAACAGCTGGACAACTTTTTGCAACTAATGGTGCTGCTACTGCACCCGAATGGATTCTTGGAGATACTGCTGGTGATATTCTTTTTTATAATGGAACTAATTATGAAAAATTAGGTATTGGAATAGCTGGACAACTTCTTGCAACTAATGCTGGTGCTACTGCACCTTATTGGTTAAATGCAACTACAGCAGCGTTACCTGCTGTTGGTGCAGATGGAAATGTATTAACCTCTGATGGGTCTGATTGGAGTAGTCAACCTCCTCTCGGTGGAGTTGGTGGTGAGTTGGTATCAATACAAAGTTTTACTGCTACTAATGCAAATCATCCAGGTCTTTCACATACTTGGACAAGACCTTCTGGAGTTACAAGAATAAGAGTATGTATAGTAGGAGGTGGGGGTGGTTCATGGTCTTCTGGAGGAGCAAATCAAGGAACTTCAGGTGGTGCTGGAGGAGCAGGTTATTGTGAAAGTATTTTTGATGTTACTAATGTTTCAACTGCAACTATATTGGTTGGAGCAGGTGGTCTAAGTGCTGGTAACCCAGGTTCATTAGCTACTCCTAGTACATTTACTGCAACAGGTCTTACTACTATGACTGCTGGTGGTGGACAACCACAACAAAATCCAAATGTCGCAGGAGGTAGTGGTGGTACCGCAACTGGTGGACAATTAAATATTCCAGGTGGTATCGGAAAACACAACACTGCTGGTATATCGAATGTTGGAAACCCAGCCGACGGTGGTCTTGCGGGTGGACCTTTTGGTGCCAGGATTGGGAGAGGAAGAAATGGTTGTCCTGAAACAGGTCAAGGACAACCCGGATATTGTAAGATATATGAATACTCAGATGCAAGTGCCTCCCTAGTTGGAGAGAAATTAGTATCACATCAATTATTTACGAGTAGTTCGACCGCGACTGGTACTTGGACAAAACCTGCTAATATTACAAAAATTAAAGTTTATGTAGTTGGACCTGGTGGAGCATCAGGCCATACCGTAGGCACCAGCCACTCAGGTATGGGTGGAGGTGGTGGTTGTGCGTTGTCAGTTTTAGATGTAACAAATGTTACATCTTATCCATATGTTATTGGCGGAACTTCTATATCTGGTAATCTTACAGTTACCTCAGTTGATTCATCTTTCAATACAACGATTGTTGGAGGAGCTGGAGGTTCATCTGCAGGTGGTGGTACTGCTGGTGGTTCTGGTGGTAATGCAACAGGTGGTCAACTCAATTTTACTGGAGCATCTGGTGAAAGTAGTGATGGATCCGGAGCAGGACCTCTAGGTGGCAATATTGGTAGAGGGAAACTTTCTGAACAACCACAGAGCGGTTGGCAGGGCTCAGGTGGATCGGCTGCTATATTAGTTGAAGAATACTCAGATGCTTCATTAGTATCTGGTGGTTCACTTGTCCCAACTGGTGTACTTAATCCATATGCAGGAGCAACAGCACCTGCAGGTTGGTTGTTATGTTTTGGTCAAGCAATTTCACGAACAGTTTACTCAACATTGTTTACAGCAATTGGTACTACTTACGGAGTGGGTGATGGAAGTACGACTTTCCTTCTCCCAGATATGAGAGGACGAGCAGTTGCTGGTCAAGATGATATGGGTGGAACTTCAGCAAATATTTTAACAGCTGCAGCTGCCGATACACTTGGTGGCACGCTTGGTACTGAAACACATAAGCATAGTCCTGATGGTGTCGCAGGGAACCCGATAGGTGAGTATGACGGCGCTACGTCAGGGAATGATCGGCAGGCGATGACAATGGAAAGCAGTATACAACCAACAATTATTTTGAATTACATTATCAAGACATAAGGAATAAAAAATGGCATTACAAACAATTACAAAAGATATTTTAACTCGTACTTCTGGTGCGGCATTATTAAATTTACCATATGATATATCTTTTCTTGCTGGTTATGATTCAGATACAGTAGGGGAAGATGTTGTTGCTAGAAAATATGGTGAAATGGTTATGGCACGACCGGGAACTTTTGTTGGTGAAGTAGGTTATATAGATACTGTTTGTACTGGATTGGCTCTTATATGTGATGTTGAAAAAAATGGAACAAGTATTTATTCTACGAAACCACAGTTTGCTGATGGAGTAGCTAATAATCTAATAACTGTAGGTGTACTATCAACAACTACTTTTGTAGCTAATGATAGAATAACTTTTAAAGTTACACAAATTGGTTCTACGATTGCAGGTAAGGGTGTACGATTCTCATTAAAATGTAAGGTTTAATATGGCATTTATAAATCAAGGTAGACATATTGGTACTGTTGGGTTGGCTGAACCTGCAACTGAAGGTGGAATAATAACTTCTTATGGTGCTTATACAGTTCATACATTTTTAAATTCGGGTACATTTACATTTTCTGGTGCTAATGTAAACATAACTGGAGATATTTTATCAGTAGCTGGTGGTGCTGGAGGTGGCGGCGGCCAAGGTGGCGGAGGAGCCGGAGGTATGGTAACACAACAATTATCTATTGCACCTGGTGTATATAATATTATTGTTGGAGGTGGTGGTCCGATTGATGGTATAGGATTTGATAGTAAAACTAATATGACTGGTGAAACTGTTGCTTTGGGTGGAGGAATGTGGGGTATAAATGGTGGATTGGGTGGAAGTGGTGCTGGCGGAGGAAGAAACGGACAAACTGGAGCTGGAACTGCTGGTCAAGGAAATAATGGTGG
>Ga0008649_10003578_pt1 | contig 10572 bp, 10 predicted proteins | sample SaaInlV_130m_DNA_2_FD_66601 | JGI IMG/M metagenome (GOLD analysis project Ga0008649, IMG submission 66601) | Marine microbial communities from expanding oxygen minimum zones in the Saanich Inlet - SI037_S2LV_130m_DNA | ecosystem: Environmental > Aquatic > Marine > Intertidal zone ... | reverse complement strand
AGTGCAAAGTGGAAGCACAATGCCTTGTAGAAGAAGGATATCGGAAAGCCGTGTACGGGAGAACCGTATGCACGGTTTGATGAGGGAGGGCAGGGGCTATCCCCTGCTCTCTACTCTACCCTTTTTTTCTCTCATCGCCAACATTCTTGTAAGTGGGGTCAGGGCTAGAAAAGTATCCTCATAGTAGATGAACGAAGATGGACCGGAAGAACAATTGGATTCAACCGGTCTACGGTTTTTTTGAGTCCGTCAATGTGGTCTCTTGTCACCGTAACTGCCCGATCTCTATGCTCTCGTTCTTCTCATGATAGATATCCCATTGCCCTGACTCTGTCCCCTGTTTTTGTCTAACTCAGTTTCAAGTAGAGGTGAAGAAGTAAATTTTTTTACTACACTATCCGGCCCGAGAGATCTGGAAAAAACTGACCATGGCCGAAGAGGGTATGGTGATTCGTCGCCGAATGCGCGCGCCACTGCGAATGTCCCACGTACTTGAAGAGGTTGGAGGCACTGCGTGAGCTGGCAGAGATCTACCGTACCGCCCGTGACGAACTGGCACGAACCATACATTACAATCTGAGCAGCAGTCAGAGAAGGGGAGGGAGCCGGTTACTTGTGAGAGTGGTCACAAGATCTTTGATGGGGAGGTGATCCGGTCGAGGTGTGTTAAGCCGTTTGAGGGAGTTGCGCTTTGCCGGTCTGTTAGCGGTGAGAGGCCACATAGTCCTGCAGTACAGCATTCATGCGGGTTTGCCACCCTTTGCCGGTCGCCTTAAAGAAGTTCACTACCTCCGGGCTGTAGCGCACTGAGAGCAGCATTTTCGTGTGGTCACTCTTGGGGCGACCAATGGGGCGTGATTGGGTGAACTCTTCATTAGTCAGTTCGTAGGTGTCCGGGTCTGCAGCAATACCGGCATTGATGGCGGCATCTTCCTCGTCGCTGGGGAGTTGCAGATTGCGTCCCTCTTTAGTGGTGATGTATTCGGACATAGTTTAGTACCTCTCTTCTGTTGGCCTTTCTCAGGCTGATGATTCGGCGTGAATGTTCACGATCTGTGTAGACCACACAGTGGAGCCGATCACTCAGTGGAGCGTAGCCGATTAGACGGGTTTCACCGTAATCCATACGCTGGTCAATCCACACTTCCAGTTCATCCCATTCAAGGTGGTTTGCCTCGGCTAGTGATACATCATGTTTTTCAATATTGATGACATCTTTAGCAAGATCAAACTCAATTTCCATGTTAATTACTGTAGCTACAGCAATTGGTTTTGTCAATGTTTTTGTAGCTACATATGTGTAATCATGTGAAATATTTATTGTCTTTGATCCGGCATGACAGCAGCTTGATTATGTGGGAATACGGTGACAGTTTACTGAATACACTTAATTCCCCACCTTCGATCCATGCTTCATCGCCTATCCGTCGGTAACCCCCCTATTCAACCCAGGTTCAAAGAGCACGGGCATACAGCGATTGTAGTGCTGGGTAACATGTCTAGAGTTTAGATTGAATTATGGGTAGAGTGGTTTCAACGCGCGCTCTTCAGTGCTGTTATGGTTTTCAGTTGGAAGTTTTTTCAACTGCTGAGCCAGGGTTGCTCCTTTCCAGTCAGTTCTTTGAGGCTGGTAAAGTACGCGGTCCAACTCGGATAAATAGGGCGCAATTGCGGGATCATCCAGACGTTGAGTGAGTGCATCGAGCCCTTTAGGTGGATCTTTCGGCCAGTGACAGGCGGCCCACTGCAATAGTGCAGTTCTTGCCTGTAGTGGATCACTGTTATTGCAGGCAGAGATAAATTGTCTTTTTATACTCTTACAGGATTCAGTTTCAGTAAAAGAGGTACTGTTTGAGGCAGGTTTAGCCCGGTTCATCTTCCACCAGAGCAGCATTGTAATAATCCAGGAAATGGCAAACAGGAGCGTAAGCCAGGGCCAGAAGTGTTGGCGTTGATCTACAACAGGATGGCTGTCAGCCAGGTTTTGGTCCGTTTGCTGCTGCACTGTTGATAGTAAAGTGGCTGCTGGGGTTTCAGGATGGGTTGTGCTGAGGGGGTTGAGCTGAGAGGTTGAAGGCTCATTACGTTGTGAATGATCTGTAGTGGGAAGCACTATGATCCTGCGCTCCGGGAGGTGTGCAATTTCTGTTTGTCCTGTTTCACTATTCCACCAGGGTAGTTGCAGGGGGGGCAGCATGAATTCACCGGGTTGCGTGGGGATGTAGGCCATCTTCTCGATACGTTCACCAATTACTTGATTAAGCTCTACACGCGAATGGTTGGTTGCAGGTTCAGGATAGCGTTTGATGCTATTGATTGATGGAATGGAGAGTTCAGGTAGCAGAGATCCCTCCATGGCGGTTGCTGAAACGGTGACTGTTCGTTGGATCGGTTCTCCGACAGAGACCTCACTCTCATCCGGCTGCCACCTCTCAGTCAGGATGACAGAGGTGGCTGGTAGCCATGATGTTCCGGTAAATTTCGGGTCCATTGGGCGCACATCAAGGGAGATTCCCTCTCCACGAATACGAATCTGTTGGGTGTTAACCCCGCGTCCCCGACTGAAGAAGTTCTCGATGGGAGAGCGCTGGGTTCGCTGTTGTGAAGGGACAACGATGCGTGCATTCAGTACGGGTGAGGGGAGTGAGAGAGGGCCGCTCTTCTGTGGAAAGATGGCGTATTTTCGCTCGATGACACGATAGCGCTCACCCTTGCGTTCTGTCTGATATTCACGGTCCTCTCCAATACGGTGAACCATGGCATGCTCAACCTCAGGGTCGCTCAAGCTCCCCTCTGCTAACTGTGCCTTGAAGTAGAGACGTACGGTGTATTGCACCATCTGTTGAACGTAAGGGGCTTTAAGGTCGGTTTCAGATTCAATAAAGAGTGCGGCCCCTGCCGTTGTCACCTGACTACCGGCCTTCACAACCTGTAGCTTGAGAGGTCTGCTCTGCTCTCCATTGAATGAGAGAGAAGGGATGGTGAGGGTCCCACTCCGTTTGGGGGCCAGAGTCAGTGTCCAATGGGTACGGGCACGCACGCTACCATTGATGATGTTGACCTGACTCCCACGTTGAGTGCCAATGATCTCAAAGTCTCTTTGTAGTGAAGAGGTGTCTGGTTCTCCACTGGCTTGACTGTCTGTTTCAAGGTAGAGTTGGGCACTCTCTCCTTCACGGATTGTGGTGTGTTCCAGCTGTGCGTTGAAGGTGGCCCACAGTGATGTGCTAACCATAGACAGGAATAGGAGAAGAAGAGGGCGAATTCGGGGGCTTGTTATACTCACTGCTGCTGTCTCATCTGGTGTTGTAACAAAAATTTTCTACGGAGCAGTCCTGCGGGATCATCCGGGACCTGTTTTAACCACTGTTCAAGTGCGATCTCCTCTTCGCTGGAGCGTAGCGTTGAGGTCTCTATGCTTTGATCTGCTCCCTCTGCGCTTGTCTCAGGAGCCTCTGGCGACTGCTCGTAGGCCCCATTTTCAGAGTCTGGGTCAGAGTCGGGATCAATTTTTTCAGCTGGGGAAGGGTTGTCCATAGAGGGGGCACCCTGTTCGGCAGGGTCAGCGGACTGCTCTAGTTTGCTATCGCTATCTTGAGAGGCCGGGTTTTGGGGGTGATTCTCATCTTGATTCTTTTCTGGATTTTTGTCTGTATTTTTGGACTGTTGCTGAGAACCGGGTGGTGGTTGCTGTAAAAGAGATTCAACCAGTTTCAGGTTAGCCTGGGCGTGCGCATGGTCCGGGTTTTGTTGTAGCATCTGCTGGTAGGCATCGACGGCCTCTTCCAGTTTTCCTGCCTTGGCGAGAGCATTTCCTCGATTGTAGTCGGCATCGGTGGAGCCTGATTTTGAAAAGGCCTCTGCTGCTGCGAGGTAGTCACCACTTTCGAATAGCGCACTGCCCCTCCAGCCAGCATTCTGAAACTGTTCAGCAGCCTGTTGGTGTTTTCCTGTTGCGAACTGTTGTGCGGCCTGTTGATCGGGGCGAAGCCATAAGTCACTCCACTCTAATGCCATTGCGGGTTGAGGCAGAGGAAGTATGAAGATGATGAGTATAGAGAGCCAGCCACGCCTGAATCCACTTGCGGCAAGTAGCAGCAGAGGAAGCAGCAGCCACACCCCAACCTCAATCCAGCGCTCTACACGCTGTTGTGTAGCACGCTCTTCAGCAAGGGTTGGGTCGAACCTTTGGAGGAGTTGGTTGATATCTCCATCATCTGCCTGCAGCAGGGCAAAGTGACCTTTTCCTGTTTGTGCCAGTGTCAGCAACGGAGAGTGGGTGTTAGCCGTTGTGGAGGCAACATCTACTGAGAGTATGGAAAGGGTGTAGCCATGTTGTTGGAGTTGATGAGCTGCACTCAGACTGTCAGCGATATCTGAAATGCCATCCGAGAGCAGCAATACACTCCCGGAGGAGGATGCACTTTTCTGCAGAATTTGTACTGCCATCTTTAATGCAGCAGCAGCCCGATCTCCTGTTGCAGGTAAAATCTCTGTCTCCAGTGCAGAGAGCAGGTTGATGATGGTTTCAGTGTCATCGGTCAGTGGCGTGACCAGAAAAGGGGTGTCGGAAAAGACAATCAGCGCGGTGCGCCCCTCATTTCGTCTTTTGAGAATATCCATTAACTTAAATCGAGCCCGTTCCAAGCGGGAGGGGGCCGGCTCTTTTTGGTTCATGCTGCTAGAGAGATCGAGGATCAATACCAATGTTTCATCACTCTGCCAGGTTGGTGTCGGTTGTCGCTCCCAGGTTGGACCCGCGAGTGCAGTGATCGCCAACAACCAGGCTATGGTTAACAGCAGGTAGGGGAGGTGTTGTCGTTGCCCTGTTCCTTGCTGAATCAGCTGCTCTAATAGCGGGGCATCCACCAGTTTTGCCCAGCCACTATGACCACGCTGTCGCTGTATTAACTGCCAGATTATCCACAATGCTGGAATGAGTAGCAGAAACCAGAAAGGTCTCAGAAAGTGGAATTCACCCATGATCTGTTACCAAATCTGTTACCAACACCAGTATCGCAGTTTTCATGCAGACCTTCCTGATCTGGGTAGACCAATGAGTAGCATGGAGAGCAGTAGGGCACTGCCGAGTGGCCAAGGGTAGAGTTCGTCCACAGGGTGTACTACCACACTACCCTCTGTGATCGGTTCAATCTGGTCCAACTCTCGATAGATCGACTCCAGTGCCTGACGGTCGTCAGCACGAAAGTAGTGTCCTCCAGTCTGTTGGGCAATCATCTGTAGTGTCTCCTCATCCAGATCCTGTGCAGGGTTGACCATACGCATACCGAGTAGACCCCGCACGGCACGAGGTTGACCACCTACCCCGATGGTATGGATACGGAGGCCGCTCTGGGCCGCCAGTTCAGCAGCCTTTACAGGGGATACAGCCCCCGCGCTATTGGCACCATCGGTTAGAAGAATCATGCGCTGTTCCCCCTCCAGGGTGTGACTTTTCTTGACAGCCAGACCAATCGCATCCCCCATTGCCGTCTCTCTTCCGGCGATTCCAATCACGGACTCCTGAAGTAGTTTTGCAACGGTGTCGCGATCAAAGGTGAAAGGGGTCTGCAAATAGGCCTGAGATCCGAACAGGATGAGAGCGATACGGTCCCCCTCACGACGCTTTATGAAATCTGTGGCAACCTCTTTGACAATGTCGAGTCGATTGCGGTTACTGCTGTCGAATCCCACCTGCTCCATGCTTCCGGAGACGTCGATTGCCAGCAGAAGGTTACGTCCACTCTCCGGTAGCTCCAGTGGTTCTCCTAACCACTGGGGGCGGGTCGCCGCCAGTAACAGGAGTAACCAGCAGAGGATAGCCATCCATAATTTAACCGTGTGAAGCGGCTTGAGCTGTTGTCTGTTTGTGATTGCAGAGGCGAAAGGGATAAAAAGCGCACTGGAGATGGACTGCGGTGCGGCAGGAAGCAGTCGGCGTAGCAGCCAGGGGAGGGGAGTGGCGAACAGTATCCAGGGCCAGTCGAAGTGAAACATTAACGATTTCCCCGTAGTGACTTGTGGGGTGGGTTTGACTGGATCCACTGTTGACAGAGAAGGATCAATTGATTGACCTCTTCATGGCTCAGCCCATTTGCAGACTCTTCCGTCTGATAGGGGTGATTCTGTAACAGTTTTCCTGCCCCCTCGATAAATCCACTGTTGTGGCTATGCCGGTCCAGAAAGGTGAGCCATCGGCTTCCACATAGTTGGGCGACGGTGGGGTCGTTCCAGCAGTGGAGAATATAGCGTTTCATTAGCTGGTTAATGGTTGTCAGTTGTTGCTGATGAGGGGTATCTGTATGTTTCAGTTTAGAGAGTGCTTTGAGCACCGCCTTTTGTGGGCGCTTTTGGGTTCTCAGGCGCCAACTAAAAATTGATAGCATCAATAGCAGCAGCAATACAACCCACCAGCCCGGTGCGGGAGGCCACCAGGAGATTGCCGGAGGCAGAAGGATTGGTTGCAGGGTGGATAGCGGGTCCTGCATCAATGGCTCCTCCGGGCTGGGCGCAACCCCGTCTGTACCGCTTCAATCAATGGTGCATCAGTTGCAATTTCCATCCAGTGGCTCTGCAGTATTCGGCACTGTTGCTGCAGTTTTTGGCGATGTTGCTGGAAATGGTTTTTCCAGTGCTCACTTTCGCTCTTGTCACGGCTGTTGAATTGCCATTGGGTGAGATGGTTGGTGACTGGATAATGGCCGGTGGTGGGTGGAGTCTGTTCAAGCGGATCATAGAGAAACGAGAAGATCAGATCATTGTGCCGGCTCAACTGCTGTAGTGCTGCGTCAGACGCTGTAGAAAGCTGTTGAAAATCACTGATCAGAAAGATCAGGCTGCCGGGGTGGGCCAGTTGAACCAGTTGTTGAATTGCCCGGTCCATGCCACCGTATTGGGGGGTTCCCGGCCTGTTGGGTTGCAGCTCAATGGAGGCCTTCAGTAATTTTAGCAGTGCAGACTCTCTTGAAGCGAGTGGCACAAAACGTTCACCCTCTGCAGCAGTAACGACACCACCCACTCGATCTCCAGAGTGAATCGCAGCCCAACCGATTACAGCCGCCAGTTTCCCGGCAAGAACAGATTTGAATTGAACTCTGGAGCCAAAGTACATGCCGGGATGAAGGTCAATCAGTAGCAGAATAGGGCGCTCACGCTCTTCACGGAAGAGTTTGGTATGTACCTTGCCGCGCCGGGCCGTAACCCTCCAGTCAATGGTGCGGATATCATCCCCTGCCTGATAGGGGCGTACCTCATCAAACTCTAGGCCACGCCCTCGATAGCTTGAACGGTAGCCACCCAACTGTGCAGAGAGGGCAAGACGGTGAGAGCCCAACTCTATCTTGCGTGCCTGGCTGCGCAGTTGAATCAGAGACTGCAATTGTAGTGTCGTCGACTCGGTCACGGTTGTGGTCATGGAGAAGGGACGCGTTGTAGTATCTCATCTAGGCACTGCTGTGGTGTGACACCCTCCGCAGTTGCCTCATAACTCAGTAAGATTCGGTGGCGGAGCGCATCGGGGGCAACCTGCTGCACATCCTCGGGTGTTACAAAGTCTCGCCCCTTCAGCCACGCTGTTGCACGTGCCGCCCGTTCAATGGCAATGGCCCCACGCGGGCTCGCGCCCCACTCGATCCATCGCGCCAGATGATCTCCATAGTGTTGTGGCGAGCGGGTACATTCGATCAGCTCAATAATATACTCCTCGATACTCTCTGCAAGATGGAGAGTCATCACCTCTCTGCGTGCAGCAAAGATATCTGTTTGAGTGACAGGGTTGAAGTCGCCAGGGTGGTTATCTTCAAGTGCATCCAGTGTCTCTTGACGAGAGATTGCCAAAATCTTTCTGCTGGCCTCACGATCTGGGTAGCGGATGATGACATGGAGCAGGAAACGGTCCAGCTGTGCCTCGGGGAGAGGGTAGGTCCCCTCCTGTTCAATGGGGTTTTGTGTTGCCATCACCAGGAATAGTTTGGGAAGTGGATGGCTGCTGAGGCCAATGGTGATCTGACGCTCCTCCATCGACTCCAGTAGCGCAGATTGCACCTTGGCCGGTGCGCGGTTGATCTCATCAGCTAAAATCAGGTTATGGAACAGTGGTCCCTGGTTAAATTGAAAGCTGTTATCTTCTGGGTGGTAAATGTCGCTTCCGGTCAGGTCTGCGGGCAGCAGGTCGGGGGTGAACTGTACACGGTGAAAATCAGCTTCAATTCCTGAAGCCAGAGTTTTGATTGCGCGTGTTTTGGCAAGTCCGGGAGGCCCTTCCAGCAGCAGGTGCCCATCGCAGAGTAACGCCAGTACCATCCGTTCCACCAATGGCTGCTGCCCAACCACCTGTTCTGAGATGAACTGTTGCAGTTTTGTAAAGGTACTTTGTATCTCATTCATAAGCTTAGACTCTTCTGGGTTTTTTCTGTTGTCTTTTGTCTACGGAGGTCAACTCGTTTGACGTTGAAGTGGACCTGTCAGCGCGGGAAAAGTTCACTGAATCAATCGACAATGGATGGGTTTTTTTTAGAATTGCGGTATAGTACAAAAAAGCTGTTGTAATAACAGGCTGGAGTCGTGGCTGAGAGGAATTTTTTGCCACTGTGAGAAAACTGCAAGGTAGCGATCATAAACAATGAACTTGAATTTCCTGGATTTTGAGCAGCCCATAGCTGAATTAGAGGCGAAAATTGAAGAGCTACGCTATGTCGGTGATGATAGCGAACTCAATATTGGTGATGAGATCAGTACCCTGAGAGAGAAGAGTCGGGAGTTAACCCGTTCAATCTTCTCCTCACTGAACTCTTGGCAGATCTCGCAACTGGCAAGACATCCACAGCGCCCCTATACGCTGGACTATATCGAGCGCATATTTACCGATTTTGAAGAGCTGCATGGGGATCGTGCATTTTCTGACGATAAGGCGCTGATTTGTGGAATGGCAAGGCTGGATGGGATACCCGTTGTTGTAATCGGTCATCAAAAGGGGCGTGATACTAAAGAGAAGGTGGAACGCAATTTTGGAATGCCACGCCCGGAAGGGTACCGAAAGGCACTGCGTGTGATGCGCTTGGCAGAACGCTTCAAGATGCCAATCATTACCTTTATTGATACTCCGGGGGCCTATCCCGGAATGGGGGCTGAAGAGCGTGGTCAGAGCGAAGCGATTGCCAAGAATCTGATGGTGATGGCGCAGTTAAAAACCCCGGTTATCTGTACTGTGATTGGAGAGGGAGGGTCGGGTGGAGCACTCGCAATTGGTGTGGGAGACCGGGTCAATATGATGGGTTACAGTACCTATTCGGTGATCTCACCTGAAGGGTGTGCCTCTATCCTTTGGAAGAGTGCAGACAAGGCGTCAGATGCTGCCGAGGCGATGGGATTAACGGCACCTCGTCTTAAAGAGCTAGGGCTGGTGAATACAGTTATTGATGAACCTCTGGGGGCGGCACATCGTGAGCCAGACCTTGCGGCGGCTTCACTGAAACAGTGTCTGTTGAAACAGCTTGAAGAGCTGCAGTCGGTGGATATCGATCTAATGCTTGAGCAGCGTTACCAACGGTTAATGAGTTTCGGGAACTTTACCGAGGAGTAGAAAGGCTGTCTTGAGCGCTTTTATACCGCCTCAGTAACCTGAATCCCGGACCCAGAACTGAGTGGCGCTAAACAGAAACAGTTTCCAACCGCAGACTCTGATCCCCTTTTTGGAGTCCTATCCATCAACGGGACGACTGCTGGTTGCCTTGAGTGGCGGAGTGGACTCCACTGTTCTGCTCTATGCATTGGCTCATTTGTACAAGCAAGGGGAACTTAAGCGCCCACCCTCTGCGATCCATATCCACCACGGTTTACAGCAGATGGCCAATCAGTGGGTGGAGCACTGTCAACAACTCTGCGACCAGCTGAATATACCATTGATTACCTTGCAGGTAGATGCGACAGCTCTACAGGGGGAGAGTCCGGAGGCGGCGGCAAGAGAGGCGCGTTATCGTGCTATTGAATCTGTTTTAGAGGCAGAGGATCAGCTGTTGACAGCACATCATCAACAAGATCAGGCAGAGACCTTTCTACTGCGGGCACTGCGAGGATCTGGTCCTCGTGGCCTAGCCGCAATGCGAGAGGCGAGACCATTGGGGCAGGGGGCATTGCTGCGTCCTCTGCTGCTGACAACGCAGCAATCTCTGTTGGAGTACGCGGAGAGAGAGCAACTGCAGTGGATTGAAGACCCCTCCAACCAGCAGTTAGATGCAGATCGTAATTTTCTGCGCCAGAAAATTCTGCCTCAGCTTCAGAGTCGATGGCCCGCTGCGGCCACCACACTCTCTCGTAGTGCAAGTCACTGTGAGGAGGCGGAGGGGCTGATGCAGCAGTGGGGAGCGCGTCAACTTTCAACACTGGTTGCAGGAGACCCACTGCCGTTGGTTGATGGGGAACCCGCGGCGGACTCCAGGGTCAGAATCCGTGGCTGGTTTGACCTTAACCGGGTCGATCCTCCTGATACCGCACATATGGATAGAATATTGCTTGAAGTTGTCGCTGCCAGAGAGGATGCTGCACCTCTGGTAGAGTGGCCAGCTATTGATGGGA
>Ga0008649_10003564_pt1 | contig 10596 bp, 10 predicted proteins | sample SaaInlV_130m_DNA_2_FD_66601 | JGI IMG/M metagenome (GOLD analysis project Ga0008649, IMG submission 66601) | Marine microbial communities from expanding oxygen minimum zones in the Saanich Inlet - SI037_S2LV_130m_DNA | ecosystem: Environmental > Aquatic > Marine > Intertidal zone ... | reverse complement strand
GCATTGTTAGCGAAAGAAAATATTGTAAACTTAAGTGATTTTGCAGATCTGGCATCTTATGAACTAATTGATAAAGAAGAAGGTATATTTAGAAAACTTGAGCTTGAGGAAGAAATCGTAAATCAACTAATTATGGATGCAAGAGAGAAAAGTTTTTCTTAAACTCATAATAAAAAACCTAGATTAATTTGGACAACAATAAAAATAAAAAAAATAAACCTCTTAAACTTTCTTCTACTGGAAGACTGCAAATAAGAAAAAATTTAGGCCCATCAGGAGATAGTCAAAAATCTGGCAATAATAAAAAGACCATTCAAATAGTTTTTAGAAATAAAAATAATCAACAAAAAAGTTCTTCTACAGCTAAATCAAATTTTAGAGGTTCCTCAACTTTTAGGACAAGTCCACAAACTACCCCTGGACTTACAAATTTGTCTAAAAATAAAAGTTATGAGAATAAAAATAAAAAACCATTAGATAATAAAAAAAATGCTCCAAAAAAATCAACCCTTAAACCTGTTGACGATGATTTCAGTAAGTTAGATGCAAAAAAAATCCTAGAAAAAGAAGAGCAAGAATTTGATAGGTTTCCAAGTCTTGCTAAACTTAAAAGAGCTAGAGAAAAAGAAAAACTTCAATCTCAAGATCAAAATGATGAAACAAAAATTTCTAGAGATGTTGCTATACCCGATATTATTACAGTTCAGGATTTGGCAAATAGAATGGCAGAAAAAACAGCAGATGTTGTTAAAGCTTTAATGAAAATGGGAGTTATGGCGAATGCCGCCCAATCATTAGATGCAGATACAGCAGAATTGGTTGTTGCAGAATTGGGTCATAAATCTTTTAGGGCAACAGATGATGATTTATTAAAAGATTTAGAAGATTTTGAAGACCCAGAAAATACTTTGGTTTCTAGAGCTCCAGTTGTAACTATTATGGGTCACGTTGATCACGGTAAAACAAGTATATTAGATGCTTTTAGAAGTTCTAATTTAGTAGCTGGAGAATCCGGAGGTATAACTCAACATATTGGAGCATATCAAATTGGAGAAAAAGATAAAAAAATTACTTTTATTGATACGCCTGGGCATGCTGCATTTTCAAATATGAGAGCAAGAGGAGCAAAAACAACTGATATAATTATACTGGTTGTAGCTGCAGATGATAGTCTTAAACCCCAAACGATTGAATCGATTGCTCATGCAAAAGCTGCAAATGTTCCTATTATTGTTGCTATAAATAAAATTGATTTACCCAATGTAGATCCTGATAAAGTTAGACAAGATTTATTAACTCAAGAAATTATAGTTGAAAAATTAAGTGGAGATGTTTTAGATGTTGAAGTTTCTGCACTTAAAAAAATTAATTTAGATAAACTAAAAGAAGCAATCATACTTCAATCTGATATTTTGAATCTAAAAGCTAATCCTAATAGAGTAGCAAGAGGTTCAATAATAGAATCTAAATTAGAAAAAGGAAGAGGTTCCGTTGCTACCGTTCTTGTTCAAAAAGGAACTCTTAAAGTTAGCGATATATTTGTCTCTGGATCTGAATGGGGAAAAGTAAAAGCACTTATTGATGACAATGGAAAAAATATAAAAGAAGCTCTACCATCAACTCCTGTAGAGGTATTAGGATTTGATGCAAATCCATTAGCAGGTGATGATTTTATAGTGGTTGAAACTGAGAGTGTTGCCCGAAAAATTGCAGAATATCGTTTTAAAAAATTACAGATCCAAAAAAATAAAGTTGTTAAATCAAATGTAGAGGAAATGTTTGAACAGATTAATCAAGGAAAGGCATCATCTTTGCCAATTATAATCAAAGCTGATGTTCAAGGTTCTGCAGAGGCAATAGAAAATTCGGTAACAAAATTATCAACAAATGAAGTTGCGGTTACGGTTGTTCATAAAGGCGTTGGGGCAATTACAGAAAGTGATGTAGCTCTTGCTAATTCTAGCAAAGGTTTCATCATTGGTTTTAATGTTAGGGCATTGCCTCATGCAAGAGATGCGGCAAAAAGAGATGGTGTTGATATGAAATATTATTCAATCATTTATGAACTAATTGATGATGTCAAAAATTTACTTTCAGGATTACTAACACCTGATATATCCGAAAAAATTACAGGAAATGTTGAGATAAGAGAAGTGTTTAATATATCAAAAATTGGAAATATTGCTGGTTGTATGGTTAAGGATGGTATAGTTTCAAGAAATTCACAAGTTAGATTATTAAGGGACAATGTAGTCATCCATACCGGAAGTCTAGCGAGTTTGAAAAGATTTAAAGAAGAAGTCAAAGAAGTCAAAAGTGGATTTGAATGTGGAGTAATGTTTGAAAATTATTCTGATATCAAAGTAGGTGATATTATCGAAACTTATGAAGAAGTTAAAACAGAAAGAAAGCTGTAAAGTCTTAATTTCTTTATGAGTAATCAAATGTCTTCACAAAGACAAATGAGGTTTAGTGAACTAATTAGATCTTTAATAAGTAAATGTCTTTTAGTTGAAGATTTTTATAACCTTAGTTTTCAAACCACCTCTATTACTATTTCCTATGTTAGAATGAGTAAGGATTTAAGAATAGCAAATATTTATGTAATGCCATTAGGTGGGGAAAATAAGATTAAAATAATTAAAGAATTAAATGAAAAAAAATATATTTTTCAAAAATTTCTATCTAAGGCTAGACTTAATTCAAAATTTACACCAAAAGTTATGTTTTTTTTAGATGACTCTTTTGACGAGGCAGAAAAAATAGAAAAACTTCTTTTAAATAAAAATGTTTCTAGAGATCTAGATGAATGAAAAAATACAAGGGTGGTTGAATTTATACAAACCACCTGATATTAGCTCTTTTTCAGCAATTTATAAAGTTAAGAAAAAATTTAATATAAAAAAATTAGGTCACGGAGGTACTTTAGACCCTAATGCTGAAGGAGTTCTCCCCATTGCAATTAATAAAACTACTAAATTAATTCCATTTATAAATTCAAATTCTAAAAAATATATTTTTAGAATAAAATGGAGAGAGCAAACTTCAACAGATGATGCTGAAGGTGAGATCTTAAATGTTAGTAATAAAATTCCTAATGAAGATGAAATAAATAAAATAATTTTTTCTTTTTTGGGACAGGTTGATCAGGTGCCACCTAAAGCTTCAGCAATAAAAGTTAATGGAAAAAGAGCCTATTCTATTTTGCGTGATAAAAAAAATTTTACCTTAAGGTCAAAAAAAGTATTTTTAAAAGAAATTTTATTTCTTGGCTCAAATAAGGATACATCTGAATTTATGATAGAGTGCGGTAAAGGTTATTATGTTAGAAGTCTGGCTAGAGATATCGCTTTAAAGTTAGGGACTTTTGGTCATGTTGTTGAGTTAAAAAGGACAAAAGTTGGAAATTTTGTCGATAAAACATCAATTTTGCTGGACGATCTTCTAAAAATAGGTCAAAGGGAATTTGAATTTAATTATATTCACTCTTCGATTTCTATGCTGGACGACATCTTGGCTTATGAAATTAAAGAAAAGACAGATTTAATTGATCTGTCTTTAGGTAAAGCAATTTTTATTAATCATAAATTGATAAATAAGCCGTTAAATTCAGATAAAAAAGAATTAGTTTTTTTATCATATAGGGGAAGCGTTGTTTCCTTTGGCAAATTAAGTGGAGATTTGTTTCAACCAAATAAAGTTTTAATATAGGAGTTACGATGTCGATTACAAAAGAAATTAAAAAAGATTTAATTAGTAAATTTTCAATAAATGATAAAGATACAGGTTCTGCTGAAGTACAAATTGCTGTTCTAACTGAAAGAATAAACAATTTAATTCAGCACTTTAAAAGTCATAAACATGATAATCATTCCAAAAGAGGGCTTGTTGCTTTGGTCAATAATAGAAAAAAATTATTATCTTATCTTTCTAATAAAGATAATGAGAGTTACACGAAGTTAATAAAAGAACTAAATATTAGAGGTTAGTCTAAGCTGAAAGAGAAAAAAGATGTTTGATATAAAAAAAGTAGAATTAGAATGGGCAGGGAAAAATTTAACAATTGAAACTGGGAAAATAGCAAGACAAGCTGATTCATCAGTTATTGTTACTTATGGTGGAACAACAGTCATGACAAATGTTGTTGCTGCAAAAAAAGTTAAACCGGATATGGATTTTTTCCCATTAACAGTAAATTATCAAGAAAAATTTTATTCAGTAGGTAAAATACCAGGTGGTTTCTTTAAAAGAGAAGCAAGACCAACAGAAAAAGAAACACTGATATGTAGATTAATTGATAGACCTGTTAGACCATTGTTTCATAAAGATTTTAAAAATGAAACACAAGTAACGTGTACAGTTTTATCACATGATCAATCTAATGACTCAGATATAGTTGCGCTTATCGCTAGTAGTGCAGCATTAACACTTTCTGGATTACCTTTCATGGGACCTATAGGTGCTGCAAAAATAGGTCTTGTTGATGATAAACTGGTAGTAAACCCAACTATAGAAGAAATTAAAAATTCTAAATTAGAACTAGTTGTTGCTGGGACTAAAAATGGTGTTTTAATGGTTGAATCAGAAGCTCATCAATTGACAGAAGAGAAAATGCTTGAAGCTGTTGTTCTAGGACAAGAATCTTATTTACCAGTAATTGATGCGATAATTTCTTTAGCTAAGCAAGCAGCAAAAGAACCTTGGGAAATGCCAAAAAAAGAAGAGGAAATTACTAATTTACCAAATCTGATCAATGATGAGTTTGGAAGTAATTTTGTTGAGGCATACCAAGTTAAAGAAAAACAAAAACGTGTTGAAAAATTGAGTCAACTTAGATCTGAAATTGAAGAAAAATTTGTTAGTGAGACTTTAACATCCCTAATTGTATCAGACGCTGTAAAAACAGTAGAAAAAGATATTGTAAGAGGAGATTTGTTAAAAACTGGAAATAGAATAGATGGACGAGATACTAAAACTGTAAGACCAATCGTATGTGAAACTGGTGTATTAAGTCGCACACATGGGTCAGCTTTGTTCACTAGAGGCGAAACACAAGCATTAGTTGTTACAACCCTCGGAACAGGAATGGATGAGCAAAGAATTGATGCAATTGAAGGTGAATATAAAGAAAATTTTATGCTCCATTATAATTTTCCTCCTTATTCAGTTGGAGAAGTTGGAAGAGTTGGGTCAACAAGTAGAAGAGAAATAGGTCATGGTAAATTAGCATGGAGAGCAATACACCCAATGCTTCCATCAAATGAACAGTTTCCCTATACTTACAGAGTAGTCTCAGAAATAACAGAATCAAATGGTTCTAGCTCGATGGCTACTGTTTGTGGAACCTCAATGTCCTTAATGGATGCTGGTGTCCCAATTGAAAAACCAATTGCGGGTATTGCCATGGGTTTAATAAAAGAAAAAGAGGATTACGTAGTTCTCTCAGATATTCTTGGAGATGAAGATCATTTAGGTGATATGGATTTTAAAGTTGCTGGAACTAAAGATGGTATCACATCTTTACAAATGGATATTAAAATAACTAGTATTACATATGACATAATGAAAGAAGCCCTTGAGCAAGCAAAAGATGGAAGAATTCATATACTTGGTGAAATGGCAAAAGCAATTGGCAAATCTCAAGAAAAAATTTCTGATTATGCACCTACTATTACTACTTTGCATGTTCATAAAGATAAGATTAGAGAAGTTATTGGTAAGGGTGGAGCTGTAATAAGAGAAATAAGTGAAACAACTGGCGCTAAAATAGAAATTGATGATGAGGGCTTAGTAAGTGTTGCCGCTGTTGATTCCAAGTCAGGAAATGATGCCATTGAATGGATTAAAGGCATTGTCGAAGAACCTGAGATTGGAAAAATATATGAAGGTAAGGTTGTAAAACTAATGGATTTTGGTGCTTTTGTTAATTTTATGGGTTCAAAGGATGGTTTGGTTCATATTAGCCAGTTAAAAAATGAAAGAGTAGAAAAAGTAAGTGACGTGATCAATGAAGGTGATATTGTCAAAGTAAAAGTTCTGGACGTTGATGGCAGAGGTAAGGTTAAGCTTTCAATGAAAGAAGTTGAGGCTGAATAATAACTTACCAAGATTAATTGGTCATAGAGGGGTTAAAGATTTAGAACCTGAAAATACTTTAAAGTCCATTTCTACAGCATTCGAGTTAGGTCTAGAATGTGTAGAGGTGGACGTTAAAATAAGTAAAGACAAAATTCCTTTATTGCTTCATGATGACAGCTTAGAAAGAACAACAACTGGTTTTGGTTTAGTTTCTAATTTTAGATTTGAAGAAATCAATCAACTAGATGCTGGGTATTTTTTTTACAAGCATAAAACAAATATCAAGGTGCCTAAATTAAGTGATGTTCTTGAATTTGTTAAAATAAAACAAAAATATATTAATATTGAATTAAAGCCTAACAAAGGCTTAGAAGAAATAAATGTAGAAAAAATTCTAGAAGAGGTAAAAAAAATTTCTTATCAGAAAATTTATTTTTCCAGTTTTGATTTACCAAGTTGTATTTCTTTAAAAGAAAAATCACCCCACTCATTATGTGGACTTTTAAAAGATGATTTTGATAATATTAATATCAACAACACTATAGATATATGTAAGAAAAATAATTTATTTAGTTGTGGAATAAATTATAAACTTTTTTCTAAGTCACTTGTAGATGAATTCAAAAAAAATAATATCCAAATTAATGTATATTCAGATAAAAATATCTCTGCAGATGTAGCAAAAAATTTATGGAATAATAATGTATCCAGTATTTTTGTTGATGATCCTAGTACTTATTTAAAATAAAGTTAACTCTTCGGCATTCCCACAATGCTAAAACCACAATCAACATAATGTATTTCTCCAGTCATAGCAGAAGAGAGGTCACTAACTAAATAAAGTGCAGAATTGCCTAATTCTTCAAGATTCACATTTCTTTTTAAAGAAGAATTATCATTCGTGTATTTAAATACTTCTCTTGCATTCGCAATTGCCGCTCCAGCAAGTGTCCTCATTGGTCCTGCAGATATTGCATTTACTCTAATATTTTGATCACCTAAATCAACACTTAAATATTTTACACTTGCTTCTAGCGCTGCTTTTGCGATTCCCATAACGTTGTAATTTGGCATAACCTTGTTAGCTCCATGAAAACTTAATGTCACTAAACTTCCCCCTTCTTTTATAATAGGCTGAAATAATTTAGCAATTTTAGTAAAAGAATAACAAGATATTGATAAGCTATTAATAAAATTATTTTTTGACGTATCTATATATCGACCATTCAACTCGTTTTTATCGGAATAAGCAACTGCATGAATTATAAAATCAATTTCCCCAAACTTATTTTTAATTTTTTTAACTGTGTTTAGTATATGATCTTCGTTAGTGACATCACATTCAATTAATGTATTTGATTCAACTTTTTCAGCCAAGGGTTTAACTCTTTTTAGCAATGTATCATTTTGATATGTAATAGCTAATTCAGCACCGTTTAAATATAGTTGTTTAGCAATACCCCATGCTATTGAATGATCATTCGCAATACCAAAGATAATACCTTTTTTACCTTTAATCATGATATTTAGACATTAATAATGTTGCATTAGTTCCACCGAATCCAAAACTATTGGAAATTATATTTTCAATATTTACGTTATGCTCTGTATTGAAAAGTATATTATGATTTAAAGCTTTACTATCTAAGTTATTTATATTTGCTGAACCACATAAGAAATTATTATTCATCATTAAAAGACAATATATTGCTTCGTGAACACCAGTTGCACCTAAAGAGTGACCTGTTAAAGATTTGGTTGAACTAATTTTAGGCATATGATCGCCAAATACATTTTTTAATGCTTCTAGTTCTTTAATATCACCTATTGGTGTGCTTGTGCCATGTGAATTAATGTAATCTACTTCGCCTTTAAGATCTTTAAGTGCCATTTTCATACATCTTTCAGCACCTTCACCAGATGGTTGAACCATATCATATCCATCTGAAGTAGCCCCATAACCTGTAATTTCTCCATAAATCTTAGCTCCTCTAGCTTTCGCATGATCTAACTCCTCTAAAACTATGGTTCCACCACCACCTGATATAACAAAGCCATCTCTTTCAGAGTCATAGGCTCTTGAAGCTATGCCAGGATTATTATTATATTTAGATGATAAAGCTCCCATTGCATCAAATAGTATCGATAGAGTCCAGTGTAATTCTTCACCACCTCCTGCAAACATTACATTTTGTTTACCCATTTGAATAAGTTCATAAGCATTACCTATACAATGTGAGCTAGTTGAGCAGGCTGAAGTAATTGAATAGTTCACTCCTTTAATTTTAAATGGTGTTGCAAGAGTTGCTGAATTAGTGCTCGACATACTTCGTGGAACCATAAAAGGGCCAACTTTTCTAGAGCCACTATTTTTACCTAATTCTGCAGCTTTATATAAATTCATAGTAGAGGGTCCACCTGATCCCACTATAATGCCTGTCATTTCATTAGATACATCCTTGTCTTCTAACCCAGAGTCATCAATTGCATTTTTCATTGCAATATAATTGAATGCAGCTCCATCACCCATAAAACGTAAAAGTCGTCGATCAATTTGTTCTTCCAGATTTATATTTGGTTTTCCATGTACAAGGCTTCTAAATGAAAATTCTTCATATTCAGGTGCAGAAGTAATCCCTGAGTTTAAATTTTTTAAATTATTAGTTACAGTATTTGCATCATTTCCAATACATGAGACAATCCCTAATCCTGTAACTACAACTCTTTTCATTTTTTATTTATTATCAGATTGAAAAAGACCAACCTTCATATCTCTTGCTTCATAAATTGGTTCTCCATCTGCTTTAAGAATACCATCTGCAACACCTAAAATTAATTTTCTTAAAATTAATCTTTTTAATGAAATATGATAAGTTACTTTTTTTACTGTATTAAGTACTTGTCCAGTAAATTTTACTTCACCAACACCCAATGCTCTTCCTTTGCCTGGTTGACCTAACCATCCAAGATAAAAACCAACAAGTTGCCACATAGCATCTAAACCAAGACACCCTGGCATAACTGGGTCTCCTTTGAAATGACAGTCAAAGAACCACAAATCTGGCTTTATATCTAATTCAGCAACTATTTCACCTTTCTCAAACACGCCACCAGCTTCATTAATATTTGTTATTCTGTCAAACATAAGCATTGGTGGAGAGGGGAGTTGAGCATTACCTTTTCCAAATAAAATGCCGTTAGCACATTCTAAAATTTGTTCATATGAGAAGGAATCCTGTTTCATAGTGATATCAAAATAACTTCTTAAATGATAATACTGTATAAGTTAACTATTATTTAATAAACAATTAGAATTATTTTTTACATTAATATTAGTAACACTCAAATCTATAGTATTAATTAGTGTTAAAATATTAGTCTCATCTTTAGCATTTAAAATTGTGTTAATAGTTTTTTGAGCTGTAATTAAGCCTGCCATACCTGCACAAATACTAGATATTCCTACAGTATCGCATCTAGCTAACTCAGCATCTTCTTCATTTGGAAATAAACAACTTAAACATATATGATGATGGTTATTTTCAAATAGGCAAATTTGAATATTATAATTAACTGCTGATGAAAAAATATATTTTATTGAGTTGTGTAAACAAAATTTGTTAACCAATTTTGATGTATGCCAGTTATCAGTTGCATCTATTATTATATCAATTCCTGTTAATAATTTTACATTTTTTTTTGTTAAATGCTCTGAGTGAACCACTATGTTGCAGTGAGGATTAGTTTCTAGAAGTTTATCTTTAGCAACATTAACTTTAAATTTTTCCACATCACCCAAACCATATAATATTTGTCTTCCAAGGTTGCTTTTTTCAACCTTATCTCCATCAAAAAAAACTAAATTTTTAAAACCAGATGAGACCAAATATTGTGTTAATGGGCAACCTATTCCTCCAAGACCAATTACTGCAATTTTAGTATTTTCTAATTTAAAAATATTATCTTCATTAAAATTTTGTAAAATAAATTGTTTTGAAAATATTTCATATTCTAAATCTGAATAACTCATTAATTATTAATTTCGTTATAAATAGAGTCTATAATATATTTTGCACAATTACTTTTTGATGTTTTGGCATAGTTTTTAGTTTTATTTTTTGTTATAATAGAAATTTTATTTTCATTTAATTCAAAAACTTTATTGTTTTTATTAATTTTATTATAAATAATCATATTGCAATTTTTTTGTATTAATTTTTTTTTGGCATTAATTTTACCTTCAGTTTCAGCAGAAAAACCAACAACAAATTTTGGCCGATTAATCTGATGTTCAGCAATACTTTTTAAAATATCAATATTTTTTATCAAATTAAGTGAATTGATGTTATTTTTTTTTATTTTTTTTACACCTACTTTTTTCATTTTAAAATCAGCTACTGCAGCACTAAATATAGCCACATCTATATTTTTATTAAATCTATTTACTTTATTAAACATTTCTTCAGCTGTTTTAACGTTAATTAATTTAACATTTGTTGGTGGTTGTAAATTAGTGGG
>Ga0008649_10003560_pt1 | contig 10601 bp, 10 predicted proteins | sample SaaInlV_130m_DNA_2_FD_66601 | JGI IMG/M metagenome (GOLD analysis project Ga0008649, IMG submission 66601) | Marine microbial communities from expanding oxygen minimum zones in the Saanich Inlet - SI037_S2LV_130m_DNA | ecosystem: Environmental > Aquatic > Marine > Intertidal zone ... | reverse complement strand
ACCGGAACCCCTAACGAGGCCCTAACAGGACTGAGGGCCGGCCCGTGGGGCCGGCCACACAAGCCCTCAGTTGGCTCCGGGGGTGGGGCTCGAACCCACGACCTGCGGATTAACAGTCCGCGTCCGCTGCGATCACCACGGTCATTCCCGGCCAGAACGGCCATTTCCATGGCGGATCCTGGGGCCAGTCGCCCGCCGATCCACGGGCAAGCCGTCTCTACGAGGAATTCGTGTGACAGACCCTGTGACGCGCCGCAGCCCGGGTCCTCGAACCTCAGAAAAGAACCGGAACAAAAACCCGGAAACAATCTCCCCACCCCTTCTAGCCACTGCTATACACGCAATGAAGCGCATCCCTGGTCGGCCATCGACCCGTGTGAGCCGGTCTCGGCCCGGTCCAGGCTCACCGCCCACTCGATATGTTGTCCATTGTTGCTCATGTCGATATGTTGTCCACATCAGAACATATGGAGCGCCATGAGCACACAAACCCAGCCAGATCCACAAAGGGACACGTCGACGTTCACCGCGGATGTCGTCTGGCAGGACCCGACCGACCCCGGGTTGGTCATTGCTATCGAGTGGAAAATCCAAGGCGAAACGCTCATCGCTGAGGCCATTGGGATTCGATCCAACGCCAACGAAGGTGTTGCCGCCCGACAGGTCCACAGGCTCCCTCTCGGCCGGATCATCAACTCCGAGCGGGCTCGTCTATTGGAGGAAGGAACGCTGCTCTCTGGCTTCCAACCATCCAAGCCGCTCAGTGACGGCGAGGTTGACGACCTGGCCTCGACGGGGGGCCCCGATCAGGGCCGGCACCTCACCGACGGTGACCTCCGGCTCGTCGCTCACCTCTACATCAAGGCCTACCGCGATGGTGACCCCGTACAACGGAGTGTCGCCAACCGACTCGGTGTCTCCATCCCAACGGCAGCCCGCCGCATCGGGCTCGCTCGAGAAAAGGGCTTCATCGACCAGCGGTACACACAAACCAGGGGCCGCGCACGCTCCCTGAAGGCCTAGGCGCCCATGGAACCGGACTCGAGACAACTAATCAACCTGGAAGACCTTGCCGCTGTCGTTGACTCGGTTGACTGGCTGGAGGCTTGGCATGAGGCACCTGCTGAAGAGGAGTGGATTGCCTGGCCGCTTCTCCCCGAGGGTCGCACGATCTCGCTGTACGGCGAAGCGAAAACTGGCAAGAGCCTCCTGGCGCTGGAACTCGTCGGCTGCCTGGCCACCGGGCGACAGTTCCTAGAACGACCCACCGCTCACCGCCGGGTCCTCTATGTCGACTCCGAGAACAGCATCAACAGGGACGTGATACCGCGGCTTTCAGCAATGGGCTTCGATCCTGACGACCTGGGGGATCTCACCTACCTGACGTATCCGGAGTTGCCCAAGTTGGACACCGAAGCCGGCGGTCGAGCAGTCATGGCGAACCTCGACTACCACGATTGTGACGTGCTCGTAATCGACACGGTCTCCATGAACATCAGCGGCGAAGAAAATTCGAATGACACCTGGCTTCGCTTCCAGGAACACACCGGCTTGCCGTTGAAGCGGGAGGGAATCACCGTTCTTCGGATCGATCACGCCGGCAAGGGATCAGCGGGAGGTCCCCGGGGCGGTAGCGCCAAGACCGGCAGCGTCGACGCTGAGTGGAGGGTCAGGCGTTATTCGGACGGCACTCTGTCACTCAAGTGCGAAACAAATCGGATGCCCATACAAGACAAGGAACTGACCATTGAGACCGTTACAGAACCCTGCCTCTCCCATCAGGTCGTGGAATCTGGCCGCAAGCCGTCCCGTGGGCTGAGCCCCATCGAGATCGCCGATGCGCTCGACGAAGCGGGTTATCCCAGGGACATGACCCATCTGGCAAGCCGGGAAGCGATGAAGGACCTCGGTCTCAAAGCAGGTGGAGTGAAGCGTGACCAAGCGATCCGGATCCGGAAGGAACGAGGCTTCGTTGATCCTCCGACTGCTGTCAGTGAACCGACATACGAAGTTCTAGTTGACGACGATGAGTACTACGAGTACCTGTACGACCAATCTGGTGACGTTGAGGATTACTGCAGGGACAACCGGTTTGAGTTGGTGTCCCTTGACTCGTTCGGGGACAAGCGGGGATGACGCCCGAAACCCTAAGAGATCGTTGAGATGAAGCGCTTCTAGCGTCCCCGCTTCGTTGGGGGACGAAAAGGGACACCCAGATTCGGTCATCCCTCCCCTCCCCCGACCTTTAGGGCGGGGAGGGGGGAGACGCGTACGGGGGACATGGAACGAGGAAGTGGCACAACCGGGCGTGGTGTTCTTTCTTCAACGAAATCATCTGGGGCTAGCGCCGTGACTGTTCCCGGTCCCAGGTCGACGCCACCACTGGGATACGGCTTTCCACCACCGTCTCAGTCAAGCGCAGGACACCGGGGCCGCTTCGCCGCCGGCAAGGGCGGGGTGGTGGGGGCTCGGGCCGAGCCGGGTGCGACCGCACCAGTTTGATTTATCCGAGCATGTCTGGAAACCGGCAATGTCGGCCCTGGAAGCCGTCTCTACATGTCCCGAGCGTTTGCCCTGGGTGTTCATGGCTCTCCGTCTAGGTGAGAGTAATAGTGTGTGGCGATGGTTACGGGCGATCTTCCACCCTCGTCCTGGTGGCGACCGAGAATCTCCTGGCGCTCAAGACCGAGGGACGAGATCATTTGGCCCGAGGTTTGTGCTCTTTATCTCGTGACCAGCGGAGTGTTGGTTGGGAGAATGTCGGGACGCGACGGTGTGGAGGTCGTTGACCTGTTCGGGGAGATTCCTCGCCTCCTGGTCGTCCTTCTTGGATTTGGTGTGTACGGCTTCCTATTTGGCGGTGTTTTGCTTTGGATTGTGTCACTCCTGCTGTTCCCTCTCTGGGTGATCGTTGGGTTTCCGTTCCCTCTCGACGCTGAGGAGACATGGCTAACGCGGCTCTGTGGCTACTTGTCATTGAAACTGAGGCGAGAGAGGGGTTGGCTCTACGGGCACCTGCCTATCTGGTCATGTGCCGTCGTTGGGGCAGCAACGGTTCCCCTCTGAGCCATTGTTGTGGAACGAGGAGCGCCTCTCACCTCACGGGGCACGGTCCGGTCGTGCACTCGTCCATGGCCTGGCCGACAGCCGGAGCCGCCGCCATCTCGTAGGTCTGTCTGCTGATCCGCTCGAACGGCGCCTGGGACCTCGATCCGTCGACCATGACCGTCGTGCCCTTGAGGTGAGGGAGCCACCTGAGGAGGGTGATCTTGAGATCGTCAGGGTCGTAGCCCTCGGGCACGTTCACGGTGAAACTGATGGCGTTGCTAACTGGCCTCGTAACTAAGCGCAATGAGTGGCTTCGCTCGCTCCAGATCCTGGGTCGACCGCAACGTGACTTCAAGTTCACCCGAGCCGAAATGCATTTCTCTGTTGTACTCCCCAGACGCTGTTGCGGGCGTTAATGGTCGCTAGATCGACCTCAACGAGTGGTGTTTCCATCGGCGTCGCCGAATCGATCATTAAGTCGCCGATGGCATTTCTCTGTTGTACTCCCCAGACGCTGTTGCGGGCGTTAATGGCCGCTAGATCGACCTCAACAAGAAGTAGCGGTGGAAGTGGCGGTGGAACAAATGCGGGCATTTCAAACAGCGGTTCTGGTGGTGCTTCCATGGGCGGCATGAACGGTGGTGGTTCCATGGGCGGCATGAACGGTGGTGCCGTGGTGGTGGTTGTGGTCGGTGGGGCCGTGGTTGTGGTCGGTGGGGTCGTTGTCGTTGTGGTCGGTGGGGTCGTTGTCGTTGTGGTCGGTGGGGCTGTGGGATTTGGATTCCATGCGTACCGGTTGACTGGGAGCACACCGCCCTCATAACAAGCAGGGTTCTCCCAGTCTGTGGTTCCACAAATGTCGGGAGCGTCTTCGGCGGTTTCGATGGGGTTGCCTTCTATGTCGATCCCTTGGTAGCCCTGCGGCAAGAAGTCGGGAGGTGGTTCGGTAGGCACAACAACATCGCCACCGGGGCGGTACACCGACCCGCCTTTGGGCGGGACCACACCGTCTTCGTAACAAAGCGGGTTGTCCCAATCAGCAGTACCACAGGGCACTGGCTCCCCGTCCACGATGGGAGTCCCCTCGGGGTCAGGAGCCTGGTGGGTAAGGAAACCTTCGCCCGGTGCGAGTCTGGTCTCTATCGAACAGGCCTGTCCTGACCGGTCGCCTGCTGTCCACGAGGCGCATTGTTGGACACCGGGGTTCTCCCTGGCCGCCGCATCTGCGGCTGCTTGGGCTTCCATCTCGGTTTCGCTTTCCCACTGTCGTAGTTCCTGTTCAAAACATTCGGTTTCGCCTACCGGCAGGTACTGGCCGTTAACTACTGCAAGGCCCCCACAAGGGCTAGCAGCCTGGAGATCGTCAAGCGACATCCCCGAATAGTCCTGAACGTCTTCGGCATCTGTTGACAGGTCGTCTTCGATGGGTGCAACAGTCGTAGGCGGCGGCGAAGCAGAGATCGCAGCGATAGTGGTTGTGGGAACCACCGCAGTGGCACACTCCTGTCCGGTTCGGCCATCAACTTCCCAACCAGCACAGACCTGACGACCGGGATACTCCACAGCAAGATCCTCAGCAGCAGCGAGCGCTGCGTCTCGGGTTTCCTGTTCCCGCGCGGCTTCGGCTCGACGTGCTTCTAGTTCGGCCTGTTCTTCGTCGGTGTACCGAAGGTAAACACCATTGACAACCCCCAACGCGTTGTCGGCGTAGCGATCGTTGTGTGCTGCGACTTCTTCAGCGCTCGACTCCCAAGTCGCATCCGGTACTTCGGGGGGTACTTCGAATGTGGTTACTTCGAATTCTTCGGGGAGTACTTGGAAGGGTAGTACTTCGGGGGGTACTTCGGGTAGTACTTCGGGTATTACTTCGGGGGGTACTTCTGTGGTGGGCGGCGCCGTGATAATTGCCTCTACTTGGATCGCCTCAGTAAAGGACGAGCCCATAGCCCAATTCTCACCTTCGTAAGACCAGTTGACGGTTTCGCCGGGGTTGGCGGCGGCTTCGGCCTGAGCGGCTTGAACTGTTTCTGCGAAAGCAAGTGCCTCTTCGACCCCGCCCTGTTCTACAGCCATCTGCAGCCCCATTGGATCTACTCCTTCGGTAAGGCCTTGGGCTGCTAGATCATCGATTATTGCCTGATTGGCAGCCGCTTCGGCTTGGGCCGCTGCTCTTGCCGCACATTCGGCTTCATCTAGTGGCACGTACACCCCGTTGATGACTGCCTGACCGCAAGCATGTACGGGAGCGCTGTCAAGAAATAGCACCACTCCACATACGAGCATCGTGACAAGCGGCACTATATACCGACGCATAATGACCAGTATCGCTGGGATTCCGGCCAACTTCAATTGATATGTTCAATCCGTTCCGGAAGAAGTCAGGCTTGATCCCGCCGGCTTGATTAAGCCGAGATCTGCTCCGTTGTCATCTACTGAGATCCGCTAGGTGAAATTAATATGGCTCAATCGGGAGTTGGCGTTGACACGTCGCGACTTCCGACAAGCAACCGGGGCACTCACAATCAGTTCCGCCTGAACAGCGAAAATCCTTGAGGTGGGAGTACGTGCGGCGCTCTATGCGACGGCGGTGGCGAACAAGCCACTGCCGGCCGAGAGTTGCGCACCATGGGCAAGCGCAAATGTAACGATGGGCGTGGTCGAGCATCTTCGAGCGGCGAGGCTCCAAGCGCGGATTGATGTGTGGCATGGGTTCTCCCTGGACGGGTCCGCCACGACGGCGGATCTGTGCCGTTGGAAAACCACGTGCCGGGTAGTCGCCCACTGGGCGGCGGTGCCAAGACCGGTATTAGCCATTTCAATCACGGTTTCAACTCAATCGGAAATAAGGACATTCGACAACCTGGCAAGAAGAACGCTGACTTGCTACCCCCCCTCAGGGGAGGGGTGGCAGACTGGGATCGTGAAGAAGGTCCTGACGGGTGTGGTTGCTCTGATGCTGTTTGCTGTTGGCTGCGGCGGTGGCAGTTCGGGTGACCGCATTGCCTTCATCAGTGACCGGGATGGCAACCATGAGATCTTCGTGATGAACGCCGACGGCGGCAAGGTGCGTCAACTCACCGACAACGACAACGATGACACGTTCCCGTCTTGGTCACCGGACGGCAAACAAATTGCCTTCGGTAGTTGGCGGTGGGATGGCGGCCCTGAGATCTTCGTGATGAACGCCGACGGCACCGAGGAGCGTCAACTCACCAACAACGACGACGGTGATTTGCACGCGTCTTGGTCACCGGACGGCAAACGCATTGCCTTTTCCAGTGACCGGTATGGCGAGGACACGATCTTCGTGATGAACGCCGACGGCACCAACACCTACTCAACCGGTCAAGAAGGGATTCATCCAGATTTCGGCGGCTAGAGGCTTCTTAGCCGTGAGCGCCGTGGTGAGAAGTAGGGCAATATCGTTGTCCACAACCCCACCGCAAAGGGAAGTTGGATGGCTAAACCGGGTACATACAAGGGACGGCATTACACCGAGTGGGTTGACGAGGTAAAGCGCCTCAAGCGCGAGAACCTTCTCGACGAGGCCGAAACGCTTCTGATGGGGTTGATCAATGCCACAGAGTCGGAGGCAAGAGAGAAAGGGTGGCGGGACCCCGCTCCGGCTTACTACCGAGATTTAGCGATCATCTATCGCAAGCAGCATCGCTATCAGGACGAGATCGGCGTCTTGACGAGATACATGGAGTTTGTCGGCGACTTTGACGGCGCATTCGCAGACCGGCGGCGAAAGGCGCAACGCTTGCAGGACCAAGTTGACGCCATTGTTAACCAGTCGACTGCGTGTCCCTATTGCGAGACGGACCTTGAACAAGTTCAACAGCGTTCCGGGCCCTGTCCAGAGTGCGGTGAGCACATTGTCGTACGCACTCTAAGAGGGGCGAAGTTGATGATGACCAAGGCCCAGCAGGCCGAGGAAAAGCATCAAAAGGTTCGAGACGCCGCGTTGGGAAAGGCGAACCAAGCGGGTGCAACCACTGAGGAATTTGATGCTGAGGAGGAGGCGCTCCGGGGACGACTAGGTGTAGCCCTACCGATGGATGTCTTCTGGTCACTTGCCAACAGGAAGGCGATCGAAGGAGCCGCCGCTTCCGACTGGGCTGCCGCTGCGTCTGCCTACGGGGCAATGGCTGAACGGCTCGTCGAGGAGGGCAAGGACCCCTACGGCGTGTATGCCAAGGCCGTGAAATACCGGCTGATGACACGACTCGAGTACACGCCTCCGGACAGGGTCCTGTTCGTCAGTGGATGCGACTGTCCTCCCTGCCAGGTAGAGCCGAGAAAACTCACTTTTGCCGAAGCGCTAGAGAACCCGCCGATCCCCCACGTCGAATGCGAGGAGAAGATCTGCCACTGCCACCTCATGGACGACTGGGGTGAGGGATCCGACAGTCAGGTCATCCACATCGATGTGTCGGTCGCCGCCGGGGGCGAAGAGAGACAGAAGGCCGCTACCGGAAACTCAGGATCCGGGTGCGCATCAACGATGATGGTCGCTCTCGGCATGGTCGCTCTGCTCATCCTCGCTGTACTCATCACCTAAACACATCCAACAAGTCGTCTTTTCGTCTTTCGCAATCGGGTTCGGCTATGGCTGTATGTACCAGTAGCCAGAAGGACACAAACTCGATTGGTACCAGTACTCACTTCTCTCCTCTAAGGGTACGAATTCGCATCGTCCGTCTAGGTCCGGATTTTTTGCACAGACTTCACCCTGCCTGAGATCGTCTTTCGGGCACCTAGTGGTCCTGGTCGGTCGCGGGCTCTGATCAGCATCATCCCCGCCAAGACAACTACCAACGAGGGTCACCAGGAACACGGCGATAAACACTGCAACCAGTAGTCGCAGCCAACTACTACAAACCCAGACGACGAACCCGAAGGCCTTCTCCCACCCAGACAGTGCGTCCCAGCCCGCTGGCGAGGCCGCCCTCTGCTTGGTGCCGTACTCCTTGTTCGCCCAACGGATCAACACGTGGGCAGCGGGGTTCACGGGCTTGATCCTGAATCCGCCAATCGTTTTGCGGAATACGAATAGGGAAACGGTCTGCTCGTCGGCCCAGTCAATGGCTTCCTGAGAGAAGCCTGAAAGAGAGAAGACGACCGCGTGGGCGCCTTCTGCCTGTCCGATGCCAAAGATCTGCTGGATGACAGGACGCCCAACTCGGCTGCTGGTTGCTTTGACCTGTGCCACGATCAGGTCCGGCACGCGAACGTCTACGCCTCCGTCAGCGCCACCTGTCTCTAGTTCGACTCCCTTGAAACCAAGTCGAGTCAAGTAGTCAGCAGCCAGGTTCTCGGCTTCCTGCCAGGCCTTCATGGCCGCTAGTCGTGTTCTGCTGTGCGGCGGTGGGTGAGGACCGCCTCGACGAGAACCATGAAATCCTCATCGGCCATGTCGTCGGGAAGGGTGATCGTCGCCTGACCCGAGGACAGGTCCACCCGCAAAGCATTCTGAGCCTCGCGCCCGGGACCCGCGTAAAGGGCGTGTGACGGTGGCTTTTTCGCGGTGAGGCGGCGGGTGCGTTGGTCTCGGAGGTCGTCAACGGTTTCCCAGAAATGGTTACCGGGGTCTTCGCCGCCGGCTGTCTTCCAGCGGTGGGTGATCTCGGCGATTCGCCGCCAAGCCGCCACATACGCGGTCGCTGTCCGCGGGGCTCTCCCCAGGACAGCCGCAGACTCGGTGATGGCGACAGTGACCTTCTTTACGTCAGCCGGTGAGACGCCGATGGCATCGGTCGCCTCGTCGAGGCCTGCTGCCTGGAACGCCGCGCCGATCGCCGTGCTAAGGACAGACTCATAAGCCCGGCTCCAGGCGAAGGCAGTTCCCGCCTCCTCGAGTACCCGGATGAGGTCGTCCGCGGTGGCCGTGACGGTATCCATGGCGCCATGCTACACATTTTTCCAATAACTGTAGACATCTAGATTCTTCCTTTCCGCAATTGGTGCTATGGTGCCATGGCGGTATGGTGAGCCTATGAAATTGCTCCTTACCGTTGACGAGGCTGTGGAGTTCCTCGGCGGGGTCCTGTCGGAGGCCAGTGTCCGCCGGCGGTGCCGCGACGGGACCTTCCCCGCCCGGCGGGTCGGTCACGTCTGGCTGATCTCGACCGAGGGCCTCTACGAAGCCGTAGGGCTGGGCACGAAGGCGAAGGCCTGATGCCGAAGCCGACCAAACTTCCCAACGGCAGTTGGGGTTGCAGGGTGGATGGTCCCCCCCACCCGGACGGCAGGCGCAACCAGGTTCGAGTCGTCGAAGACACCCGGGCGGAGGCGCTGGCACGGGTTCACGAGATCGAGGGTCAGCGCCTGACCCATGCCAGGGTGGCCAAGCGTGGTCCCACGCTGCTGGATTTCGGCACGAGTTGGCTCGACGATCATCTCCCGAATGTCGCGGAGACGACGGCGCGCCGCTACCAGGGCATCTTTGACAATCACATTGCCGCCGACCCGATAGGCAGTCTCCGCATCGGTGACCTGATCGCCCAGGACGGCAGGGAGTGGTTGGCCCGACTGCGCCAGAAGCCCGGGCGCAGCACCTCGAGATTGTCGAACCGTTCTCTGCTCCAAAACCTTGCCGTGCTGAACCTGATCCTCAAGGCCGCTGTCGCCTGGGGCGAGGTCGACTCAAACCCTCTCTCCAATGTCGAGCGACCCAAGATCCGCAAGGACGCAACCAAGGTGCAGCACTGGGAGCGCAGCGAGGTGGTCCGGTTCCGCGAGGAGATGTCACGCTCTGATGCTCCGAACGCCGAAATGTGGCTTTCTGCCGTGGAGTTGACGTTGCTAACCGGACTTCGCCGTGGGGAACTCGCCGGGCTCCTGTGGTCCGATGTCGACTTCGAGAACAAGCGACTCACCGTGCGGCGTAACCGACTCGGGCCCGGGCTCAAGACCTCCGAGCCCAAGTCGGCTGGCAGCAATCGGAGCATCCCGCTGTCTCCCGGGGCGGGTATTTGTCTGGCCAGCCTGAAGGCAATCCAAACCGATGACCAGGCCGTCCTTGGGTCAGGATGGACCGATACAGGGTTTGTCCTGGTACTCCCCCACGGCATGCCGCCGAGCCCTGATTCGATTACGCAGCGTTTCAGGCGTGATTGTGAACGGGCCGGAGTTCGATACGTGACTTTCCATGGTCTGCGCCACACCTTCGCGACATTTGCTCTCGCGAAGAAGATTCCACTGCACGATGTCACTCGCTTGTTGGGCCACGCCAGCAAGGCCTTCACCCTGGCCGTATACGCCCACGTACTGCCCACGGCCACGGTTGACGCCGTGGCGGCAGTGGCCGACTACATATTCGGCAACGACCCGGAACGGCCCGAAAGGCCCATCTCGTGACTTTTGGTGTGACAGAGGCCGTGACGCGAACAGGGCCAGTCCCGAAAGACCGGCCCTGAACTGCATTTATGTGGCTCCGGGGGTGGGGCTCGAACCCACGACCTGCGGATTAACAGTCCGACGCTCTGCCAGCTGAGCTACCCCGGATAGCGAGGGGCAGGATACCAGCGGCCCCGTCCGCCCATCGGCCC
>Ga0008649_10003543_pt1 | contig 10639 bp, 10 predicted proteins | sample SaaInlV_130m_DNA_2_FD_66601 | JGI IMG/M metagenome (GOLD analysis project Ga0008649, IMG submission 66601) | Marine microbial communities from expanding oxygen minimum zones in the Saanich Inlet - SI037_S2LV_130m_DNA | ecosystem: Environmental > Aquatic > Marine > Intertidal zone ... | reverse complement strand
ATGGGCTCCCAACGAACCATAGACAAACCGGAATCGGTCAACCGGGTCACACCACCCAATAGAATCATACAAAAGACTAAAGCGCAGCAAATTAAAAGCCAACGGGCGATCGCTTGAGACGCCTGACGATCTACCAGACCAAAGGGCACGCAAGAAACGGAGGAACAATCAACAGATGATGAACTTAGATTTTTCAAAGTCAGTCGCGTTTTTTTGATCAATTAGGTTGGATACCAGATTTTATACTTTTGAATGCTAATATTTGCTTAGTAAATTCAGCGTGATCAAACATGAGTGGCAAAATACCCCGAGAATTCATAGACGACGTGCTCGCCCGCACAGACATCGTGGAACTAATTGACAAAAAAGTTCCCCTCAAAAAAAAGGGTTCTGCCTACATGGCTTGCTGCCCTTTTCACAATGAAAAAACGCCCTCTTTCTCAGTCAATCAGACCAACCAGTTTTACAAATGCTTTGGCTGTGAAGCGAAAGGAAACGCGATCAGCTTCCTTATGGACTTTGATCAGCTTAGCTTTCGGGAAGCAATTGAAGATTTGGCGCAAAGCGCCGGGCTCGAACTGCCTGACACCGGCCCCGCTCGCGAGGATGATGGCCTAATGCCGGCGCTGCTCGACACACTCGCCAACGCCAATCGTTTTTTTAAAGAACAGTTACGTGATCGAGATATTTCTCAAGACGCGGTGAACTATCTAAAAGAGCGCGGCCTTTCCGGTGAAATTGCAGCACTGTTTGAGCTCGGATATGCGCCGCCGGGGCGGCACAGCCTTTCCAAAACGGCAGGAGACGACAAAAAAACGATGGATCTGATGGCGAAAGCTGGACTCACCGGTCGAAAAGACAATGGCGGCTCTTATGATCGCTTTCGTTCTCGAGTGATTTTCCCCATCCATAATTATCGCGGTCAGGTGGTTGCGTTCGGCGGCAGAATACTTCATTCGGGGGAGCCTAAGTATTTGAACTCACCCGAAACCCCTGTTTTTCAAAAAGGCTCGGAACTTTACAACCTTCACCGGGCACGATCACCAATCTCAAAACTCGGCTATTCGCTCGTCGTTGAAGGCTACATGGATATTGTTGCGCTTGCCCAAAACGGAGTCGAAAACGCGGTTGCGACACTCGGGACTGCAACAACAGAGCGGCATCTGCATCGGCTTTTTCGACTCGCGCCGTCGATCGTATTTTGCTTTGATGGTGATCGGGCGGGACGAGCGGCCGCGTGGCGCGCACTTGAAAACTCTCTGCCTGAGCTTGCCGGTGGTCGACAAATCAGCTTTTTATTTTTACCTGATGGAGAAGATCCGGACTCTTTGGTGCGAAAAGAAGGCGGCGAGGCATTTCAAAAACGCGCAGCCAAAGCAACTTCACTGCCCGATTTTCTTTTCAGGAAGCTCTCGGACGAGACTGACCTTACCCGCCTTGATGGGCGAGCGCGCTTGGTAGAGCTCGCAAAACCACTGCTCGGTAAAATCCCTGAGGGTCCACTTCGAGAGCTCATGAACCAACAATTGCGAGAAAAATCGGGTGTGCAATCTTTAGGAGGTGGCAGTGGTCTCTCGACCCGTCGGGTCTCTCGCAATAATCGGTCCACTACCCAGCGCCTGAGTCCTATGGCGACCGCAATCAGTCTTTTGCTCCAACAGCCTGAATTAGCGTGTCAGAGAAGTCTTCCAGAAAATCTGGGCATGCATCCCGAGGTTCGCGGATTTTCACTGCTAGAGCGACTTTTCGGTATCGCGCTTAAACAGCCCGACATTACGACGGGCGTGATTATCGAACGCTTTCGAGATACTGAAGAAGGGTCAACACTTGAAAAATTGGCGGCCAAGGACCATTTACTTGAGCAGGATGATTTTCTGCCGTTTTTTACTGAAACGATCAACACGCTTGAGGATCAGGCAATTGGTCAGTCCATCGAAAATTTGGTCTCTCGCGCGAGTCAAGAAGAGCTTGATGAGGCCTCTAAAACTGAGCTTTCGGCGCTTTATGCGAAACGACAACATCTTCGCCAGCAACGCTCTGAAAGCTAGTTTTCAGTCGAGAAGAGGCTCATTCGTGGTATAATAGGAGTGTTTTCCGCTGTTTTTTTCTAAATGCCTAATTCTTCGTCAGGGGGAACTGTGTCTGTAGATACCCAAAGCCAACAATCTGAACTCAAGCGGCTAATTATTAAAGGTAAGGAGCAAGGCTTTCTTACCTACCGAGAGATCAACGATCATCTCCCCGAGGATATGAACGACACGGACCAGATCGAAACCGTTGTCAACATGATCAACGATTTGGGCATTGAGGTCTATGATGCGGCGCCAGATGCGGACACACTGCTACTGAAAACTGCTAACAGTGATGATGAAGAGGTTGTTGAAGAAGCTGAAGCTGTTCTAACAACCGCCGTCGAAAGCGAGTTTGGCAGAACAACTGACCCCGTCCGCATGTATATGCGAGAAATGGGCACAGTGGAATTGCTCACACGTCAGGACGAAATTCGTCTGGCAAAACGAATCGAAGACGGTATCCGACAGAGCGTGAGTGCAATGGCGTCTGCGCCTGTGGTTGTCACTGAATTAGTCAGCCTTGCTGATAATGTTGAAAATAGCAAGATGAAACTCACTGAACTCTTGGTGGGTTTCGTTGATCTTGCCGCGCTTGAAACCGAAGAAATCCCTCAACCTGTCATTCCCGGTGCCGATAATAATTCGGGGTCCGATGACGACAACGCAAACAATGTACCGCAAGGTCCTGACCCGGAGGAAGCGAAAGAACGTTTTGATCGAATTCGCAAAGGACTCAAGAGTATGGAACGCTGCCAGAGTCGTTATGGGCTTGGCGCACCACAGATGGAAAAACATCAGGAAAAGCTATCGCTTGAAATGATGGAGATTCGACTGGTACCCCGACAGACTGAATATCTTTCTGCCGTAATGCGTGAAATAGTTGATGAAGTTCGCTTAATCGAGAAACAAATCATCAAAATTTGTGTTCAACGCGCCCGAGTCACTCGAAAAACGTTTATCTCGAAATTTGTGGGTCGAGAATCCGAGGCGTTTTGGATTCGCAGCATGATGCGGGGAAAAGAAGGCAATAAAGATATCCTGAAGACACATGCCGACGAACTTGAAAATTTCCGTATCAAACTTGAGCATTTGGAAAATGTAGCGGGTCTGAAAATCCATCAGATCAAAGAAGTTAACCGCAAGATGTCAATCGGCGAAGCAAAAGCGCGGCGTGCGAAAAAAGAAATGATTGAGGCGAACCTTCGCCTGGTGATATCAATCGCTAAAAAGTACACCAACCGAGGACTCCAGTTTCTTGATTTGATTCAAGAAGGAAACATTGGCCTTATGAAAGCGGTCGATAAGTTTGAATATCGACGAGGTTACAAATTCTCAACGTATGCGACCTGGTGGATCCGTCAGGCAATCACTCGGTCCATTGCCGATCAGGCCCGAACGATTCGAATTCCGGTTCACATGATTGAAACGATCAATAAACTTAACCGGGTGTCGCGTCAAATCCTGCAGGAAAAAGGTCGAGAGGCTCTTCCGGAAGAGCTCGCAGAACGCATGGATATGCCCGAGAACAAAATATTAAAAGTACTCAAGATAGCGAAGGAACCGATTTCCATGGAAACACCCATTGGTGATGATGAAGATTCGCATCTTGGTGATTTCATTGAGGACAAGAACATCTTAGCGCCAGAGGATGCGGCACTCACCACTGGATTAACGAGTGCGACTGACTCGATCCTCGACAGTCTCACCGAGCGAGAGTCTAAAGTCATTCGAATGCGTTTCGGTATCGGTCTTAATACTGACCACACACTCGAAGAAGTGGGCAAGCAGTTTGATGTGACCCGAGAGCGCATTCGACAAATCGAAGCTAAGGCCTTGCGAAAAATGAGGCATCCCACCCGATCTGAAAAGCTCCGCAGTTATCTGGACTAATTTTCCTTACCCAAACCCCCGGCCTTTCCCCGGGGTTTTTATTCTCTAGCCCTCATGATCATGGCCTAGAGTCGTTACTAGTGTTTACCGAAAAATCCGTTTGGCGGGGCGAACGAGAAGCGTCGCAATGAAGCCCAATACGGCCAAAATCGCTGACCACCCTGCGACCCGATACATCAATCGCCAGATTGGATTGGCTGTTTTTGTGATTGAAAAATGAGTGACATAAATGGTCTCGCAGGCACCATTCCCAGTATCCGTTCGAGAGATGCTGGTTTCTCTTTCAAACCCTGTCGCTTGATTTTGATAATTAGCGAGCATGCCACTGATTCGAACTTCATCTCCCGGGGCAGCACGCATAACGAGGCGATGCAAATCGATATTGTCAGTCAAAATATGATTGTTCGATAATTGATCACTTCTAAACTGCGTGCCCGTTTGCCGGTCTGGTATCTGAAAAAAACAAGTCCAAGAGCCGCTGCGATAGCGCAGCTTTCGAAATACATCAGACTGCACGTTTTGGCCCCATACGACACAAAGGTCTTTGACATTAAGAAAGTCTTTCCACTGGCGATGATGGTAAATGTCGCCCAACGAACCACTCTCATAATCTGTCACGACCACTCCGCTCAGATGGTAGTCAAACAAAGGGATTATCGTATAGACCTGATCATTAATCTGCGTCTGAAATGACGCTTTGTCTGTGAGGGTCTGGAGCGGATCTGATAGGACCGCCTCACTGAAAAACTCGGGCCCGGGCAACTTATCTTTTTGAAAAAAAGACATGCCCAATGCAACGACCGCGATCACAAACACGCCCTTAAAAATACGTTCCAGTTGATCAAAAAACACAGGCCGCGTCTCTGTCCGGCTCAGGTCAGTTCAACCTTGTACTCCTGAATAGTATTTCCGCCATCCACGACCATCAGTTGTCCTGTGACATAGCTGGCCTCTTCACTCGCCAGAAATACCGCCACATGGCCGACCTCTTCAGGAGTGCCGGGTCTCCCCACAGGGGTAAACTGACCCGCGATCAACTCGTTATCTCCACTTGATCCGGTATGGATCCACCCCGGTGCAACGCAGTTAACGGTGACGTTCTTTGATCCAACCTCGATAGCGAGCGAACGCGCCATTCCAAGCATTCCCGCTTTCGCTGTACCGTAGACCGTACTGCCGGAGATTCCAACGACCGGGCCCGTGACCGAAGAGATATGAACCACTCTTCCGTATTCTTGATTCATCATTGATGGCAAAACAGCGCGGGTCATCAAAAACGCACTGGTCAGGCTCATATCGATCCCATAACGCCACTTTTCATCACTCACTTCATGAAAAAGAGCGCTAGGCTCGTCTCGACCAATCTGCACCATTCCCGCGTTATTCACCAGAATCTCAACGGGTCCGAGGGCGCCTTCAACCCGGGCGTTAAGATCGGCAACCGCAGTGGCATCCGTCAAATCGGCCGCAATACCCACCACGCCGCCCTCTTGCCCACCGAGCTCCTCGCAACGTTCCTGAATGCGGTCCGTGGTCGATGTAATTGCTACCCGAGCACCTGCAGCGTGGAGCAACTTTGCCGTTGCAAAACCAATACCATCGGGGCTTCCTGCGCCCGTCACCAGTGCTACCCTGTCTTTAACACCTGTCATCACTCACTCCTTGTAAGCCGGGGACATTGTTACCCTTTTTTAATGAGTGGTAAGTTAACGCCGCGACAATGAAACGAATATCCAGCTCTTTTATACCACCGAAACGACAACAGAGCCCTAGATTAAACGGAAGTTAAAAGATTTAGCTTTGTCATCAACACGGCCCTATCGGACACAATTAAATTCAAAAAATATTCTTCAGCTGGCGAATATTTATGGGATGCTTCATGTTTCGGCGAGACAACTTATGCTTGATATCAGACACAGTGATTATTCCCTAATGAGAAATCTTCAGATGCCTGCTAGGATTGAGACTGAAAAATAAAGCTAAACCTATAGCCCCTTGGGCCCGCACGAAACCTTTACATCCAGCCCAAGAAAATACTATTCCGTGACCGAGCCAAATTCCGCATGAGCAAAAAAGATAAGAGTAAAGAACAAGGATTCAGCACGCGGGCGATTCACGCGGGTTATCAGCCCACAAGTCATCACGGCGCTCTCAACCCACCGGTCTATCTCAATGCAACCTACACTTTTGATTCAATCGCAGAAGGACAGCAGCGCTTTGCCGGCGAAACAGCCGGGTATGTTTACGCTCGTGTCGGTAACCCGACCCAAACCGTTCTTGAAAAGCGCTTAGCAACGCTCGAAGGAGGCGAAGCAGCCGTCGCGGTTGCATCGGGAATCGGCGCTATTACAGCGCTGCTGTGGACGTTTATCAAATCTGGTGATGAGATCATCGCAGATAAAACACTGTATGGCTGCACGTTTGCTTTTATGGAGCACGGGCTCTCGCGTTTTGGCATCAAAGTAAACTTCGTTGATCTCACAGAAGCTGATGCACTTGCAGCAGCGATGACCTTAAAAACCCGTTTTGTCTTTTTTGAAACGCCCACCAACCCGAATATGCGGATTATTAATATTCAGGAGGTGGTCGAGTTGGCCCATGCCCATGGCGCCAGAGTGATTGTCGATAACACCTATGGCACACCTTATCTTCAACGACCCCTGGAGTGTGGGGCAGATTTCGTGGTGCACTCCATGACTAAATATCTAAGCGGACATGGTGATCTCATTGCCGGCGCCATTATTGGGTCTGCTGATGATATGAAAAGCGTGCGCTCAGTTGGCCTTAAGGACATGACGGGAGCCGTTCTCTCAGCATTTGACTCTTTCCTCATACTTCGTGGCATCAAAACGCTGGAGTTAAGAATGGAGCGTCACTGCGAGAGCGCGCTCACCTTGGCCCGTCAGATTGAAGCCCACCCAAACGTCAAAAAGGTTTTTTACCCCGGCTTGCCATCGCATCCACAACATACGCTCGCCTCTCAGCAAATGAAAGCATTCGGGGGCATGATTGCCCTAGAGCTAAACGGAGGATACGAGTCAGGCGTACGATTTATGGATGCTGTTCAGCTCGCCCAACGCGCAGTGAGTCTCGGTGATGCAGAAACACTGGTTCAGCATCCAGCGAGTATGACCCACAACAACTATACCGATGAAGAACGCCAAGCCCACGGCATCAGTCGGGGTCTCGCTCGAATCTCGGTTGGCCTTGAGAATGTTGAAGATCTTTCGGCTGATATTTTGCGCGCGCTTGACCAGTCATCCGAATAGCAAAAGAATTTACATCTGATCAAAAAACTAGAAATCTGGAAAGTTATTATGGAATTTAGCAGTGACATCGGCGCCGTCCAGAGAAGGATGGCGCAAACCCAAGAAGGTGTGGGGCGTCGTAAAGCGACTTTTGAGGCCCTCAATATCTCTGCCGGACAGCATATTCTTGATTTGGGCTGTGGTGGCGGTCACCTACTAAAAGATCTTGCGCTTTCGGTTGGCGTTAACGGTCACGTTGTGGGTCTAGACCCAAGCGACAAACAAATTGAAGCGGCGCAAGAGTATTGTAAAGGTCTTGATAATGTCTCATTTAATCTTGACTCCGCTGTCAAACTTTCTTTTGAAGACAATGCGTTCGACGCCGTCGCGTCTATTCAGGTGCTTGAATATGTAAAAGACGTCGACAGCGCTCTCGCGGAGATCAGTCGCGTCATTAAACCAGGCGGACGTCTCGCAACCGTATCGGTGCTCTGGGATCACTGGCGATTTCATGGGCCTGATCCAGCGCTCAATGACAGGATGCATGAGGCATTCAAGGCGCACTGCTTTCACCAGATGCTCCCGCTTGAAATGCCCAAAAAGCTTGAGCGCCATGGGTTTATCGGCGCCCAATGCACGCCCATGGGGTTCTTAAATAACAGCTTGCATCATAATTCGTTCGCTTACCTTGCCTCTACGTTGCTCACCCATTTTGCAGAGGGACAAGGGATCTCAAAAGAAGACACGGAGCGATGGCGAAAAGAATTAGATGAGTCTGAAAGAGAGGGTCGGTTCGGTTTTGTCAGCGTCCCCGTGCTAACAACCGCCATCGCAAAATAAGGGTAATCCTCTCAGAATCTTCCGAGCCATAGCTTCGGCTCTGATATAATTTTTCGATTACAGGGCCTGTAGCTCAGTTGGTTAGAGCAGTGGACTCATAATCCATTGGTCGAAGGTTCGAGTCCTTCCGGGCCCACCATCTTTTACTTCTGCTTTCATATACCTACAGCATTACTGATATCGTAGTCTGCGAGTCGTACTAGAAGGTACGGCGAAAGTACGGCCGGTTTCTAACACTGACACCGCTTCTCGCAGCCGCTCAGGTGCTAAATGAGCGTACCGTTCGGTCATCTTCACGGTGCTGTGTCCCAAGATGTCCCGCACTTCCATCAACGACCTACCTTCCATGACCATCCAAGACGCACAGGTGTGGCGAAGAGTATGAGGCGTGCAATGCTCAATATTCGCCCGTTTACAGGCCGCTGAGAACGCACTCTTGACACTAGAGATTCGCCGTCCTTTCCAACGGGGGTTGGAATTTACGAACACCCACGGACTATCGGGACAATGCTCTGCCCGGTGTCGCGCACGACCAAGAAGTGCGGCTCGGGCATCTCCGTTTATTGGCACAGACCGCCCCCTACCGCTTTTGGTGTGGTCACCCTCTAATCGAATCAGATTGTTACGTAAATCAACCCGATCCCATTCAAGACCCAGCAACTCACCACTGCGACAACCGGTATGCAAAGCCAACACGATAAAGTCAGCCAGATGAAAAGCAGGATGTCCATCTTGAGGCAGGGCTTTTGCCGCTCCAATCAAGGCATCTGCTTCTTCCCGGGTCAGCCATCGAAGCCGGCCCTCTGACTCTCTTAATCTTCGACCTTCCACAGGATTCGGGATATCCCACTCCCTTTCCCGCTTGGCATACTTAATGGCCGCTGACAGCAACGACATCTCCTTGTTTATGGTCTTGTCCGAGACCCCGTCAATCCGTCTTTTGTCGATGAATTCACGGATATGCTGGGGGCTTAGATCATTGACCACCATACCGGCGAAGTAGGTATTGAGGCTCTTTGCACGCTTCCGGTCCGTCTCAAAACTGCGTTTAACAGTCTTAGTGGATGTCAGGTACATCAGCATCAATTCCTCAAAGGTGTGGGACGGTTCTTCATCGAAAGACTGTTTGTTCCACTCCTCTGATCGCCACCTCGACTCAAGAGCCTTCGCTTCCTTCAGGACCGTAGTCCGAGTAGAGCGTTGAACTCTTCTTCCGTTTGCGTCTGTGTAAGACGCTGTCCAGAACTTACTGCGTTTGTGCTTATACGGCATGAGCGTTCTCCTTTTCGCCCTGCCGGCTCCACGCCCGAAGTATTGTAATGGGTGGAATCCGTAATCCATCGTTCAATGGCCTGAATCGGGATGAGAAATCGCCTTGTCCCGGTACTGACGCGAGGTAATTCACCCCGCTCGACCATCCGGCCGATGCTTTTCTCAGAGACGCCGAGCATCTCGGCGGTTTCTTTCTTGGACAACAAAAGTTTTTCACTGTATTCATATTAGGGTTCCCTTATATTGAGGCGTTTTGAGAGGGCCTTATTCCCTCTCTATTAGGTCCCCTAACTTGAATTGCGTTGTGTTCTTACAAAAATTTTTATCTCTGGCTACCACGCCGCATGATTCCCAATTTGCCAACAATTTCTTTTGGATAACATACGCTGAGGTATTGAAAATGGGCCGCCAAAAAAAAGAACTAGGCGAGGTGGCTATTCGCTCCCATATGTTCTTGGGGAAGGCCTCTTATTCAAAGCCTCTCCAACCTATCCGGGCCTCCTCTCATTACTAGCCCGGAATGGGACAGCCTTTGCCTGCACATAGAGAGACAATTTACCTCGTTAATGGGGCTTTTTTATTCGAATTAACTCCACAGTTATATGGGTTTAAGATGGCGGGATGAAACGCCTGTTTGGCAAAGCCATCCACAAGCGTATGGGTGTGCGGATACTCTACCCATACCGCTAGAAATAGTTAATACATTTAGAGCAGGATACCCCTGTCATTTAGCTATTAGGTACGATTAACAGGTTAACTAGAATTAACCGTTAATAACTACAATAGATGAGACTTGATTATGAGTAGAAAGCAAATCCAACAAACGTTGATAGGAGCCGTCCTATTAGGTGCGCTTTATTACTACTTTTCCCCTCAACAGAACTGTATTAGAGATAGATCGGATGGTGCAAGCAAAGTCGAAAAGCTACAAATTATTGAGGAGTGCGCTAACTCAACGGCTTGGTAAATCCAGATCAACGGAGAAGATGAAATGGGAACATTTATGTTGAATTTGATCGTGATTAGTCTTTTGGTAATGGTTTATCTTCTATGGGAGATACGGACGGCTATAACTAATATGAGTGGGCAGTTAGGCACATTAGTACGGATTCAACAGGACCGAGAAGCTAGAGAAGATTAGCTTTGAACCGCTTTGTTAGGTTTCTAATCCTTACTTTTGTACTGATACTACTATCACCGTGGTAACTAGAGAGGCGCACATGGACATACCTGATAGCGCACTACTAGGGCATAATTTGAATACCAAAAACGATTCACCAGTCCATACCCTATCTAGAGATTCACAATTATGAAATA
>Ga0008649_10003530_pt1 | contig 10664 bp, 9 predicted proteins | sample SaaInlV_130m_DNA_2_FD_66601 | JGI IMG/M metagenome (GOLD analysis project Ga0008649, IMG submission 66601) | Marine microbial communities from expanding oxygen minimum zones in the Saanich Inlet - SI037_S2LV_130m_DNA | ecosystem: Environmental > Aquatic > Marine > Intertidal zone ... | reverse complement strand
AAAGGTGCAAACTTAAGTTTCTTGTAAACCTCTTGCCCCTGCTTTACCGATTCGGTGATGTTGGGCCAAGCTGCGATATTTGCGGCGAACAAGCCGAGACCCACATTTGCGCCCACTGAGAAGTTCGTCCCCTCATTGTGGATGACGAGCGCCTTATAACCTTTGGTGGAAGCGAGTTTGGTGGCCTCGACTGCCATTTGCATAATGCCTTCATCAATTGCGTTCATTTTTGAATGGAACTCAAGGCACATCACGTGATTACCAATATCCCAAATACTGGCTGAGCGGTTGCCGGCGATTTTTTCGGTTGCGCGTTTGAGATCGGATAACAAAAGCACACCTGCCGGCCGGCGGACATTGCGATAACTGCCATCGGTATCAAAGTGTTGTAACGCGCCGTTGTGTGTGCGATAAAAAGATCCATCTCCCACCTGCTCTAGTAGGGCGGGCACTGCCATTCCGTCAGCCTTCAGTTTTTCAGCAAACCAACGTGGACCTAGTTTATCGATTAGCTCGAATGGCCCCCATCTCCAGGCGTAGCCAGATTTCATAGCCTCATCAATTGCTTGTACATCATCGGCTATTTCAGGAATCAGGGATGCTGAATAGCTTAGGGTATGTGACAAGACACGCCACGCATATTGACCCCCGCGATCGGGGTGTTCGACTAATTGGCGTAACCCGGCACGCCCGGCCTCAATACTTTCAAGATCAGCTTTGATCACGGGGTGATATTCAGCGGTTTTGAGATCAAGCGCTTCTTTGACTTTGGCGCCACCCGATCGATTTAGACGATAAAACCCGCCTTTGCCTTTTCTTCCGGTATAGCCGTCGGCAATCATTTTCTCGATGAACGCGCTGGGTCGATGAATGTCCCGGTACATATCTGATTGCGGGAGCATTGATAGCATCGATCGTTCAACATGAGGCTGCAAGTCAATACCCACCAGATCAAGCAGGCCAAAGACACCGGTCTTGGGGATGCCCATGGGTTTGCCAATAATGGCGTCTACCTCTTCTACTGCCATTTCGTGTTCAAAAGCGAAACGCACAGCGACGCCCATCCATAAGATACCAATGCGATTAGCAATAAAGCCTGGCGTGTCCTTGCAGTCGACAACTGATTTGCCGAGCTGGCGATCGCCGAAGTTTCGGAGTGTCTCAATGACCTCGGGTTTGGTATCAGGTCCTGCAACGATCTCAAGGAGCCGCATGTAGCGGGGTGGGTTAAAAAAGTGCGTGATCGCAAAGTGCTGACGAAAATCCTCCGGCATTTTATCAACCAGGTTGTGGAGCGGAATGGTGGAGGTATTCGAGGTGACGATGCTGCCCGGCTTTCGGTGTTTCAATAAGCTTTGATAGAGCGACTGTTTGATTTCAAGGTTCTCGAGAACAACCTCAATAATGAGATCGCAGTCACTTACCAAGGAAAGATCATCTTCGATATTGCCTGGCGTAATCTGTTTAGCATTCCGTGGATGCATGAGAGGCGCCGGGACCGTTTTCAACATTCGCGCGATCGCGCTTTGCGCTAACGAGCTACGATCGGGATTATCGCTGTCAATGATATCGAGCAGGACAACACTCATTCCGGCATTGGCGGCTTGCGCCGCAATGCCAGATCCCATTACACCTGATCCAATGACCGCAACTTTTTGAATGTTCGACATTTAGACGGCCTCTAGAACAGTAGCGATTCCCTGACCTCCACCGATACATTGGGTCGAAAGTGCGTACCGACCACCGTCTCTTTGCAGAATTTGCGCCGCTTTGCCCGTGATCCGTGCCCCCGTTGCGCCAAGCGGGTGGCCAATCGCGATTGCGCCCCCATCCACATTGACAGTCGCCGGGTCAAGATCAAGATCTCGCAGCGAGGCAATTGACTGCGTCGCAAACGCTTCATTGACTTCAATCACCGATAGATCCTGGGAAGTAATTCCAGCTCGGGAAAGGGCTTTGCGAGATGAAAAAATAGGCCCTAGTCCCATGGTTTCAGGCTTACATCCCGAGACTGCAAAACTGGCAATACGAGCCATTGGCTTGAGGCCATTTTTTGCTGCGTAGTCGGCAGAGCAGACCAGCGTAGCCGCGGCACCGTCAGTTAAAGGCGAGGAGGTTCCAGCCGTTACGGTACCGTTTTCATCGAAAGCAAGTTTGAGTCCTGAAAGTCCGTCGAGATCAGTGCTGGGACGAAGGCATCCGTCTTGATCAATGGTTGTGCCGTTCACTTCAATGGGGACAATTTCGTCAGCAAACCGCCCCTGACTTTGCGCTGCACCTGCTTTTTGTTGGCTATTGACGGCAAATATTTCCTGCTCTTCTCGCGAAATTTGATATTCGCGACCCACGTTTTCCGCTGTTTCTCCCATCGACATATAAGCAGCGGGCATGGTGTCAAACAACGCAGGATTAGGCATAGGGTTAAATCCTGGCATCGGAACTCGCGTCATTGATTCAACGCCAGCACAAATATAAACATCGCCTGCGCCCATTTGAATAGCGCCCGCCGCCATATGGATGGCCTGCATTGATGATCCACAAAAGCGATTGATCGTCGCGCCTGCAACCGAAATGGGAAGTCCAGCCATTAGTCCGACAAGTCGTGCCATATTGAAGCCTTGCTCTCCTTCGGGAAAGGCGCAACCTAAGATGAGGTCTTCAATGTCCTCCGGGTTAACACCCGAGCGGTCGACCAGACCTTTTACAATATGGGCGGCAAGGTCGTCGGGTCTGATCTTGGTTAGGGCCCCTTTATTCGCAAAGTGAAAGGGAGACCGGGCATAACCGGCAATTACAATATCTTTCATGATGTCTTTCCTTAAAAAATGTGAATCAGAAAATGATTTCGGGTATCAACCGTTGGCGACACGTTTTGTGTTGTTTCTTAAAGCGAGCAAAGCTTGATCTTTAACAGCAGACAATTCAGTCAGGGAGGCTTCTAGATCAATTTTTTGCGATTCTAGTTCTTTGATGCGGGTATCGACTTTTGCAAGCAAAAGCATAATTTGATCCTGTTGGGTTGGATCTGCATCGTAGAGATTCAAATAATCGCCGATATCGGTCAGACTAAATCCCAGGCGCTTGCCGCGCAGGATGAGTTGGAGTCTGCCGCGTTCCCGATGGGTATAGATCCGGGTCGTGCCGGCCCGCTGGGGATTCAGGAGCCCCTTGCTCTCATAAAATCGGATGGCTCTTGCGGTGACGCCCGTTTCGCGGGCGAGTTCCGTCACCGTCATCACTTCATTAAAGCGGTTGGTCATTCAGCCAAAGACCGTTGTTTTTCTGATTCTTCAGCAACGAGTTCTTTTTTCGAAAGTTTGCCAATTATGGTTTTGGGCAGTTCTGGGCGAAATTCGATTTGACTGGGCATCTCGATTTTTGAAAGTTTATCCTGAAGAAAAGCATTCATTTCGCTTTCATCTATGACTTGTCCTTCTTTGAGTCTGACGAAGGCTTTTGGGCTTTGACCGCGGTATTCGTCATCAATCCCGATGACCGTGACTTCGGCCACGCTAGGATGTAGGTAGATTGCTTCTTCCACCATTCGCGGATAGACGTTATAGCCACTGCAGAGTATTAAATCTTTAAGACGGTCGACGAGAAAAAAATGCCCCTCGCTATCAACATAGCCGACATCTCCAGTCCGGAACCAGCCATTTCGAAGGCTGTCAGCATTGTCTTCAGGCCGGTTCAGATAGCCGATCATAACTTGAGGCCCTTTAATCCAGACTTCACCGCGCTCACCCATTGGCATGGGATCGTGTGGCGGTTCGATGTGATGAATCGAAATCTCAGTTTGAGGCATTACCTGGCCAATTGATCCGGGTTTGTTCAGATCTCGCATGGCGTTGCAAGTCGCAACCGGTGCGGTCTCGCTGAGGCCATAACCCTCGACCAGTCGGCAGCCGGTGAGTCGCTCAAAAGTCTCTTTCACTTCAAGTGGAAGTGGCGCTCCGCCCGATATGCAGAATCGGATCGTAGAGAGATCAAATTTTGAAAGATTGGTGGCCTGATTAATGGACGCATAAATAGTGGGTACAGCGGGAAAAATTGTGGGTTTTTTCTTGTGAATGGTGTTTAGCGTTTGTTTGAGCTCATAGCGCGGTAACAGGATCATTTGGGCGCCGCTTGCGATTGCAAAGTTCATGACGGCTGTCATTGCAAATACATGAAAAAACGGCAAGATCCCGAGGACCTTTTCTTGAGTCTGGTCCAGTTCGCCGTACCAAAGTTGCATCTGAGACACATTTGCCGAGAGATTGCCCTGGGTCAACATTGCCCCCTTGGGTTGACCGGTGGTGCCGCCCGTGTATTGAAGAACCGCAATATCCTTATCAAGGTCAATATCGACAGGATCTGGCGTGCCAGCATGACTAACAAGCGTCTGGAATGGGATGATTCTGGAATCCGTTGGAATTGTAGCGAGTTCTTTTTTCTTCAGTAGTCGAAACAGAACGCTTTTGATCTTGGGTAAGATATCAGCCATTGGGCATACAACAATTTTTTGCAGGCTAGGTGTTTGGCTCAGCATGACCTCGACTTTGGAGTACAGAATCTTTAGATCCATTGTGATCATAATTTCTGTTTTGCTGTCCTCGATCTGGAAGGCCAGTTCACGCTCGACGTATAGAGGGTTGTAATTGACTACGGTGCCACCTGCCCGAAGAACGCCGTAGTAACAAATCACAGAGTAGGGTGTGTTAGGTAGACAAAGACCGACCCGACTTCCCTTTTTGACACCCATCGCCTGCAAGCCTTTAGCCGTCCGGTTAACTTGTTCAAGTAGTTCTCCGTAGGTCAGACAATAGTCAAGGAAATCGATTGCAACATGATCACGACGACGTGCTGCGGTCTGGGCAAGCGTTTCATAAAGGGGTTGGCGTTTAATGTCAGTATCCCAATCGAGGCCGGCGGGATAGTGGTTTAGCCACGGCTTGATGTCTTCATTCATAAAAAACCATCCTTGTGGGTCTTTATTACCAGTCTGTGTTTTGCTGCGGAGGTGAGCCGCACGAAGTAACGTTAACGTTAAGTATTTTACGCATACGTTATTTCGAGTGGCAATGCGCCTTTTTGACCCGCGGTGTGTGCCGGAAAGATGCACAATGATGCGATGGGCGATTGGATCGGGGGGGGTTGTTTTTTTACTGCTTTTATAATGCTTTAGGATCAATTTGCTACAAAATTTATACCTGCAAAAGTTCTGTGAATGGCAATTGTCGACAAATTGTTTGTATCGGTCTAATTGAGCGTGCGATGATTTGAATTATGAGAAGCAACCCGTCGCGTTCAGCGACGGAATACAAAATAAAAGGAACACCATGCCAGGCTTAAGAGCGGATGTAGACCCAGAGGGTCTCCTAGAGTACTCGGTCGTTTACACGGATCGCGCCCTCAATCACATGTCGCAGTCTTTTCAGGGAGTGATGAAAGATATCGCCTCCACGCTTCAAGAAGCTTACAACGCGGATGCTGCGATTGTCATTCCAGGGAGCGGAACGTTTGGGATGGAAGCCGTGGCACGTCAGTTCGCAACAGGCAAGAAATGTCTGGTGGTTCGGAATGGTTGGTTCAGTTTTCGTTGGACTCAAATTTTCGAAGCGGGAAATATTCCGGAAAGCCATTCGATTTTTAAGGCGCGGCCTATTGAATCAGGCGCCCAACCGGCGTATGCGCCCGCGCCCATTGAAGAAGTGACAGCCGCGATTCGATCAGAAAAGCCCGATCTTGTGTTTGCGCCTCACGTCGAAACATCGGCCGGCATGATTTTGCCTGATGATTATATTCGGTCATTAGCCGACGCAGTGCACGAGCATGGCGGCATGATGGTACTTGATTGCATCGCATCGGGCACGCTCTGGATAGACATGCAAGCCTGTGGGGTCGATGCATTAGTCAGCGCGCCGCAGAAGGGTTGGAGTGGGTCTCCGTGTGCAGGCCTTGTAATGTTAAGTGCGCTTGGGGTCGAGCGGCTTGCCGAAACGACGAGCAGCAGTTTTGCGTGCGATCTCAAGAAATGGCACGAGATTATGATGACTTATCAAAACGGGGGGCACGCCTATCACGCGACGATGCCTACCGACAGTCTTCGCGCTTTTGTCGCTGTCATGCAAGAAACCAAAGAAATGGGTTTTGGCGCCGTCAAAAACGCCCAAGAAGAACTCGGACGCAAAATGAGGGCGGTGCTAGAGGCCCATGGATTTAAAAGTCTTGCAGCGCCCGGTTTTCAAGCCGGAAGCGTCGTTGTGAGTTACACCGACGATACTGATATTCAAACCGGCAAAAAATTTATGGAGCAGGGTATGCAGATTGCGGCTGGCGTGCCGCTTCAGTGCGATGAGGGGCCCGATTTCAAGACATTCCGCATTGGACTTTTTGGCCTTGATAAACTGAAGAACATTGATCGCACGGTCGAGTTGTTTTCTGAAACCCTCGCTAGCGTATCGGGCTAGTTCAAGCCCTAGAAGTCCTCAAGTCGGGCGATTCCAATATTGGCTTCGCCCGCACCGCTGTACAGAAGATAGGTGTCTTTCGAGTCGATAAAAATGCCGGGGTCCCGAAGTTCGCGAAGACGGGTATCGGCGGCACCGATTATTGAAGTTGTTACGGGTAGATCAGCGCCTTCCCAATCTTTCTCCGGGGTGAGCACAATCTCTGGTTTGGAAAATTGCCACGCGTTCCAGTCTCCGCTGACGTTGCCAGCACAGTGATAAATTTTCTCCGGTCGATCACCGAGACAGGAGAAGAAAAGATGGAGAGTGTCCCCTCTTAGACAGGCTGTTGGGTGACGCAATTCGAGTTTACTGTCTGATCCAAAAAGCACCATTGCCGGACCTGGATCTTGTTGCGTTTCAAAGGGGCCTTTCCAGTGATTGGCCCGCAAAAATCGTCCTCGCCAAGTGATGGCATACCACCATTTCCGGAATTGAAAAACTCGAAAATAGGGGGGGCCCAGCAGCGGCGTCTCGGGCGTGAAACACAAACCATCGCTTGAATGTGCAACGCGAGTTTGCTGATCCCCGTTTTCGAGCAGGCCGTGGTAATACATCCATATTTGTTGTTGGCGCTCATCGATATGAACGTCGGGCGAGGCGATATGGGCGTAAAGATAGCCTCCGGGTAGCGTGTCTGCCCATATTGGACGTTTGTGAGGCGGAGGCTCGGGCGGATCGACGTCAGGAAATAAAGAGTCCGTGAGGTTCAGAGCGCCAGGGGTATGGATGGTCCAAGGGCCTTCAACCTGATCAGCGTACGCTAGCCTTATGCTTTTGCCCTTGTGATGGGCGAAATAAAGATAGAACTTGCCGAGTGGCGATGGCACCCAATCGGGCACGCGAATCAAGCTGGGTCCATTGATATTTGTCCCAATCGATTTGTGTAACCCGGGATAAATAATGGGGCCTGAATGATGTCTGGTTGCCTTCACGCAAACAGTATACATTCCGCCTCACAGCTCGATAAAGTGTGTCGTTTAAGAACGGCGTGCTCACTCAATTTATGAAGGAAAAAATGGACGCTAAAGAACTCATTCATATGGTGTACCGAGGAGCCCATGCGGGCAATTCATCAACGGTCAGCATCTTCAGGCGAGGGGTCGAGCAGTCACCGTATGCAGATAAATGGATGACTGATGGAATGATGTATTCGGTTTATGCTGGGCGGTTGTCCGCGGTAGGAACAGATACTGATGATCCCCTTGAGAGCTATTGGAAACTTCGTAAAAATCTAATGCTTTACGATATTCCAGAGAGACCGATTGAGATCTCGGGTAGGGACGCGGTCCATTTACTTGAGAAAACGTTCACGCGAAGAATTAGTAATCTACCTGTTTTGCGAGCGTGTTACGGCATCATCTGTGCTCCCGATGGTGGTCTTGTCATGGACGGCGTGCTGATTCGACTGGCTGAAGATCGATTTTGGTATGTTGAAGCAAATGGCGATACCGCCAAGTGGTTTCTTGCCCTCTCGGACGGAATGGAGGTCACTATTCGGGATCCGAAGTCCCGCGTGCTTCAGGTTCAGGGGCCAAACGCTTTAAGGTTTCTCGAGGCTGCTGCGCCCGGACAGATTCCCGAGCGTTTTCGTTACTTCGATGCGGGGATGTTTGATTTTGGCGGTCAAAAAGTCCTGGTCTCGCGGACGGGCTGGACGAACGAAATGGGGATCGAAATCTACGGCAATGAAAACCTTGATCACTCGGCCTTATGGGATTACCTGTTTTCGGTTGGAGAGGCATTTAATTTAGAGCGTTCTGGCAGTGCGTCGCTCGGTCTTCGTCGAGTAGAAGCAGGAATTCTTGATTATCATTCCGATATTGATCTGACGATGACGCCATTTGATGCAGGGCTGGGCACATTTGTGGATCTCACAAAGGACAATTTCGTGGGCAAAGCGGCACTTGAAAAAGCGTCTAAGGCGTGTCGTCTGTTTGGGTATGTCAGTAAGGCGGCGAAGGTGAATGCGGGTCTTACGATTTTGGAAAGTGGCCAACCGGTTGGCGTTACCAAAAGCAGTTGCTGGTCACCGACGCTGGAATGCGGTGTCGGATATGTTGTTTTTGATCATGGATTGTCGGATGGCGAGACGTGGGTGGGCAAAACATTGACCATAGAAGATGCTGAAGGGGATGAGCATGACTGCGAAATCGTCACGTTACCCTTCTTTGATAAGGAAAAGAAAATTCCACGAGGCCTGTCGCCCGAGCTGGGTTAGGGGAAGATCCGACATCTTTAAAGGGTCTGAGATTAGAATAGTCATATCGGAGGGATTGTGACTCACTAAACAGTAGGCGCAGTAGACGAGCGGCAGATGACAAAAAACGGTACAACGCGTTCTCTTTTTGAGCTGACCGGTAAAGTGGCATTGGTGACCGGTGCGAGCAAAGGGATCGGCGAGACGATTGCTCATGCACTCGCCGAATATGGTGCAAGTGTCGTGGTGAGCAGTCGGAAGCAGGAGGCTGTCGATAGTGTCGCGCAGCACATTCAAAGCAGGGGTTTTGAGGCCGCTGCGATCGCAGCCAACATGGGCCGCATGGAACAAGTCGAGGCCTTGGTCGATAGCGCGGTATCACAATACGGAGCGCTCGACATCATCGTCAACAATGCGGCGACCAATCCGGTCTATGGATCGATAGATCAGACGGACAGCGGCGCTTTTGACAAAATAATCGATGTCAATCTTAAAGGTCCGCTGATGCTTTGCAATAAAGCCTATCCGATACTCAAGGCTCGAGGCGGCGGGTCGATTATCCATCTCAGCTCAATCGGCGGGCTTACGCCTGAGAAAGGGATTGGTATGTACAGCGTCAGCAAGGCAGCGCTGATTAATCTGACGAAAGCCATGGCCCAGGATTGGGGCAAGGACAACATTCGAATCAATGCTATTTGTCCTGGCTTGATCAAGACCAAATTCAGCGAGGCGTTATGGCGTGATGATCAAAACCGGGAGCGTTTTCTGAGCAAAATCCCGATGGGTAGGCTTGGAGAGACCCAAGATCTTGCTGGATTGGCTGTTTTTTTAGCGTCAGAAGCGTCAGCCTATTGCACAGGCGGGTTTTACATGGTCGATGGCGGATACGCTGCCGCCTAACAACTTTATTGGTGGAGATACTATGCCTTCTTTTGATGTCGTGAGTGAAGTTGATGAACATGAACTCGCAAATGCTATTGATCAAGTAAATCGAGAGGTCACGAATCGATTTGATTTTAAAGGCTCGGATGCGCGCGTTGAGTACGCAGAGCCTTTGATGACGATTTACGCTGATGACGAGTTCAAGGTGACACAGGTACGGGATATTCTCGATATCAAACTGGTTAAGCGCGGTATCGATATCGCCTGTCTTGAGGCGGGGGAAGTTGAGGAACGTGGCGGTGGAAAAGCTCAGCAACAGGTTACCGTCCGAAGCGGTATTGAGGGGGCGTTAGCTAAAACCATTGTGAAGAAAATCAAAAGCAGCAAGCTTAAGGTCCAGACTGCAATTCAAGGAGATCAGTTGCGGGTAACGGGCAAGAAACGTGATGATCTTCAGGCGGCGATTGCGTTCCTTAAAGAGGAGGATGTTGATCTACCGTTGCAGTTTACAAATTTCAGGGACTAACGGTCTTTATTTATAGAGTTTTACTTTTGGTCTGCTGTATCTGTGGCCACTTTGTGGCCACTTTCACCCATGATTCCGTTCAGATTGGTTAGTTGAAAATTTAGAATAACATATCTGATAATCCTCTAGCGTTTCGGTAGGGAGTTAAAACCCCGCCTTTGAGAGGAAAACATCATGCTCAAATTCTTCCTCATTGCTACGGCTGTAGCAGTTCTCTTTGGCTTATTCCTGAGCCTTGCGATTCAATATTCTTGGTAGTGATAGCCCTTTGGCGGGTGGAGATTACGACCTGACATTGCCCTAGTTCGACACTAGAACCTCTACATCTCTGGAGGTTTTATGAATATTAGAAATCAGCGCAAAATTGTAGTGGGTAGCAAAATCTTGATGAATCGTGAAGTATTCACAGTCAAAGAAATCGATAAGCCGTGGGTGTTGATTTCCCCCTTTAATCAAAAATCAGGTGGATGGGGTGTAGTGCATTTGTCTGACATTGAAACAAACTTGATCAATCACAATATTACACTCTAAAGGGCTTCATTTAACTGTTGTGTGTGGACTCTCA
>Ga0008649_10003526_pt1 | contig 10673 bp, 7 predicted proteins | sample SaaInlV_130m_DNA_2_FD_66601 | JGI IMG/M metagenome (GOLD analysis project Ga0008649, IMG submission 66601) | Marine microbial communities from expanding oxygen minimum zones in the Saanich Inlet - SI037_S2LV_130m_DNA | ecosystem: Environmental > Aquatic > Marine > Intertidal zone ... | reverse complement strand
TTCATGGGTTTCAAAATTTTTCAGCCAAGCTCTCTAATTTTTTGATGAAGAATTACTAGTCCCTCCCGGATTCGAACCAAGGTCGTGGAACTTCTAAGACAACTCTCATCCGATGCACTTGAAGAAATGCTGAGAGGAAAAAATACACTTGCAAGAGATCTACTGTCAATGCTCTCGAAGGTGAGGCTGTGATATACGAATTGGCCGAAGTTGGACCAACTATTAACCAAGGCTTGGCCATGACTTGGCCGAGTAGTGGCCTAACTAACGGGAAGAGTGCGTTATGAGCACTTCAGACAAGATTCAGAGCATACTTGAGATGCTCTTCACATGGGGGATGGAAGGAATTGATGAAAAGGATACACAACCAAAAGATATCTTCACTGCATTTGGGCAAGAAGCATGGAATATTGGTGATAGATATGTCAGAAGAAATATCATTGGAGATAAGATTTCGAGATATGTTCCCCAAGACATCAAGGTTGCAGTTGCAGTAAGAGACCAGGGTCAATGCACTGCTATTCTCCAAGATGGTACAAGATGCCCAGTTCGTAAATCACTACACTATGATCACAGGTTCATACCATTCAGACTAGGTGGTCCTCAAACGATCTGGAATATGACCTTGCTTTGTGAAGATCATAATTGGTACTATGGTGGAAAACTATGGAGGCATGAGAAATGAATGATACAAGATATTATCCTCCTGAATCCAGCCTCAAGAGATTGGAGATTAGGAATCCGGCCACTCATGGAAGAAGAGCTTGGGGCAATATCTCTCATGATGGAAAATTAATCATGAGTGATGATGGAGATGTTTGGGTACGTCATAGCCCAGAAGATGTATTTGGCTCAAAAGAATCTGCTAGGCAATTTACAAAAGAAGAGAAATTTAGACCTCCTCCAAAAACAATGCCAGGCTCACCATATGATATTGCACCTCATGAGGAGCATTGTTGTAGAGTAATTGCAAATAAGCCATTACATAATTCTCTATCTTCTAGACTTGTAAGATGGATGCTAAATTCGAGGTATATATCTGAATACTAGATGATGTTGCTGAATGTATTATTAACGTATATGAGTACGTAGAAGCATGTCTGCTGATTTGGAAGGTTCTGATGCACTGGGTTTCGAGAACGAATTATGGGCTTCTGCGAATAAAATGAGAGGTAATATGGATGCTTCGGAATACAAGCATGTTGTCCTTCCTTTAGTATTCTTGAAGTATATTTCTGATGCCTTTGAAGACATTTATGCAAGTCTTGTTTCCAGAGGTAGGAATCCTGAGAATAGGGATGAGTACATCGCTAAAGGAGTGTTCTGGGTGCCTGAGAAAGGACGTTGGAATAATCTAGTTAAAAATGCAACAGATCCATCAATTGGAATAATGATTGATGATGCTATGGAAGCAATCGAAAGAGATAATCCAGAGCTTAGAAATGTACTTCCAAAGAATTTTGGCAGTTCTGATCTTTCATCGAGAGTCTTAGGGGAAGTGGTGACTCTGTTTGGAAATATGCAATCTTTCGGAGACGAAGATGCTCGTTCAAAAGATGTCATAGGACGTGTTTACGAGTATTTCATTGGAAAATTTGCAGAAGCGGAGAAGAAAGGTGGAGGTGAGTTCTATACTCCTCGCTCAGTGGTACGCTTACTGACAGAAATACTTCAGCCATATGAGGGAAGAATCTACGATGGATGCTGTGGTTCTGGTGGAATGTTCGTACAGTCACTGAAATTCATGGAGGCCCACGCTGGTAGGATTAATGCCTCAGTTTGGGGGCAAGAATCCAATCCAACAACTTGGAGGCTTGCTAAGATGAATCTGGCAATTAGAAGGATTGATGCTAATCTTGGGGAGAGTCATGAAGATACCCTAGTGAACGACTATTTCCCTGATTTAAGAGCAGATTTTACTATTGTAAACCCTCCATTCAATATCAAAGACTGGGGCTTTGAATCACTTCAGGATGATCCGCGATGGATGTATGGAGTCCCTCCTAAGGGGAATGCAAATTATGCATGGATTCAGCATTATCTCCACCATCTCTCACCTCAAGGGATGGCAGGGATAGTGATGTCAAATGGTAGCCTGTCAACCACCAGAAAAGAAGAAAAGATCATTCGTGAGGGAATAATCAATGACGACAAGCTTGATTGTGTGATTATGCTACCTGATAAGTTATTCACAAATACTGGAATCTCTGCATGTATCTGGATTCTTTCCAATAGCAAGACTGATTCTAAATTCCGTTCACGTAATGGTGAGACTCTATTCATTGACTGCAGAGGTATGGGGACAATGGTCAATCGTACACTGCGTGAATTGACTGCTGACGATGTGGCTAAGGTGGCTGGAACTTATCAGAATTGGAGAAGTAATGATAGTTTCGATGATTATGGGGATGAGCGTGGTTTCTGCAAGGCAGTGACTACTGCCAATGAAATCACTGAACATGAGTACATCATCGTACCAGGGCGCTATGTTGGAGCGCCACCATTGCCAGATGATGGCGAGCCATTCGAAGACAAGATGAAGAGACTGACCTCAGAACTTGGAGAGCACTTCGCAGAGTCTCGTCGTCTTGAGGATGAGATTAGGAAGAATTTGGGAGATTTGGGTTTTGACTTTTGACCATTGTAAACTTGATGAGGTTATCAAATCTGAAAAAGGGTCCATTGCTATGGGCCCATTTGGGTCAAACATTACGGCGGACAACTTTGTGGAGTTCGGAGTTCCAGTAATTCAAGGTAGGCAATTGAATGGTTTGTTCTTAGAAGATATTGGATACAGATTTCTTACCCCTGAAAAGGCCAAATCATTGAAAAATTCTAAGGCTGTAAAACGTGATATTGTTATTACTCACAGAGGAACAATTGGTCAAGTTGGAATCATTCCAGATCACTCAGAATACGATGAATACATTATTTCCCAGAGTCAACTTAAATTTACAGTTGATGAAGATATTTGTTGCCCATTCTTTACATATTATTTTCTATGTTCACACATCGGCCAATATGAGTTATTGATGAACACTACTTCGGTTGGAGTACCTGCAATTGCATCGCCCACTGCTTCAGTTAAGAATATCACAATTCCATTTCCTAAATTATCAACTCAACAAAAAATCTCAACAAACCTTAAGATGATAGATTTACAAATCCTGAAGTTCAGGAAAATAGAAGAGAGTCTACAAATGATTATAGCGAGTATATTTCGCTCTTGGTTCATCGATTTCGATCCTGTGAAAACTAAAGCAGAAGGAAAGATACCATACGGATTGGATGAAGAAACTATAGCGCTTTTCCCGAACTCATTTGAAGACTCAGAATTGGGTCTAAATCCTACTGGTTGGAAGGTAAAAAATTACTCAGATTATATGGATTTGAAATACGGTGGTGCATTGAAAGCAGGGGAAAGGATTGATGGTGAATTTCCAGTTTTGGGGTCCAATGGCATTGTCGGAGAACACAATGAATACTTGGTAAATGGTCCAGGTATTGTTATTGGAAGAAAAGGGAATCCTGGAACAATAAACTGGATTAATGAGAATTTTTTCCCAATTGATACAACATTCTATGTCCAAACTAAAGACGAAAATGTACCTCTAGAATTTCTTTATCACTCACTCAATTTTGCATCGTTGCCTTGGTTTTCTGCTGATTCCGCAGTTCCTGGGATTAATCGTAATGTAATTCTTCAGCAAAAATTCATTTTCCCTCCGATTGAATTGATTGAAGCGTTTAGAAAAATATCCGTGACTATATTTCAACAAAATCTTAACACGAGGGTTGCCATGAATTCAATAGAGTCACTTAGGGATGCAATACTACCAAGATTAATGTCTGGTGAATTGAAAGTTAATTGAGGTGAAAAGAATGAACGAAGCAGACTTGGAAGAGCTCGCAATGGCATGGTTCGATAAACTTGGTTACCAAACAGCGTATGGCCCGGATATCGAACCAGGTGGCTCAGTTCAAGAGCGCGCTGAGTATCAAGAAGTGATCCTATGGGATCGTTTTGAATCTGCCATAGAGCGACTCAATCCCGATGCACCTTCTTCAGTTATCAGAGATGCCAAGCGTCTATTCCGTAGAAGGCTAGGAGAAGATCCGAAATTAGTTCGTACCAATCGAATATTCCAGGAGATGCTCACAGAGGGAATCCGAATCGAACATCGTGAAGATGGAGAGACTCGTACTATTGCAATACGATTGATGGCTAGAGACGATTTGGAACTGAATGACTGGTTCGCAGTGAACCAAGTCACCGTACATCACGATAGAAATCATAGAATTCCAGATATTGTGGTTTTCATCAATGGACTTCCCATATCTGTGATTGAGTTGAAGAGTTTCGTAAGAGATAGAGTAACCTTGCTTGATGCTTACAAACAACTTGAGACATACAAGAAGGAGATTCCTCTGTTATTCAACACAAATCAGATACTAGTCGCTTCCAATGGCAAGTTCAGCCGCTTTGGTTCAATCACATCCGGTTGGGATCGCTTCATGCCATGGAGGGCGATGGACTTCGAGTTCGAAGTCGAGACTGAGTTGGAGTTCATGCTGAACGATATGTTCGAGAAGGAGAAGCTGGTAGAGTATATCCATGATTTCGTTCTCTTCCAGTCAAAGCGTGCAGACGATATCAAGATCATTGCAGGATATCATCAATATCATGCTGCTAAGGCTGCACTCCAGCGCACAACTGAAGAAGTTGTGAAAAATGGTCGCGGGCGAATTGGAGTTATATGGCATACTCAAGGATCAGGAAAGAGCCTGACAATGACATTCCTTGCTGGACTAATCGCCAGAGATAACGGATTGCAGAATCCAACAGTCATCATCATCACTGATCGTAAGGATCTCGATGGGCAACTCTTCCAGACTTTCGATTCGGCCAAGGAGTACCTTCGTCAGGAACCAGTTCAAATTGAGGACAAGAATGACTTGATTGCACAACTTTCCGGAAGGAAGTTCGGTGGCGTCATATTCTCGACCATTCAGAAGTTCATGCCTAAGGAAAAAGGCCTTAAAATGGAATTACTAAGTGATAGAACGAATATCATAATTATGGCTGACGAGGCTCATAGGTCTCAATATGATATGCTCGATGGTTATGCAGCACATCTGGATGACGCATTTCCTAATGCCTCATTCATAGGATTCACTGGCACTCCAATAGCCTTCGAAGACAGGGATACTCGTGGAGTGTTTGGAGACGACATCAGTATTTACGACCTCAAGCAGTCAATAATGGATGGAAGTACTGTAAATATCTACTATGAGAAACAGGTCAGAAAACTCTTCTCATCAAAGGAAAGTGACGCTATTGATGAGGCATTCGAGGCTGCTGTGGATGGAGAGGAAATGGCCACCACTGAAAGTGCCAAGAGACGTTGGTCGAGGCTTGAGGCAGCCTTTGGTGCTCAGAAGAGGCTGGAAGATATCGTCAGCCATATGGGACCTCATATAGAGTCTAGATCAGAATCATTCCCTCAGGGGAAATCAATGATTGTCTGTGCTACCAGAAGGATTTGTGTACGCCTTCATGACATGCTGAAAGAGATTCATCCTGAATGGTACTCTGAGCGAGATGATGAGGGAGTCATGAAAGTTATAATGACAGGTAGTGCATCAGATAATTGGCAAGAGCATATTCGAAACTCGACTCGTAGAGGACAGCTAGGTGATAGGTTCAGAGACCCAGATAACGATTTCAGGATCGCCATTGTGTGCGACATGTGGTTGACTGGTTTTGATGCCCCTTCACTCGCCACCATGTACATCGATAAGCCAATGAAAGGCCATGGACTAATGCAAGCCCTTGCAAGAGTTAATCGTGCTTTCAAGGACAAAACAGGTGGACTTGTTGTAGATTACTTTGGTCTTTCAGCTAGAATTGCTGAGGCAGTCAATCTCTACACAGCAAGCAAAGGAAGAGGATCTGTCGTTGTTGATATTGAAGATGCAGAGATACTACTAACTGAGTGTCATGAAGTTGTAAAGAATATGTTCCATACAATTGATCACTCAGAATTCTGGGTAAGTGAACCTTTGGAAAAGGAGGCGATTCGCAGGAAGATGCTGAACCGAATAAATTCCCTAGTCGCAAGAGATCCTGAGGCAAGCAGACGTAGGTTTGGACAAGCAATGGCTCGTCTAAACAAGGCTTGGAATCTCGCTAAAGCTTCTGATATTGCTCGTACTTTGAGAGATGATATCAAGTTGTATCAAGCGTTGTACGGTTACATCAACCAAAAGGCGCCTGAGGAGCAAAAAGACCCTGAGATTCTAGATTCTGCAATCCAGCAAATTCTAGATGACACTATTCAGCCTGAGGGGCTAGCAGATATCCTAAACATTGGTAATGAAAAGTCAATTTTTGATGATGCTTTCCTTTCTAGAGTAAAGGAAATTGAAGAGAAGAATTTGGCTCAAGCAGCATTAGAACAATTACTACGTGGCCAGATTCTAATCCTGAAAGGTAAGAATCATGTTCAGCAGAGAAAGTTCTCAGAGATGTTGGAATCTACTCTCAAGAGATATAGGGATGGAGATCTAGAAGACATTCAGAATGTGATCGACGACTTGCTTGATCTTGGAAGAGAGATGAAGGCTGCTAATGACAGAGGCGAAGATCTGGGACTTACTTACGAGGAGTTAGCATTCTATGATGCTCTCGAGGAGAACGAAGTAGCAGTCAGACAGATGGGAGAAGGCCAACTATGTGAAATTGCGAAGGCCATGACTGAGAAGGTCAAGGAACTGTGGACTGTTGACTGGGCTTACAGTGAGAGAAAGCAGGCACAGTTCAGAATAGAGTTGAGAGATCTTCTGGAGAAGTTCGGATATCCACCAGAGGAATGTGAGAGGGCTGTTGAGACGGTATTAGAACAGGCGAAATTGAATGCTAGGAATCATGATTCAGGTTCAGCTATTGCGTGAAGGAGGGTAATATGGATAAATCACCGATTCTCAGTACAGATTTCAATCTGAATTTTGTATCAGAATTATTCAGGAGTTGGTTTATAAATTTTGATTTCACTGGTCGTAAAAAATCAAATTCAATGGAATTAGCATTTTCTGCGGAACCTAATATCTCTGAATCTATTTCAGATATTTTCTCTGAGAATCTGGTGGATTCTGAACTCGGACCTATACCTAAAGGTTGGAAAATTGGAAAATTAGGTGATTATGTTTCTATTGTTGGGGGGGGAACTCCATCCACCTCCAATGAGGATTTGTGGAATGGTGACATTCCCTGGATATCTCCCAAGGATCTGTCGAATAATAATACTTCAGTGATAGTGTCTACCAGTAAATCGATTAGTGTTGAAGGATTGAATAAAATCAGTTCAGGATTGCTACCAGTAGACACGGTCTTGATGTCTTGCAGAGCGCCTATCGGATACTGTGCTATTTCTAAAATTGAATTAGCAATCAATCAAGGTTTCATCGCCTTTTTACCAAGTGGGTATTTTAGTAGAGCATATATTTTAAATTGGTGTATGGCGAATCAGTTGTTGATTGAGTCATTTGCATCTGGGAGCACGTTTCTTGAAATTAATAAGTCAAGTCTCAAAAAAATCAAGTGTATTATTCCCCCTAGAAAAGTCATTGATGAGTTCGAAAGAATCGTTAAACCTATTTATCAAAAAATAGCTATTGATGAGAAAATTTCCAACTATTACAGGCAGTGAACATAAATTTTAATCTAAATTAAAACAGATTTTTCCATAGTTAGATTCCCATTAATATCAATAAGATTATGCAACAAGTATATCCTAAAAGACCCAATAGCCAAGAATTTTTTAGTTCTGAATCTTTTCGATTGATTTCGGAATACAGAACTGTGGTTTCTGTATCATTTGCGTCTTCTAACCATTCAATATATCCCGACTGATGATGAGAGAAATCTTCTAAAATATCATATCTTTCTTTATAGAATTTGGCCATTAGCACAGCCATCTCGGTTGAACTTGGATCTGTAATTAACCGGAGATAAGTTCCTCTTTTTGAGAGAGTAAATTTATTCATTCCTTCATCAAATTCGACTATCTCGTCATCAATTTCCTGAGTTTGTGTTGACTCAATGTCGTTAACTGCTTCTAGAGCTTTTCTTAGATCAACACCATTATTTTCATCATGAGCGATATTTATGGATACAATCTTTAGGCATTCAGATTTGCAAAATGAAAAATCAGGAGCGAAGAATAGCCGCAGTTGTCCGAAGTCCAATAGTTTACCCATAGAAGAAAGTTGCTCGAGAGAGAAACATGACGCTTGTCCCAGTTGCTTATTACATGAATAATGCCCTAATGCTACGTTGTTTGCAGAACTACCGAGGTATCGACTTCCTGGGTGAGAAAGATGGAAATCTTCGATTCCACGACTTGTAGTCTGCGAGGTTTGAAATCCTTGGTTTGCAGACCCCCCTTGGCCAATTTCACCAATAGTAAATAGAGAATTATAGTCTATGTCTTCTTCACAAACAGGACAGACAGAATTTCCTGATTTGATGCCCTGATAGGTTTCGAATTCAGGAACAACCCACTCCAAAATTTGCCTTATTCTTCGTAGTCCTTCTATTCTCGATGATTTTTTATTAGGGGACCCTACTGAATTTAGCATAAGGTATGTCAACCAAACTAGCCTTATGTTCATCTGTTCAACCGTAAGATATTCAAAAAATGCATTCCCTTGATTTGCTCCAACAGCTTCTCTTCCCCATGATCCTATGGTTGCCCCATTGTCCTTAACTCTCGAAGGCCTCCAATCAGTATATTCCCCCCTATCTACTGTATTCTTAGTTCGTCTATTCTTTACTTCACCTGTAGCATTGTAAATATTTCTAACTTGCCAATCACCCAAAGGAAACCATTCAGGGGGGTTTTCTTCGATATTATGTATCCAGAAATCTGTTCCAAGTGACCAATCTTGGAAAGGAGGATTAAATTCTAGATTTTCATATTGTTTGGGAAACACTCTGACTATCCATCCATCAGGAAAAAGTGAATCAAGATGATTCTTTGGGTTTATAGAATTGGAGATTAACCAATCACGACAATTTTCGCCATGAAGATATTCGTAAGGAATCACAACTTGACCTGTTGCCTTGACATGATTTCCAGCACAATAATTTCGGCAATTTCTTGGTTTTGCTAACATCCACTTGCTTAACTTTCCATTTTCTGCATCTGTGATTGTTCCAGCAAGAATTTTTTGCCAAGTTGTGTATCTTATCTCTGAAAATACCGTGCATTTTTCTTCATGGCCAGGAGGCAACACGCATCCGCTTATTTTTGTACATAGGTGTGAATCTTTTTCAAGTCCGGAGTTGTTCTCAGTCAGTTTCCCCCCTCCCCGCTCTTTTACTCTGGTGCGAATTCGCATAATACTATTTTGTATAATTGTAATGGTGGACGCTGGGGCGTTCTCCATTACGATTCGAACCCTAGATTCACTTTCATTAAATCATGAATCCCACCTAAAAGTTGAAATGACATACGTCGATTACTTTGGAATATGAGGAACCCAACCGAATCATACGCCAGCAGTTCGATCGCCAGAAGAGAGTGGATACAGGGAGACATGGACCAGGGTTCGGCCACGATTGCAGAACTGGCACAAGCCTGGTTAGACAACCCCCGGAGAGCTCACAGGAAGAACGACAGCCAGCCGCAGAACATCCAGAGGGCACTGAACAAGTTCAGACCAGTATTGAGCAGATACACTCCCGACGACCTGCGAGTAGACTCCGTGTATCCCGACTTCATCCGATGGTTCGAGGAATTCCTAGGGAGCACCGACTTGGCGCCGACCACCTTGAACACCTACTTCCTCCAACTTTATTCTAACATACTCCACTATGCTGGCGTTGAGGAAAGGATTGTAATCGACGTGAAGAAGGACATCAGGAGATATCGTAAGAAGCTCAAGGTCCCCGAGCAACCGCATCGGGGGATAACCGACGAGGAGCTTGGAAACTGGCTCAAACTGATTGACAAGTGGGTCATCGAACCGGACTCCGCCCCGAATATCGTCTCCGTGTCAAGCCCGGGGTGCTCCATGGCCAAGTCGCAGAGGACGAGCCGGGAGCACCTCCTCGCACTCAGGACCTACGTGTGGCTAGCCCTCTCGCAGGGAGGGCGTGCTGACGAAATCCGCAGGACCAGAATATCAGAGATACAGTCGGACAGCGTGACTCGCGAGATCATGAAGATGAGGACCTACACCCAGCCAATCAAGACGAGCCTTCCCCACTGGGTGATGGCCAGGGTCGATCCTTACGTCCAGCACTGCAAGACAGAGCGCCCCGATGCGGTCTTCCTGTTCTCCGAGTGCGAAGACAGGATTGGGCGGGGAACTATCTCAGCATCGACCCTCAACAGGCTTGTCAAGGGCTCTATGATGCTCGCTGGACTCGGGCCAACAACCCCTGGAGGCTACTACCGGGTCCATGAGCTCAGGAAGGTCTGGGCGAGATGGATAAACCAAAACGGGGGTTCGATAGAAGAGGTATCCGCGTTTCTAACTCATGACTCTACGGATTCCGCGTTCAGGGCCTACTACTCGGACGACCTCAAGACTGACCTCCGAAAGACCGCTCGGGAGAGGGGACACGCACAACTTGAGGCGCTACTAGAGGAGCGCGACGACTTGGA
>Ga0008649_10003466_pt1 | contig 10776 bp, 4 predicted proteins | sample SaaInlV_130m_DNA_2_FD_66601 | JGI IMG/M metagenome (GOLD analysis project Ga0008649, IMG submission 66601) | Marine microbial communities from expanding oxygen minimum zones in the Saanich Inlet - SI037_S2LV_130m_DNA | ecosystem: Environmental > Aquatic > Marine > Intertidal zone ... | reverse complement strand
GCAAATTCCAAGCCCACATTGGCCTGCCCGCGGGTGGCGGCGGCGCCGACCAGCAGGATCGCTTCGGCGGTCGCAACATCAACGGCCGCTTCGGCCGAAATTTCGGCCTTGGATATGGCATCGATAAATGTGCCGCCGGCGGTAATATCGGCAAGGTTCAGGCTGGCGCTGGTGCCGGCTACATCGACGATTTCGCCGGCGCCGTTTTCGGAGACCTGATCAACGGATACCGTATCGGAAACAACCAATTCGCCGCCCGTGCGGGTGATCGTGATGTCGGCGCTGGAAGTCGTGAAAGTGCCGTCGGCATTTTCTACCGTATACATAAATGTATCGGTATCGGACGCGCCTTCAGCCAGATCGGTAAATTGGGCGGCGTCCGCAGTGTAGGTAATAACGCCATCGGCGTCGATATCGACCGAACCTTTGGCGCCGTCGCTGGCGCCCCGGAATACGGAATCCTTGAAATCCATAACCTCTTCGGCGACGGCGACCGCGGCTTGCGCGGTCACGGTTGCCGCATTGGCATTGGTTAGCTCGGTTTGGGCAACATCAATGGCGTCGTTGAACAGGTCCAGCAAATCGTTGGAGAAGGTTTCGGTGGCGACCGCATTGCCGTTTTCCTGCTCTGCCAATGCCGCCAGATTGTTAAGCAGCAAATTGGCCGGATCGGCATTGGCAAGGGCGCGCGCATGCACCGCCACCTGCGCGGTACCGACCACATCAACATTATCGAGACCCGAGACCACCAATCCGGAGACGAAATCATTGGTAACGGTGACGGTCACTTCCGACGCGGTAAAGACATTATCGAACGAGGCGCTATTGTCATTGACGCTTCCGGTAACGGAATTGGTGGCGCTGACGGCGGCGGCAAAGGGCACGCCGGCAACGACGGGGGTTAGCATGATGCTGCCGGGCTGGGTGCCAGCCGCCGCGCCGACAATGGCGCTGATATCTTCGTCTTCGGCAATCAGGCTGATCAACTGGGTGCTGAGGTCGCTAAGCGAGAAGCCCGCCGTTACATCGGCGGCGGTTACCGTATAGGCAACGCTTTTGCCATCGACGATGACGCTGTAGCTATCGCCTTCTTCCAGCGTTCCGGCGAGCGTGATGGTTCCGGTTTGCGAGGAGACGATGATGGTATCGGCGGCGCTTTCGCCGAACGCAATGTCGTTAATGGTGAGGCTGGTGGTGTAAATAAGCGTGCCATCGGAAGCGATGGTGGTGGTGCCGGTATCGCCGTTGCTGGCGCCATCGGCGATCGCCGCGGTTTGGCGGATCGCTTCCAAAATACTGCTGGCGCTATCCAAGGGGCCCAGATTGGCGGCGGTGAATATTTCGCCGAGGTCCTGATCGAGGCGCGCCGTCGATGTATCCAGGGCGATTTGGCGCACGGCGGAGGTAAAACGGGCGGTCACTTCATCGACCAAAAGCCCGGCCAGATCGGCGCGCGCCTGCAACAGATCGCTGGCCGAGGACAAGGCGTCGGTCGCCGCAGTCGCGCTATCGATGATCAGTTGATCTTCGCCAATGGCTGCGACGGAAGCTAGGCTGGTGGCAACCGAAGCGGCGCCGTCAACGGAGAGATCGGTGGTAATGGCTTCATCGGCGACGCTAATACTGCCGCCGTCGTTGGTGATGGTCACCACCGCCTTGTAAGTCTTCAGCCCATCGACGCCATCGGCAACCGAATAGACGAAGGTGTCGGTATCAACGGTAACCGCCGAAATATCGCTGCTCCCAACCGGCGTCGCAGTGGCGGTTGCCGTTATGGCCGTGTCCAGGGTGAGTGCATCCAGGCGAATGCCGACATCACCGGCGACCGTGGTCGTGGTGGCGGCCGAGGCGTCAAGGATGGTGGCCGTGGCGCTAAAGGTCACGGCGGCGCTAGCGCCAACCAATTCGATGTCGGCGGGTCCGGTGCCGGTCGCGGCTTCGACAAGGGCGGTCGCGTCCGTGTCGCCATTTATCACACTGGCCAACGCATCGCGCACATCGGTCAGTGTGAAACCGTCGGTCACGTCGGCGGCGGTAACGGTATAGGAAAGGCTGGTATCGCCCGACGTCTGGCTGATGATAATGGTGAACACATCGCCAGCCTCGACACTGCCGGTCAATGTGAGGCTGGTCAGCGCCTCGGCTTCGACCAGATCGCCAACCGTGCCATCGTCATTTATGTCCGATATAAGCTGCGTGCGAATATCTCGGAGACCGACGTCTCCGGCTACGGTATAGGGGTCGATTTCAGTTCCGTTGATGGTAATCGTATAGGCATCACCGACCTCGACCGTGCCGCCCAGAAGGATGGTGCCACCGGTCAGTTTGGCTGCATCCGCCGTATAAGTGACCGAGCCGTCGGCGGCATCGACCGCGACCGAACCCTTGGCGCCATCGCTAGCGCCTTCGTTCAGGGCCGTGACTTGATTGGCAAGCACGCCGTCGATGAACACCTCGATCAGATCCTGCGAATTTTGCACCGAGGAGATGGCGTTGACGGCGCCGCTTACGCTGGCGTCGGCTTCCTGGAAGGAATTGAAAGCCGACAGCGCCTCGTCGGCGATACTGGCATCGACGCGTCCGATGATCGCGGCGAAGTCGACGAACGCCTCGGCTTCGGTCTTAAAGGCATCGGCCTCTTTCGCCGCCGCCAGCGCTTCTCCGGCGCGGGCTCTGATCTCGGCTGCGGTATTCGCCGTGATGGTGTCTTCTGCCTTGCCCGCCGAGGTCTGTGCGGCGCCGACGATTTGCACCGCCTTGCCGAGGGCATCTTTCAAGGTTTGAGTGAAAGCGACACTGCCGGCGCCGATCGAATTGTTCACCGATTCGACGCTGGATTTCATACCATCGACCAGCGTCGACAGATCATTCACCGTCAGGCTGTCGAGGTTGGCGCCGGTGGGAATATCGGTTTCCTTGGCGGTCTCGGCGGCGACCTTGGAATTAATGGTGGTTTGCAGAATTTCGACAATCTTGGCCTCGGCGGCCGCCAGCTTGCCGGAGCCGGACGCTCCCGAAGCGGCATCGGCGACGGCCCGGACCACCGTGTCCATGGCGGATACCGACGCCCCCACCAGGATCTTGACGCGCAGCGCGGCCAGCTCGGCTTCGAGCACTGCCGCCTGCAGGCCCGCGAGGACCGTTGCATCCGGCCCATCATCGGTGCCGACCATTTCCAAAAGGGCGCTGGCGGCAAGCAAAATACCGGACGAGGACGAGGCAACCGCGGTCGCCGCACCGAGCGCTTCCAGGGGCGCCGTGACCGACTGGATCAGGGTATTGGATTCACTTTGGGTGAGACCGGCCGCGCTACCGCGGGCAATCAGTTCCGATTCCACCGACGCCTTCGACGAGGCCGCCGAAAGCTCCGCCGCACTGGCCACCGCCGCCGCCGCGTTGGCGGCGTTGATAATTGCCACTATGGGCGCCGCAGCGTCACTGTAATCCGCCGACAGCGTTTCGATGCGCTGAATTATCCGTAACAATTGCGGCGGAATATCAATTGGCCCAGGTACTATTGGCGGTAACCCGAAATTACCGATTGGCGGAAGTTCAAAATCCAAAATCGCTTCGCGCCCAAGCGCTTGCGCAGCCTCCACTACAGCGGGATCGAATTCGGGCGGCGGAGGCGCTTCGCCTTCTTCGCCGGACGGCTGTACATCGGCATCATCGGCGGACACGGTTTCGAAACCGGCCGAATCCAACGCCTCGTTCAGTTTGTCGATGACGTTGCCATACTTGGATGAGAAGTCCTCGGCTGAATATTGGAACGACCGAATGGTACCATCGGAGGCGATCGCGACCGCGCCGAACGGGCTGTTGATGACGGTGACGTCACCGAGCGGTGAGGTAACGGTGATTTCACCGGTGGTTCCGTCGGCATCGTTGACCAGCACGACTTCGACCGTTTCCCCGGACGTAATGGTGCCGGACGTGCCGCGAATACCGATGGTGGCGACCGGGGTCTTGAGTACCATGGCATCGGGATCGGTTTTGGCGATCTGGCCCGATACGAACGACATGACACCAGACACGAGGTTGATGCCGATATTGCCGGTCTGCTCGCCCGGATCATAAACCATCTCGTCGATCACGGCGCGCGCGTCGGCGTCCAGCGAGAAGACGCTGTCGTCGGCGAGGACCATACCGATGGAGGCGTCGGCGCCGGTTTCGATAACGTCGCCCTGGAAGATATCGTCGCCCTGCTGCGCGGTCACCTTGGAGCCGTCAACGCGGGTGATTTCAACCGCACCCTCAATGGTCTCGATCTGACCAATGGGCTCCGTGGCGCCGCCCGCAGCTTGCGCAAATTCGCCCGGTGCTGCCGGCCCGGCTAGGCTGCTGACCAGCTTGGCGTCAAACACGCCTCCGACGCTGGTGACCAGATCGGGCGGGCTGTCCTGGTTGAAATATTCGCGAACGAGTATTTCCTTGCCATCGTCACCGACAAGCAATAGATCGCCGCCCTGGCGTACAAAGTCTGCGTGCTGCAGCCAGGCATGATCAGGGACCAGGATTGTATCCTGCCCACTGGAAGCATCGATGATTAAATTATCATCCCCGCTTGAATCGATTGAGTCCAAAATCGCCACTCCGTTTTACGTCGTGCGATTCCCTCAAGAAGCATTTTTTACGAGAAGGTCGGGAACTACAGGATTAGAGGACGGAACTTCCCTTGGTGCCTTCTGAACCCGCAACTATTTTTTAGACCGAATTCTCTTTTTTTTATTTTTGCACTTCCGTCCCGCGCTTCTCGCTTGGCGGAAATTTCCAGAAGACAAACGCCGAATTCTTTCGGCTCAAAACGCCTTCCAGGTCACGACTTATTCACACGATATCGACCAACCCGCCGATTCGTATACGTATTATACACAATATGGCGAAATTCGCTATGGTAAACTGCATATAATCCGCAATTATGTGACGCCCGAGGCGCCACGCTAACTACAGAATAAATCGCTTATTTTTCAATGGGTTATTAAGTGCATTCGGGTCCGCGCGCAACGAACCCCCAGCCGAAGGTATCATCCCGGCCAGGCTTGCCCAGGTCGCGGGCGTGTTTGGCCAGCCTTTTTTTCATATTCAGGCTGCTGACGCTTTGCTTTTCACGGGCGATTTCCAGCCCCGCCAGGGCGGCAATAAAGGGCGCCGCGAAAGACGTGCCGCTCTGATAGCGGCCGCCGCCGCCGGGCGATGCCGTCCAGGCTTCGACGCCGGGCATGGCGAAATCCACATAGGCGCCTTTGTTGGCCATGCGATAAATACGGAAGTTCGAATCGACCGCCGTTACCGCGATGACGCTGCCATAGGCAGCCGGATAGGCCGGCCGGTCGCGCCGCCCCCAATTGCCGGCGGCGGCGATCAGTACGACCTTTTTCAACGCCGCCCGCTGCACCGATTTTTCGACGATCCTGTTTTTCTTGCCGGCGATGGAGAGATTGATGATTTGCACCTTCTCACCAATCAGCCAGTCAGTAGCGCGCAGCATGGCGAATACGTTGCCGCGCAGACGCCCATTGGGCAGGCGCTCGAATATATTGGCGGCAAACAATTCGGCGCCAGGTAAAAGCCCGCCCCAGCCACGGCCAAGCTTGCCGACCATCATCGCGGCGATGGCGGTGCCGTGCCCGGGCGGCCCCTGCTTGCGCTTTTTGCTGTGGAAACTTTGGAAGGTGACTTTTTGGCCGCGCAAGGCGGGATGGCGCTTATCGACGCTGGTGTCGATCATGCCCAGGCGCGCGCCAGCGCCGCAATTTGCCGGCGAGTCCTGCCATTCCGCCGCCCACATGGCCCAGCTTTGGCCACGCTCTTCAGGCGAAGGAAACAAAGGCCGCTTGCCCGGCTTGATGCCCTTGGCCTGGGGTTTGGCGGGCGGGATCGCCAGGCTTTTGTCTTGCGCCAACTCGTACAGGTGATTGGCGTCGGCATTGATGCCGGGGAACTGACCGGTGATGGTGGCCAGGGCGGCCGGCACGTTCTGGCCGGGCGGGATTTGCAGACGCAGCAAAAGCATGCCGAGATTGGTCAGGTTGGCGGTATCCAGGGTGACAAAATTCAAATTGGCGGCGGCGGCGGTGAAGCCCGGCGGCGGATCGGCGACCACGATCTCGGCAATCTCGAAATCAATGCCAGCGCCGGGTGATAGCGGCAATGCCTGACCTTGCGCCTGGCCGCCGGCACCAGGCGCCGCCGGCGGCGAACCGGATTGCAGCCGCTTACCGGCGCCGATCTTGACGCTGCGCCCACCGGTCTTGGATTTCGACTTCTGCGCTTTTTGCTTTTTCTTCTTAACCGGCTCATCGGGACTGAACAGGGTGTCGAAATTTGCGGCAACAGCCCATCCGGCCAAGCCGACAGCAACAAATACAGCGACGGAAATAATAAATCGTTTCATGTCATCAGGCCCGGTCTGTTTGTTTTTGAATATTTTTATTTGAAGCCGGCGAACATTACCACGGAACAGTTTCCGAATCGTAAAAAAATACAATTATCCTGAAAGACGCGCCTTGGCGCTGGCATAATGAAACAGTGGACGATGACCAGACAACACTCTCCTAAAGGTTGAAATATCCAATATATACGATAGCAGAAACACCCAGGTGGAGGCCGGCACCGACGATCGGCAAGCACTAGCCGGCGCCATCCGCCGGGACCAGAACGGCCGCATCGATGAGGCCAACGATGCCTTTCAGGGCCTCATAAAATTCGCCACCAAGACGCCTGCATCGTCGGTTGGGAAGCGACAGGCACCAGAAATACCGGGTCGACTACATGGCCCTGGATGATCTGGTGCCACCTTTCAATTTTCCCGTATTGATATTTTTATCAATGAAGACCGGCAAGACTAGCAAAGACGTCGGCGGTTCCAAATTTGGTCATCTGTTGCGCGATCTTGGCGAAGCGGCGGCGGAGAAAAGCTGGAATGCGGAAAGCCCGGTTTAGAACCCGACTTGGTCGCCACCTTTCAACGCCAGCCGCTCCCGAGCCTCGGCCGGGGTTGCCACTTCGAGGGACAAATCCTCGACGATGCGGCGGATTTTGGACACCTGCTCGGCATTGGATTTGGCCAGCTCGCCCTTGCCTATATAGAGGCTGTCTTCCAGCCCGACGCGCACATTGCCGCCGAGGATGGCGCCGGTGGTCACGAAGCTCATCTGATGGCGCCCGGCGGCCAGAATCGACCATTCGTAGTTTTCCTCGCCGAACAATTTGTTGGCGATGCGCCTCATATGGGCCAGGTTTTCGATGTCGGCGCCGATGCCGCCGAGGATCCCGAAAATGGTCTGCACAAAGAACGGCGGTTTGACCAATCCGCGATCAACAAAATGCGCCAGATTATAGAGATGCCCCATGTCGTAGCATTCAAATTCGAAGCGCACGCCATGGCCTTCGCCAAGTTCTTTCAGCACCCATTCGATATCCTTGAAGGTGTTCCGGAAAATAAAGTCCCGGGTCATTTCCAGATATTTTGGCTCCCACTCATGCTTCCAATCGAAGGGTTTATCGAGGATCGGATAGAGACCGAAATTCATCGAGCCCATATTGAGCGAGGTCATTTCCGGCGAGGCACGCAGCGCGCCGGCACAGCGTTCTTCCAATGTCATGCCGTGGCCGCCGCCGGTGGTGATGTTCACCACCGCGTCCGTGGACTGCTTGATGCGCGGCAGAAATTCCATAAACATGTCCGGGTCCGCCGTCGGTGAGCCATCGTCCGGGTTGCGCGCATGCAGATGCAGGATCGAGGCACCGGCTTCGGCGGCAGCGATGGCGCCTTCGGCGATCTCGTTCGGCGTGATCGGAAGGTACTCCGACATGGTCGGCGTGTGGATCGAGCCGGTAACCGCGCAGGTGATGATGACTTTTCCGTCTTTCGCCATGATGGCGCCTCCTCATTTCCGTCCCCAATATTCGGCTCCGAGTCAAAGCCGCGGCGATGGCGATGTCAATCCGATAATTATTTCCCTAATCCCAGCCCTGTCCAAGTCTGGCCATGCAGTGTTAATATCGAATTCGAACCAAAATAGGCGGCGAATGGGAGGCAGCTTCGATGCAGATTAAAACCCTCGATCACATCAATATTGAAACCGACGATGTGGATCGTTCGGCCAATTTTTATGAACAGGTTCTCGGCCTCCACCGTGGCCGCCGGCCGAAGTTCGACCGCCCGGGCCATTGGTTGTATGTGGGCGACCTGCCCATCGTCCACATCATCACGCCGCAACCGGACAATGCTATGCTGACCGGCTCCAAGGACGCGGCCATGTCCCACTTCGCCATGGAGATCAGCGACTTCGGCGAAGCCAAGGCGCGCCTCGACGACTGCGATATCAAATACCGCGTCAACGAAGTGCCAGGCTCGGCCCTACGTCAATTGTTTTTCGAAGACCCCGATGGTGTCCTGATCGAGTTGATCCTGATCCCGGAAGGCGCGAGGTAGAAAAGCCGTGCCGGACACGGTCGATCCAACACCCGAATTGGAGCCGCTGACCCTCGACACCAAATACACGGCGACCTCGGGGCGCGTCTATATCACCGGCTCCCAAGCCCTCGCCCGTCTGCCCATGATGCAGCGCCAGATGGATATGGCGCGCGGCCTCAACACGGCGGGTTATATCTCGGGCTATCGGGGCTCGCCGCTGGGCGGCTATGACACGGCGCTCTGGCGGGCGGCGTCTCACTTGCAAGAACACCACATTAAATTCCAGCCCGGCGTCAACGAGGACATGGCGGCCACCGCCTGCTGGGGCACACAGCAAACCGGCATGGTGGAGCCGGCCAACTATGACGGCGTGTTCGCCATCTGGTACGGCAAGGGACCCGGCGTCGACCGTTCCGGCGATGCATTCAAGCACGGCAATTATGCGGGCTCGGCGCCCAATGGCGGCGTTCTGGTGTTGACCGGTGATGACCATGGCGCCGTATCCTCGACCACCGCGCACCAGTCCGAGCAAGCCCTGGTGGCGGCCATGATCCCGATCCTCTATCCCGCCTCAGTGCAGGAATTTATCGATTACGGGCTCTATGGATTTGCCATGTCGCGCTATTCGGGCGCCTGGACGGGCATGAAATGCGTTAACGATATCGTCGAGAGCGGCGCCTCCATTGCCATCGATGCGGACCGTGTAAAACCGGTCATTCCGCAAGATTTTCCGTTCCCCGAAGACGGCGTTCATATCCGCTGGCCGGACGCACCGAAGGCCCAGGAAGCGCGCATGATCGGGGTAAAGCTGAAAGCTGTGCAGGCCTTCGTGGCCGCCAACAAGCTCGACCGGGAAACCCATCCGGCCAAGGCCAAACGGCTCGGCATCGTCACCGCCGGCAAGGCCTGGCTGGATGTCTGCCAGGCGTTCGAGGAATTGAATTTAAGCGATCAGGAGCGTAGCGATCTCGGCATTTCGGTATTCAAGCCGGCCCTCACCTGGCCGCTGGAGCCCGGCTGTATTCGGGACTGGGCGGCGGGCTTCGATGAAGTTCTGGTGATCGAGGAAAAGCGCAACCTGATCGAGGATCAACTGGCCCGCGCACTATATGAGTTGGAAGGCGATGCGCGCCCGCGCCTGACCGGTAAGACCGATACGGATGGCCAAGCCTTGGTGCCCGCCCATGGCGAATTGTCGGGCACCATCGTGGCGCAAATCATCGCCGGCCGCTTCTTCGATGAAAATGGCGAGAGCTGTCTTCGCGGCGCTGCCGAACATCTATCCACCGGCGCCCGCGCCTCAAACCTGCCAAAATCACCGCCGGAACGGACGCCCTGGTTCTGCGCCGGCTGCCCCCACAACACATCGACCAAATTACCGGATGGTAGCCGCGCCTTATCGGGCATCGGCTGCCACACCCTGGCCATCCATATGGACCGGAGGAACGGCGCCTATACCCATATGGGCGGCGAAGGCGGCACTTGGATCGGGCAAGCGCCGTTTACGACCCAAGGGCACATGTTCCAGAACATCGGCGACGGCACCTATTTCCATTCCGGCTATATGGCGATCCGGGCAGCAATCGCGGCAAAGGTGAACATCACCTATAAAATTCTTTATAACGACGCCGTCGCCCTCACCGGCGGCCAGGCGCTGGACGGCGATCTGATGCCCTGGGACATCACCCATCAATTGTGGGCCGAAGGGGTGAAGCGCATCGCCGTGGTTACCGACGAGCCGGACAAATATGCGAGCACGGTCACCTGGGCACCGGGTGCAAAAATCCATCACCGCCGGGAGATGGAACGGCTGCAAATTGAATTTCGGGATATCCCCGGTGTCACCGCCATCGTCTATGACCAGACCTGCGCCGCCGAGAAACGGAGACGGCGCAAGCGCGGCCGCATGGATGATCCCGACCGGCGGGTGTTTATCAACCAGGCCATATGCGAGGGCTGCGGCGATTGCAGCACCGCGTCCAACTGCGTTGCTGTCTTGCCGGTGGAAACACCCCTGGGCCGCAAGCGCGCTATCGATCAGTCGTCCTGCAACAAAGACTATTCCTGCGCCGAAGGTTTTTGCCCGAGCTTCGTTTCGGTCTATGGCAGCGAATTGCGCCGGGCCGAAGGGGCCGCGCCATCGGATATTGACCCGGCGGCAAACCTGCCCGATCCCGAAGCAGCACCATTGGGCAGCTCTTACTCCATACTTCTGACCGGCATCGGCGGCACCGGGGTGATCACCGCCGGTGCACTTCTAGGCGCTGCCGCCCATCTCGACGGGTTGGGATGCAGCGTCCTCGACCAGACTGGCGTTTCCCAAAAGAACGGCGCGGTCATGAGCCATGTGCGCTTAG
>Ga0008649_10003462_pt1 | contig 10779 bp, 7 predicted proteins | sample SaaInlV_130m_DNA_2_FD_66601 | JGI IMG/M metagenome (GOLD analysis project Ga0008649, IMG submission 66601) | Marine microbial communities from expanding oxygen minimum zones in the Saanich Inlet - SI037_S2LV_130m_DNA | ecosystem: Environmental > Aquatic > Marine > Intertidal zone ... | reverse complement strand
CCTCATTATTGAAAATGAAATGTACTCTCTATATCTAGATTCTGTCAATGATGACTCAGAGAGTGAACTGAGTAAAGTGATGAGAACATTTAGTATTTGTATTCTCGTTGATGATATAAAGGACTTAGAATTGCCTATGCTGGACGTGATCCTACAAGTAAACCTAAATCAAAAAAATGCAATTAAGTTTATTCTTCACAATCTTGAGTTAGCATCGAAATTAGTTGCAGGAACCTCAGTTAAGCACATTGAAGCAGTGGATAAATACTTAGATAATCAAGAGTAGTTGTTTTGACCATCCGTATACACTATAAAGTCTATATTTCGTAAGTTACCCAATCTGAAATCAAAAAACGTCCTTGATTGCAATACTGAACAATCTATGCATTCGAGTATCATTGACTATTCCTAAACCCGCTAAAATGCTTTTGTAATACCACTCAATCTCTTCTTTTGGAGCATTGAACCTCTCCCATATTTCTGATCCAATAAATATTTGATCTTCCTTTATTGCAATAATATTTGATAGCTTATCTGCCAAAAATACCAAAGCCTGATTTTTTGTTGCTGTTTCTAGTTTTTCGATAGACTTGACTTTTCGTGTTTTCCAAGTGTCTTTTTGCTCTTGATCCTTTGCATCTACTGTATTTCCTTCTTCAGTGCAGAAACTTACAAGCTCAACAACTTCATTTTCAAATTGAACTAAATCCTGTTTATTTGTGTTTGAGTCTTCAAGTGTATCATGTAATATTCCTGCAATAACAACTGCTTCAGGTGCTTCTTCATATAAAAGATACTTAGCTACGTCAAATAAATGTACTATGTAAGGAATCTTTCCTCCTTTACGGAATTGTCCATCATGTGCTTGATATGCAAAATCAAGTGCTTGTTTAATTGACATTATGTTCCTTTCACAAAAAACTAGAATTAATATTTGATCTAACCCTGTTAAATGTACTCTCCGCTAGTCATCCGTCACCTCAGAGTCACTAATAAGCTTGGTGTATAATAGTTCTGCCTTCCTCTCATCGCCTTTTGATATTCCTAAAGCTTTTTTCCAAAGGTTACAATTCCAGCCTATTTCCTTAAGCCGCCTTTCAGATTCAAGGCCACAACTATCATTCCGATAATACCTAACTGCTTCTGCTTCATCTTTCTCCACACCATAACCATAATAATACATCTCCCCCAGACAAAACAAGCTATTTGACTTCCGAAACCATTCAAATGCCAAAGAATAATCCTGAGGAACTCCGGTTCCATAATAATATGCATTTCCTAAAGCATTCTGAGCACATATATCTCCTTGCTTAGCCGATTTAATAAACCACTCTACTGCTTCTGTATTATCTATACCTGCTTTAGTCTTATCTTCATCTGCAAGAGCCTGGCTACTATAGGGGTCTTGCAGGAAAGGGCCTGTAAAAAGGTTGCAACCAACTGAGTATTGAGCCTCAGGGTGCCCACCATCTGCAGCTAGATGTTCCCACTTCTCTGATTCTTCCACCTCTGCTTCCGTACGGTAAATCTCACTTAACAGTTCATGTGATAGGGCATATTGAGCATTAACATGTCCTTGCTCTGCTGCTTTTCGATACCATTCAATTGCGAGTTCCTCATCTTTATAACTGTAGTGTTCTCCAAGCTTATACTGAGCATCAGCATCACCCTGAGCAGCCAAGTCCCTTGTTTTAGCAATATCCACATTATGCATATAGTTTATCCTCTCGTTTAGTATTGTTTATAGGATTTTCCAATGACTTAACAGGTGTTATTTCAAGTCTACAGTTCACAATAATTATTTATGACAGAAGCGAACAACATGCTTAAAGAACCCTACCCTAATACACCACGCTTTTGCTCTTGATTTTAGTAGTTACCTGAGTATTATAAGCTCTTGTATTTCTACTATCTACAAGTTTTTATACAGCACAGACATACACCATCATATGATGGTGTATGCTTTTCATAAATTAGTTTTGATTTTATAGGGATGTAAGTAGCTAATGCAATTATGTATAATGCAATGCCCCCACTCTCTAAATTTGCTGTTGATCCTGCGGCAGAAAACAGCGTAGTTATTTCTTACGACTGTGTTACGTTATGTTATGATTGTTATTACTTTAGTGTTGCCTTGTATAAAGAATGAGGGTGGGGGTGTTCATGTTAAATGTTAAACTAAAGAGCACAATAGGCAATACTGTAAAGATATTCCTGTCTTCCCAAAATACCGAAGACGTTGCCAATGTATTAGAAATACCGACTAGGCAGTTACTATATTTGATTTATACATTAACGGATGAAGAAAGATACTCAATGTTTTTCCTGCCAAAGAAACGAGGTGGTCAAAGAGAAATATCAGCCCCAAGAAAAGGGATTAGTATCCTACAAAAAAAATTGTTAACAATTATCGATTCTATTTGGCACCCCAAGCCATGGGTACAAGGATTTACTAATAGTCGTTCCATATTAACAAACGCAAGGCATCACAAAAAGAAAAGTTATGTGTTAAACATTGATCTTAAAGACTTTTATGGCTCTATAAACTTTGGCCGTGTAAGAGGATTGTTTATGTCTTACCCTTTCAAACTTGGCCATAAAGCAGCGACGATAATTGCACAGCTTGTAACATTTAATAATTTACTACCTCAGGGAGCTTCTACATCGCCAATAATTTCAAATATGATTGCATTTAAACTTGATAATATGCTTGTAAAGATTGCACGGCGTTATCATTTAACATATACACGGTATGCGGATGATATTACTTTCTCAACTACCAAGAGTAATTTTCCAAAAGAAATCGCAGAAATAGAAGGTACGAACCCTTCAACTGGAAATATTAAATTAGGACATATACTCGAAAAAGCAATAAAGGAATCAGGTTTTAGCGTTAATTACAAGAAGGTTAGATTGCAAATACCGTTTGTAAGGCAAGAAGTGACAGGGCTTACCGTCAATGAATTTCCTAATGTGGAAAGGAGATTCATTAGAAATGTAAGGGCAATGGTTTATGCATGGAGAAAACATGGTCTCATTGAAGCAGAACGAGAATATATTAATAAATACGCAAGTCGCAAACTAGAGATTCCATCTGGGAAATTAAAAGGCTCTTATTATAAAAATGTACTTTATGGTAAACTTGCTTATATTAAAATGATACGAGGCGAGGACGATCAGATATTTATTAAATATTGCTTACAACTAGCAGAATTAGATTCAGACCCTCCCAAACAAATTCAAAAGGCGAAAGAAATGCACGAGCAATATGATGTTTTTTTATGTCATGCTAGCGAAGATAAAGAAGATATTGCAAAGCCTATCTTTGAAGACTTATCCAACGCAGGTATAATTGTTTTCCTTGATGATAAGTATATCAAATGGGGTGATTCTTTTGTGGAAAAAATAAATCATGCACTGGGTAAAGCAAAATATGTAATTGCAATTTTGTCTTCAAACTCAGTTACTAAGGCATGGCCAGTAAAGGAAATTAATGCTTCAATAGCAAGGGAGATTGTTGGTAAGCAGAAATTTTTGCCTCTAATGGTAGGTGATGGTAAAGAAATTCAATCATTTCAGGACGAGATGCCACTTATCAGTGACAAGAAATATCTAATATGGAAAAACGACACATCCGAAATTGTAGATAAAATTAAAAGTCTCATGTCTTCCAAATAAATGTTCTGGGGAAGAGTTAGAGGTCTAATCTTTAATATTAATAAATGCTCAATCCCTTATGTTTTTTTTCTACATCAAGTATAATTGACTATACCAAGAGATAGTGGAGTATCATTTTAAACTAAATGAACAAAGGTAAATAAATAATCATGGCAAAAAAGTCTAATAAAGAATCAAAGAAGAGTAATGAAAAGCTGGAACAGACGTTGTTTAGGGCAGCCGATAAACTTCGTAAGAATATGGATGCTGCGGAGTATAAGCATATCGTACTTGGACTAATCTTTCTGAAATACATCTCAGACTCTTTTGAAGAGCTTCACCAGAAGTTGATTGCAAGCCAAGATGAGGGTGCAGACCCTGAAGATATAGATGAGTACAGGGCAAACAATGTGTTTTTTGTCCCACCTCATGCCAGATGGTCTAATCTTCTTACTAAAGCAAAACTGCCAAGTGTCGGAACAGATGTGGATGCTGCCATGGAAGCTGTTGAGAAACAGAATCCAAGAATGAAAGGTATTCTTCCAAAGGTATATGCCAGACCTAATCTTGACAAACAATGTCTTGGGCAGCTCATTGATTTAATTGGGAATATTGCAGTAGGAGATGAAGCGGCTAAGAGTAAAGACCTGATAGGCAGAGTATATGAATACTTTCTTGGCGAGTTTGCTTCTCTGGAAGGCAAAAAAGGAGGCCAGTTTTACACGCCTAAGAGTATTGTTCAGCTAATGACAGAAATGCTTGAACCGTATAAAGGTAGAGTGTTTGACCCAGCCTGCGGTTCCGGTGGTATGTTCGTTATGTCTGAGAAGTTTGTTACGGAGCATCAAGGACGTCTTGACGACATTTCTATCTATGGGCAGGAATCTAATCAGACCACCTACCGACTATGCAGAATGAACTTGGCTATTAGGGGAATAGATGGTTCACATGTGACATGGAACAATGAAGGTTCTTTTCAGAATGACCAACACAAAGACCTAAAGGCAGACTTTATCCTTATGAATCCTCCGTTTAATGACAGTGATTGGAGTGGTGAACTATTAGAGAATGATGCAAGATGGAAACACGGCAGACCACCGGTAGGAAACGCTAACTTTGCGTGGATGCAACACATGATATATCACCTTGCTCCTAAAGGAACGGGAGGTATCGTATTAGCTAATGGTTCATTGTCTTCCAACACATCCAATGAAGGAGAGATAAGAAAGGCAATGGTAGATGCAGACCTTGTTGACTGCATTGTAATGCTCCCTAAGCAGTTGTTTTATAATACCGGAATACCTGCCTGTATATGGTTCTTAAATAGGGGTAAGAATATTGATGGACATCGTAAGAGAGAGGGAGAAGTGCTTTTTATTGATGCAGGCCAGCAGGGTTATATGGAGGATAAGACACATAGAGTCTTTACAGATGATGATATTGAGTACATAGCAGATACTTACCATAGGTGGCGAACAGAAGATTCTGATTATGAGGATATAAAGGGATACTGCAAATCAGCAACACTTGAAGAAGTACAGAAACATAAATATGTGCTTACTCCCGGAAGGTATGTAGGTATACCTGATGAAGTGGATGATGGTATTTCTTTTGAAGAAAAGATGGCAATGTATACGGCTGAATTGAAAGAACAGATGGAAGAAGGGAATAGACTTGATAAAGAGATTAAGACGTCTTTGGAAAGTATAGGGTTTGAAATATGAGTGAGTGGAAAGAGTATAAGCTATCAGAAATAACTACTAAGATTGGAAGTGGAGCAACACCGAGAGGTGGACAAGAATCTTATAAAAATGAAGGGATATCTTTAATTAGAAGTCAGAATATTTTAGACTTTGAATTTTCTAGTTCTGGATTGGCTTTCATTGATGATGTTCAAGCTAGTCAATTATCAAATGTCGAAGTATTGGAAGAGGATATCTTATTAAATATAACAGGTGATTCTGTGGCTAGGGTTTGCAAAGTTCCAAGGAGTATACTGCCTGCAAGAGTTAATCAACACGTTTCAATAATAAGAGCAAAAAAAAGCAAAGTGATTCCAAATTATATATTGTATTATTTGCTAAATCCCTTATTCAAAAAATTTATGTTAATGATAGCATCTGATGGGGCAACACGTAATGCATTGACAAAGGGGGAAATTGAAGGCTTCGATATACGGCTCCCTCCTAAAGAAATTCAGAGTGCCATCGCTTCTGTCCTCTCCAATCTAGACTCCAAAATAGACCTACTCCGCAAAAAAAACCAGACCTTGGAAAACATTGCACAGACCTTGTTTAAGAGATGGTTTGTTGATTTTGAATTTCCTAATGAAGACGGTAAACCTTACAAATCCAGTGGTGGCAAGATGGTTGAGAGTGAGTTTGGGGAGATACCAGAAGGATGGAGTAACGTAAATCTAATAGATATTGCTAATGTTGTTGATTGCTCTCATAGCAAGAAACCATCACAGGTTAAGGAGGGTAGATTTTTGCTACAAGTATATAATATTGGTAAATATGGACATTTAAACTTAAATGAAAAATATTATGTTTCAGATAATGATTATATTGAATGGACTAAAAGAATTGAAGTAAGAGAAGGTGATATGATTATATCTAAAACTGGAAGAGTTGGTGCAATTGCACAAATACCAGTAAACATAAAAGCTGGACTAGGCAGGAATCTCGTGGCGATTAGAGCAAAGGAAATTATAGATCATGTTTATCTAAAAGATTTGATGTTATCAAATTTTATGAGGCGTGAAATAAAAAAAGGAACTAATGCTGGAACAATTTTATCAAGCCTTCACGTCAAAGAAATAAATCAACTATCCTGTTATCTTCCAAGGAAGCATAATTTAGATGGATATAAAAATGTAACTTTGCCTATTCAAAAAGAAATAAATGAGAACCTATGGCATATCCAGACCCTTACTGAACTCCGTGACACCCTATTACCCAGACTAATGTCAGGTCAAATTAGAGTAAAAGGCTTATGACCAATAAAATAACAGAAGATGCCGTAGAATTATTAGCAATAGACCTATTGGAAGAGCAGGATTACGACTATATCTTTGCCCCAACCATTGCCCCTGATAGTGACTTTCCTGAAAGGCAGAGTTTTTCAGATGTCGTCCTCATAGACAGACTCAGAAACGCCATTGACACCATAAACCCTGACATTCCACTTGATGCCAGAGAACAGGCATTGAAGGAAGTTCTTAACCTGCCATCACAGGATTTAGTGGTAAATAATGAAGCCTTCCACCTTATGCTGGCTGACGGAATTGAGGTAGAATACAATGTAGATGGAAATCTAAAGGGTGGCAAGGTATGGCTTGTTGATTATGATGATTTAAATGAGAATGACTTTCTTGTCTGCAATCAGTTTACGGTCATAGAAGAAAATACTAACAAAAGGCCGGATATAGTTATTTTCGTCAATGGACTTCCCCTTGTAGTTATCGAACTCAAAAACGCTGCCGATGAAAATGCGACTGTAAAGAAAGCCTATACACAGCTACAGAACTATAAAAATGCGGTTCCGTCACTCTTCTACTACAACAGTTTATTAGTGGCATCTGACGGATTTGACGCAAAGGTAGGTTCGCTTACCTCTGGCTGGTCAAGGTTTCATGCATGGAAGAGTATAGATGGAAAGGTAGAATCTTCTTCTACTACGCCTCAGATGGAAACATTGATAAGGGGCATGTTAAGGAAAGATGTCTTAATAGACCTTATAAGACATTTTACCGTTTTTGAAAAGTTTAAGAAGGAAGACACAGAGACAGGCATTACTACTGTTACTACTGAGAAGAAGATTGCTGCATATCATCAATACTATGCAGTGAATAAAGCCATTATCTCCACTAAAAAAGCGGTCTCAGGAGATGATGGAAAAGGCGGGGTAGTTTGGCATACTCAGGGGAGCGGTAAATCCCTCTCCATGGTATTTTATGCAGGGAAGCTGGTACTGGGCTTAGATAACCCTACAATTGTCTTACTGACAGATAGGAATGACCTTGATGACCAGCTATTTGACACCTTTGCATCGTCAAAACAATTACTCCGGCAAACTCCGGTTCAGGCTGAAAACAGGGAGCAATTAAGAGACCTTCTTAAAGTAAATGCTGGCGGTGTAGTCTTCACAACAATACAGAAGTTCTCACCAAAAGAAGATGAACATTTCTATCCTTTACTTTCAGACAGAAAAAACATCATTGTAATTGCAGATGAAGCACACAGAAGCCAGTATGGTTTTAGTGCAAAGACTATCTATATAACAGATGAAAACGGCAAAGATGTTGGCACACGTACTGCTTATGGCTTTGCAAAGTATATGCGTGACGCACTGCCAAAGGCCACTTTCATTGGATTTACAGGGACTCCGGTAGAGAAGGAAGACGCTAATACATTGACAGTCTTTGGAGATTACATTGATATTTACGATGTAGAAAGAGCCGTTGATGATGGTGCTACTGTTAGAATTTACTATGAAAGCAGGCTTGCCAAGATCAAATTGAATGAGGAACTGGTAGAGAAGATTGATGAAGAGGTCAAAGGGGTTGAGGAAGAATCCGCTGAATATCAGGTAGAATACTCTAAAACCAAATGGTCACGGCTTGAAGCCATTGTCGGAAATAAGGAACGCCTGCAAAGTATTGCTTCAGACATAGTAAATCATTTTAGTGAAAGAGAGCAGGCAAATGATGGTAAGGCAATGATTGTTGCAATGAGTAGACGCATTGCGGTTGAGCTATATAGTGAGATTATTAAACTAAAACCTGAGTGGCATGATACAGATAAAAATAAGGGTGTGATAAAGGTAGTTATGACCAGTTCATCCTCAGACCCTGAAAGCTGGCAAATTCATAACACATCAAAGCAAGATAGGAAGGAGTTAGGATTTAGGCTTAAAGACCCTAAAGACTCTCTGAAGCTGGTAATAGTCCGTGATATGTGGCTGACCGGATTTGATGCCCCATGCCTGAATACGTTATACATAGACAAGCCTATGAAAGGCCATAACCTTATGCAAGCTATAGCCAGAGTAAACAGGGTATATAAAGACAAGGACGGAGGGCTGATTGTTGATTATATCGGTATTGCATCAGACTTGAAGAAGGCATTGGTGATATATACTGAGAGCGGTGGAAAAGGCAAGCCAACATTTAATCAGGAAGAGGCAGTACTCTTAATGCTTGAAAAACATGAGGTAGTCAGCCAGATGTTTAACGGCTTTGGTTATAAGAAGTACTTTACGGCAGATACATCAGAAAAGCTACACACCATTTTAGAAGCACATGAGCATGTTCTTAGCATTGATGATGGCAAGGACAGGTTTGTTAAAGAGGTAACCGCTTTGTCCAAAGCATTTTCCTTATCAGTTCCTGACCCAAGGGCATTAGGAATTAAGGATGAAGTAGGTTTCTTTCAGGCAGTAAAGGCAAGATTTCAGAAGTTTGAAGATAGCGGAGGTGGTGGAAAATCAGATGCAGAGGTAGATACTGCAATAAAGCAGATTCTGGATGAGGCAATAATCTCAGAAGGGGTTGTAGATATATTTGATGCTACCGGAATAAAGAAGCCAGACCTTTCCATATTGTCAGATGAATTTTTGGAAGAAATAAAGGACATTAAGTATAAGAACCTTGCAATAGAACTCTTAAAGAAACTATTAAATGAAGAAATAAGAAATCGGGCTAAAAAAAATATGATGCAGAGCAAAAGGTTTTCAGAAATGATTACAAATGCTATCAATAAATACAACAACAAAGCCCTTACTTCTGCAGAAGTAATTGAGGAATTAATTAGACTTGCCAAAGAGATGAATGAGGCAAGTAAAAAAGGCAAGGATTTAGGGCTTACCGATGATGAGAGTGCGTTCTACGATGCACTAGAAGCTAATGATAGTGCCGTAAAGATAATAGGAGATGAAAAGCTAAAGGAGCTTGCACATGCACTGGTAGAACAGGTAAAGGCCAATACTTCTATAGACTGGACTATCAGGGAAAGCGTAAGGTCAAAGCTAAAGGTTATAGTGAAGAGGCTTTTGAGGAAATATGGCTATCCGCCAGATAAACAGAAAATGGCAGTTGATAGAATCTTACAGCAGTCTGAGATGTTTGCGGAGAGTTGGACGAGTGGATAAGCCTGTGACTCTAGTACAATGACGTTTTATCATTTGATGGATATGTTTTTCATAAATATATGTTACGTATCTCTTTTTATATTTTGTAATTACCCCAACCCCAAATCACATCTCACCAGTAATGCCTTGAAGTGAAAATCCCATAGATTATAAAAACTCAAATTCGCTCTAATATCCAACGCCAAGCAGTTTTATATAATATCAATTTTAACAAATAAGTTTATGACAATTTTTTGCTTGTTATTGATATAAACAATATGTATGTGCTTAAACTAACGTTCATTAAATAAGTATATGATTAATCAAGTATATGTTTCGCTTATATGGGTATATAGTGTGTAATTTAACTTGATTATAGTGTATTGTTTCTGATAGGCAAATGACAGGGGGGAAATATATTCAGACAAAAAAAGAAGTTATTTGTCTTGTTGTGCCTGAAGCATTGAAGGTCTTGGTGGGCAGGCCCATGCAATCTTATGGTAATTCTATACATTAAATATTATTTCAACCATTGACACTGTATAGCTATATGTTATACAATGTGAGTATGAAAAGAGATGATGGAAAAACAAATGAAAATCAGATTGTTGCAAGAGTGACCGAGGCTGAAAAAAAGAAGCTTATTGCACTTGCCAAGTCTAAGGGTTGTGATGGATGGACAGGATTTGTCAGATTGTTAGCTTATGCTAAAGAGGTAACTATTAAAATATAAATTTTTTGTCTATATTGTATAGCAAATAGTTGTACGAAGGCTAAAGGGAGGTGATTAAGAAATGGGAAAAAGAGTAGCTATTTATGTAAGGGTATCTACAAAAGATCAAAGTGTTGATATGCAGTTGAATGATATTGAGGGATACTCTAAAGAACGAGGGCTTAATATTTTCAATATCTACAAAGATAGTGGAGTTTCTGGCACAAAGGAAACGAGGCCAGCACTTGGTGAACTAATGAACGATGCAAAGAAAAGAAAGT
>Ga0008649_10003460_pt1 | contig 10785 bp, 21 predicted proteins | sample SaaInlV_130m_DNA_2_FD_66601 | JGI IMG/M metagenome (GOLD analysis project Ga0008649, IMG submission 66601) | Marine microbial communities from expanding oxygen minimum zones in the Saanich Inlet - SI037_S2LV_130m_DNA | ecosystem: Environmental > Aquatic > Marine > Intertidal zone ... | reverse complement strand
TTCAATCAAATCCTCATTCTTGTATGCGTAACTGGAGGCCCATGAATCACAAAATGGCATATTACCATACTTTCATCACAAGCGCCGCCTATTGCGTTACGTATGCAAAAAATGGATGATTGAGAAACCATATAAACCAAGCGTGAAAATGTGCCTGATCGGGCCAAAATATTGAAATAATTTCAATTTTTATTTTTGGGATCATACCACTTGATCCAAAACAAGTCTAAGATCACCCATATAGATAGTTAAAATGTCAGAAATATTTCTGTGAATTAAGTTTTGAGTTACATATCTGAATACAAAAAGAAGACAAGAAAATCATCTGTATTATTTGCCAAGTCAAAGAAACTGCACATCAATGGAGTTTCTCACAACATAAGATTTTATGAACCATATCCATTTGTTGTTAAATCATCACAAGGGAAAAGTTTGAGAGATGTTGATGATAACAAATACACAGATTATTGGATGGGTCATTGGTCTTTGATATTAGGACATGGGCAAAAAAATGTCAAAGACTCTTTGAAAAAACAAATGGACAAAAGTTGGATGTATGGAACAGTCAACGAACAGACAATCAAATTATCTGAATTAATTTCAAAAGCAGTTCCAATTGCTGAAAAAATTCGGTACGTCACATCAGGAACTGAAGCAACAATGTATGCAGTAAGACTAGCACGTTCAGTTACAGGTAAAAAAATAATTGCAAAAATTGATGGCGGATGGCACGGATACACATCAGATTTACTAAAATCAGTCAACTGGCCTTTTTCTGAATCAGAGAGTTCAGGAGTAGTTAATGAAGAAAAAATTATATCTATTCCATATAATAATTTAGAAAAATCATTGTTAATTTTAAAAAAACATGCTAAAAATTTAGCTGGTGTAATTATTGAACCAGTGTTAGGGGGCGGAGGATGTATTCCTGCAACGCCAGATTATTTGAAAGGCATTCAAGAGTTTGTTCATAAAAATAAATCATTGTTTATTTTAGATGAGATTGTTACAGGGTTTAGATTTAGATTTGGATGTCTATATCCTACAATGAAATTAGATCCAGACATTGTAACATTAGGAAAGATTGTTGGGGGAGGAATGGCAATTGGAGTAATTTGTGGTAAAAAGGAAATCATGCAGTTTGCAGATACAACTAACAAGAAAAAATCAGAACGAAGTTATGTTGGCGGAGGCACATTTTCTGCCAATCCAGCCTCAATGGTTGCAGGGTTTACCACACTATCAGAATTAAAAAACTCAAAAACAATTTATTCAAAAATTAATGATTTGGGAGAATATGCAAGAAAGGAATTGAGTAAATCTTTTGATGGCAGAGTGCTAGTTTCAGGAAAAGGTTCATTGTTTATGACACATTTCATAGATAATGGAGTGACGGAAATTAAAACTGCATCAGATGTTGCAAGATGTGATAATTCAAAACTTGCAAAATATCATTTCAAAATGATTGCAAAAGATGGAATATTTTTCTTGCCTGGAAAATTAGGAGCAATATCAAATGCACACACAAAAGCAGACATTAATCAAATGATAAAGGCATCAATAGGAATTTAGTATCAGCTAGATAAAACAGAATTTTTCCAAGACATTAACTGGTTAAATAATTCAAGATAGTTTCCTAATTTTTTAGTAATATGAACATGTGCAAATAGATTTTCAAATTGAGCCTCACAAATCAAGGTACATTCATCTTTGAAAAAAGGAACAGACACTCCAATTTTTTTTAAAGAAGTGAATGGAGTATTTTCAATTAAAATTATTTTTCCAGTGATCACAATTTGTTTTTGAGTTGTTTTTTTATTTATTGAGTCATTAATTTTTTTTTGAATAGAATCAGTCCAAATTGGCGTATCTTGTGGCCACTTGTGAACATGTACTTTGTCTGCAAGGAATTTTATTTTAGAATCAGTCAAGGATTAAATTTTTATAAATTAATGATTATATAAAAAATCATGGAAAAGAAAAAAGAATCAAAAGAAGACTATGCAACTGAAGATCCAACCAATGCAGATGCCAAATCTCAAGAAGATATGGCAAAAGAGGCAATAAAGAAATTCAAGTCATTAAATAATTAGAAAACTTTGAGTATAGCCTAAATTTTATGAGTGATTATGGGGTTATTTGGCTCAAAAGAGAAACCAGAAGACTTGATGTATCAAGGAATGGCATTAATGGATAGAAACCAACCAAAGGGAGCAATTTCATTATTTAACAAAATTCTAAAACAAGACTCTAAAAATGTCTCAGCACTATACAATAAAGGATTAGCACTAAATCAAATTAAAAAATATACTGATGCAGTTACTTGTTTTGAAAAATTATTAGAAATCAATCCCAAAGATGCACAGGCATTTAACAATAAAGGAATAGCAATGGCTGAAATGGGAAATATTCAAGATGCTTCAGAATGCTACGACAAGGCAATAGATGCAGACTCAAAATATGCAGCAGCGTATTTTAACAAAGGTGTACTACTAGACAAACTGCAAGAACATGAAGAGGCACTAGTAGCATTAGAAAAAGCAATCACAATTGATCCAAGAAAACAAAATGTGTTGGTGTACAAAGGAATTGTTTTAGGAAAAATGAAAAAACATGAAGAGGCACTAAACTGTTTTCAAAATATTTGTAAAAAATATCCAAACAATCAAGATGCTTTTTTTCAAAAAGGAGTGCAACTAGCAGAGTTGGGAGAACATAAAAAAGCACTAGACGTATTTGATGATATTTTAAGAAAGTTCAAAGATAATGTGAATGTAATTTATGCAAAATCACGAAGTAAAGCAGCTTTGGATATGTATCCAGAAGCTCTAGAGTTACTAAAACAAGCAGTTTCAAAAAATCCAAAAATAATACGGGTGTGGGCAAAAGAAGAGAAAATTTTTGAGAAATTACATAATAATGAACAGTTTAGAAAATTAGTGAAATTATAAAACTAGAGTATTTTTTTCCTTACTGCATCTATTCTAATAATACCAACTTTCTTTTTTGGCCCAATTAATCTTGCCTCAAATATTGGAACGTATAATTCAGTAATTTCTCGTAAAATAAATTCTTCTGAAAGTGCTCTAACATCAGATTCAAGTGGTTTTTTTAATTGTGATTGAAGTTTTTCAAGAGCAGAATCATATTTTAATTCAGGCTTTTTGATATTTGCTTGATTTTTTTCTAATATCTTTTTTGGGTAATTTTCAATAGTTTTAGAGTTAACTTTGAAGGGAAATTTTATCTCTTGCCCATGATGATCAAATGCAATTTCATCCTCTTCTTCAACAAATACATGCTCTTCTAATTTTAAATCAATTTTATTTTTGCCTCGTTTTCCAACAAATGCTCTTTTAAAACTAGATTTTGAGCGAATTGGAAAAGTGCCATCACCTAAAACAATTTCTTTAATGTTTGAATTAACAGAAATAGAATGTGTTGCTTTTCTAAAGTAATCAGCAACATATTTTCCAGAAACTAATAGTATGCATTCATAGTATAATTTTAAAGAATGAATATGAACATCTTCTTTTTTTGGTCGAGATAATAATGACTTGAATGGGTTTGTTTTCTTTTGTTCGATAATATCCAAGGCATCTTCTTCTTCAATATTTTTTCGTAAAACTACAGTCTTTACATCATCAGTTTTTGTCAAATACACCAAAAGTTACCATTTGCATCTATTAAACCAATTCTGATAAGAAAGAAATAATAGATTTAAAATGATTCAAAAATTATGGACACTGTGAAAAAAGGACATATTGAAAAATTCCTAAAAAAAGCAGACAATGCAATTCAAGAAGGAATCAAAAAAGCAGATGAGGTTTTAGAAGATGCAGTAGAATTTGGAGCAATGACTGCAAAACAGGCATCAAATACTAGTAAAGAAATTCGCAAACAAGCAAAAAAAGAAAAAGAAGAGTTACAGAAAAGAGGAATTAAAAAAATCACAGAAGGTATTTCGGCTGCAAGAAATGTCACATCAAATACACAAGATGACCTAGAGATATTAAAAAAACTTGGAAAGTTAAGAAAATCAGAAGTAATTACAGAAAAAGAATTTCAAGTAAAGAAAAAGAAGATTTTGGGTAGGATATAAAATGAAAAAATCAAACATTTACGGTTCAGGAGATCAAAGAAAAGTAAACCCAGAATGGTTTACAAATAAAACATGGATGAAAGTTCTTTCAAATAAAATAAAATCTAAAGATCAAGATATCTATCATGTTCATTTTGAAAAAGGTTCAAGAACAAAGATGCATCAGCACAATGGAAATCAGGTGTTAATAGGAGTTAAAGGAAAAGGCAGTCTTGAGATTTTTAGAAAATATGGTACAACTAAAAGTAATTTTAAGATAAAAAAAGTAGAAAAAATTACATTGAATGAAGGAGACATTGTACACATACCAGCAAAAACACTCCACACTCATGGTTCAACTGATAAGAAAAAGGAATTCTCACACATTGCAATAAACATACTAGCAAAGAAAAATTCAGAATACAAAACCACATGGTATGAGTCAGATTTTAAAAGTATAGTTACAAAAATAATCTAAAAATGTCATTAAAGAAAAATTCTGAAATACAATTCATAAAAGGAACTGAAGGAACTCAACTTAAAGAATATTTTCATCCAGAAAATACACAAAATGGAATCAATTACAGTTTAGCACAATTTACATTAGAATCAGGAAAAAAAACCACATCTCATAAAATGAAATCATCTGAAATTTACTATATCTTAGAAGGCACTGCAATAATTCACATAGGTAAAGAGTCATTTTCAATATCAAAAGATGATTCAGCATATGTTGCACCAATGTCATTACAATTCATCGAGAATGTGGGAGAGGAGAATTTACGATTTTTGTGTATTGTAGAGCCAGCTTGGAAACAAGAAGATGAAATAATCTAAGTTCTGCCAAGTAATTATTTTTAACATATGACAAATCTATTAGTTCAATGAACACATATCAGGCACTCAAAATACTAAATGTAGATCAAAATTCATCTCAAGATGAGATAAAAACATCATATAGAAAGATGGCACTAGAGGTACATCCAGATAGAAATAATCAAGACGATTCAGAATTTAAAAAAATTACAGAGGCATATAATTTCCTTAAAGAAAATAAAAATCAAGGACAAGACGCACAGTTTAGTGATTATACATCTAATAACAAATCAGATTTTAAGAAGACGCAGTGGGGTGCACCCAATGATCAAAAAATTCCAGAACAAGACTGGGGAAAATACACCCGAGTTGTAGAAGAAGAAGATCCTGATTTTTGGAAAGAGTATGAAAAGCAATTTTGGAAAGATTACAATGCAAGAGTTAGTGCAAATAATAAAAAAGAAGAGTCAGAAGAGAGTGAAAAGCAGTCAGATTTTTTCATAAATGTTGATGAAAGTTTGTGTATTGCTTGTTGTAGTTGTGAGGTTATAGCTCCTGATGTTTTTGAAATAAATAAAAAAAGAATGTTAAATCCAAAATCATCAGTGATAAACCAAAATGGTGCAAAAATTAACAAAATTATGGATGCTGCTCAAACATGTCCAACAAAAGCAATCAATATAGAAAATACAAAGACTAGAGAGAAAATATATCCAATTTGAAATTAAATTTTTAGTTTTTCATATATAACATCATTTTCAGAGTCAGATAATTTCAATGAAGATTCAAACATACTATGAATTGCACCTGCAGAATCATTTTTGTCTCTTGGAACTAGATGAACATGAACGTGTGGGATTTCCTGTCCTGCATCGACCCCGTTATGAACTGCAATTAAAGTTGCACCAGTAATTGAATCAACTTTGGATGTAATTTCATGGACAAGTGAAAACAAATCAGTATTTTCTTCACCAGACATGTCTTGAATTTTTTGATGATGTTTTTTTGGAATTACAAGAGCATGACCTTTTGCAAGAGGAAAAGCATCCAAAAAAGAGATAGATCGAGTAGTTTCTTTAAGAATTTTTACTGGAATATCACCTGAAATTATTTTACAAAATATGCAATCCATAAAATACTAAAATTTTTTTAAAATATTAAATCATCGCTTATGGAGCTACAATAGTTGCCCATGCCAACCCCTTACCAAACTTGACAGATACAGTATCCCCAGGATTAAAAGAGCAGGCTTCTATCGTTTTTGGAATATTATCAGTTGTTTCAACATAACATGTACCATTATCATTTGTTAAAATTATAACCTCTTCAAATACGTCTTCACGGATTAGATTCCAAAAAGGGAAAACAAGAGTCGATAAAACTATCCCCGCAAAAATAAATGCACTGACAAATACTAGACTTGTTTTTTGAGACGAATTAAGTTCCAAATTACCAAGTTCCGCCATCGCCAGAATTAGGATCTAGTTTCTTAGCAGGAACGTTGCCATGAGCTTTTTTCATATGTCTTTTCAAGCGCTCAGGATCATGCAATTCAGTGCCACATGTATCGCATTTTGTTTGAGTATCATCTTCTTTGTTACGTTTGAACAGGCCCATAATTCTTGAGAATTTGAAATACATTAAAAATCATGCGAACTAGTAATGGATTAAAAACAATACTAATAGAGGTAAAAATACAGAAAAACATGCCCCTATTTTGTAAACAATGTAATGAAAGAAGATATCCAGTTTTTCAAACAGAAGAAAAGACATCATTCTGGTTATGTGAAAAATGCGAGAATTTTGTTGATGTAAAAGATGTAATCGTTAGGGAATGGACAAAAGAGGAAAAAGATAAACAAAAATCAAAGCTAGAAGAATTTGAAAAAAGTACAGCATCAATTCCAGAAGAAAGTATGTCTAGAAGAAAAGGAGTAAACTAGTTACTCACAAATTTTGCATGTGAGACATATCATTCATAGTTAAAATCTAAATTCAAATACATTAAAAAGGATACAACATGTTTGAAAAACTATGGCAGTAAAGAACATCACAGTTTTAGGTTCAGGGGTTATGGGGCATGGAATTGCTCAAGTATCTGCTACTGCAGGGTATAATGTAGTTCTACGAGATATCAAACAAGAATTTTTAGATAAAGCAATGGGGAAAATAAAATGGAGTTTAGATAAACTAGTTTCAAAAGAAAAAATTTCAAAAGAGGAAGGAGATTCAATTTTTTCAAGAATTACACCCATTGTAGATTTGAATGAAGCAGTAAAAAATGCAGAATTGGTAATAGAAGTTGTTCCAGAAATTATGGAATTAAAAAAATCAGTTTATGCAGAATTAGACAAAGCTGCAGGACCTGAAGTAATTTTTGCATCAAATACAAGTACATTACCAATTACAGAAATAGCAAATACAACATCTCGTCCTGAAAAATTTATTGGAATTCATTTTTTCAATCCACCTCAATTAATGAAACTAGTTGAAGTAATTCCAGGTGAGAAAACATCACAGCAAGTTACAGATTTGACTTTAGACTATGTGAAATCAGTAAACAAACAAGCTGTAGTGTGTAGAAAAGATGTTCCAGGATTTATCATTAACAGATTATTTATCCCAATGGTGCATGAAGCATGTTTTCTTAAAGACAGAACGGGTGCAACATTAGAGGAAATTGATTCAGCAGTAAAATTCAATCTAGGATTTCCAATGGGAATATTCGAATTAGCAGACTTTACGGGAATGGATGTTATTCATAAAGCAACAGTTGAAATGCATCTAAGAGACAAAAAAGTAATCAGCCCTCACCCATTAGTTGAGAAAATGTTTGATGAGAAGAAACTAGGCCAAAAATCAGGTGAAGGATACTACAAATATTCTGATGACAAATATGAGCGAGTTGCACTATCGGAAGAACTAGCTACCAAATGTGATCCTATTCAAATTGTTGCAAATATTCTAAACAATGCAGCGTGGCTCATTACAAATGGTGCAAGCGATATTGAAGAAATTGAAAAAGCAGCACAGTTAGGGTTAGGATTAAAAAAACCGCTATTTGAAACAGCAAAAGAAATAGGAATTAAAAAAATTGTTGATGAGTTAAACAAACTAGCTGATGAACACGGAGAATTTTACAGACCAGACCCATTACTAGTATCAATGCAGTAATACAATCACATTTACAAAGAAATTAATTCTAAAATTTTCTTAACTGCTTCTTGAGGAGTATCAACACCAATTATTTTGATATTTTTTCTATGATCAAGATAACCATCAATGTATGGATCAGCTGAACTTCCCAAGTTTCTAATTGCAACCATTGGTTTTTTGGACATGTATGATGCACAAATCTCAGATAAAGTTCCAGAACCTCCACCTACAATAATTACCCCATCAGCACTGAGTGCATTTAAGAAATCTCTAGTAAACCCCATCCCAGTAGGAATTACAATATCACAGTATTCATTTGCCATGGCAGGATCGTCTTGAGGAATAATTCCAACACTTAATCCATTTGCATCATGTGCACCATGAGATGCAGCAGTCATGATACCTCCCAAACCACCAGTAATCAATACAGAATTAGATTTTGCAATTTCTGTACCAATAGCATATGCAATTTTTTCATGTTCAGGAGTACAACCATTTGTATTATTTCCAATTACTAAGATTTGTCGTTTCTTACTCATAATCAAGATAAAAAAATCCGCTTTGAAATATCTTTGCAAAGGCGGAGTTAAGATTAAACAGGTATGAATAGCAATTTCATCTATGAAGGATAAGGTAGTCAGAGCATCTTTTGTTGAATCTGATTTTCATAACAAAGTTCATGATAATTATTTAGGATATATTGGAGAATTACAACTTTGTAAAGATAAGAAATCTGAGATTTTCATACAAGTAAATTATTTCCATAGTGTCTTAGATGATGCAATGGAATTTTTGTTGAAAACACCTCATGCTAGAAATGGTATGAAGTCACAACAAATTATCAGGATATTATTTGATAGAGAAGTATTATCTGAAAAAGATGCAAAAAGTGCAGTCAAAATAAATAAAATTCGAAATTTCTTTGCACACGGATATGATACCCCAAACATAATCCATAATGCAGAAGAAATGATTAAAAAAATAAAGTTAGAATTAACTGATTTTTCATCCATTCCAGGTAATGATGATGTTAGCGTTAAGGAATTAATGGAAAAGGCATGTACCGAATGGGACATGTATCAAAAATTAGATTTTGTCATTCATGGTTTAGTCATAGATATTAAAAACAAAGTCCTTTTTATCAAAAACTAAAATTATTCCCATCCAGTTAAAATAATTTTTAATAAAATAGCTTGGTTGAAAAGGCATTTTTGAGAATATCTTTTGTCATCCAAAGAGTCATTTTCCAAAAAAATAGGAATGAAAAAGGTCATTTTAGAGTGGTATGTAGGAGAGAAAAAGATATTAGGAAATAATCTAAACTATACGTATGGAAAGACGTTCAATGCCAGTATGTTTTACTGCAGAACAATTCAAAATGATCGAAGCATTTGCCAAGAGAAATGGTATGCTTAATGCAAGTCAAGCACTTGAGAAGATCTTAACACAATAGACATTTTTTACTATTTTTATTTACATTTATAGAATATATCAGATCATCTAATTTTGTAGAGATGGGATTATTTAGTAAAAAACAAGTGAATTGTGCCATATGTGATAAGGAATTAACACACAAGCACAAACCCAAAAAAGAATGGAACGTAAAAGGATCTCTTTGTGGTGATTGTCATTTTGATAAATCAAAGGAATACTATGAAGGAAAAGTAAGACAGCCATGTATACAATGCAAAATGACTCAAAAAATTACAGATCTGTGGGAACCACGATGGCAATGGGACATGGATGGTCTGCTATGTAAGACATGTTTTGATAAAAAAGAAGAAAGTTTTGGAAAAAAGAAAAATTTTTGTGCTCTATGCGGAGGGAAAATGGGACTGATAAGATACAATCCAAAAGGAACATGGAAAGTGGAAGGTCAGCTTTGTAGAAAATGTTGGGACGGTAAAAAAGCAGAGTTTGGATAAGTGTGGGATTTTTCAATAAACATACGTGTGATATTTGCAAGAAAAAATTTTCAAAAGAAGAAGAACTAATGAATCATAAACAGATTTTGCACGGTAAGGATTTAAAATATGATTGTAAAGAATGCGACAAATATTTTTCAAACATGGAAGATATGAGAACTCATTTACAAAAAGTACATAGTTATAAAAAAGACAGATAATCTAGATTGCTTTTACTGTTTTTACTACAGGTGGTCTATCTTTAGTAAATACTCTGAATCCACAAATACATTTGATTTCAGGTAAGCGAGATAGTTCAGTGTTTGATACGCTGGTTCCACATCTAAGACAAGAGTAATTTACTTCAAAAGTCTCAACAGGAGTTTCTTCTACTTCTTCAATATTTTCTTCAACCATGTTTATCATCAAAATTTCTATAATTTAGATATTCCCAATTACGTAAGAGACAATTCAATATAGACATCATCAGGGATTTTTAGTCTCATTAATTGTCTAATTGCCTTATCGTCAGCGTTGATATTGATAATTCGTCGATGCATTTTCATTTCCCATTTTTCATAGGATGCAGTTCCGCTGCCACAAGGTGATTTTCTTGTTGCAACGTGTAATCTTTTTACAGGAAGTGGGGTTGGGCCTTTAACTTTAACACCAGTTTTTTTTCCAATACCCATGATTTCACTACACACGCCATCTAATTTTGGTAGATTGACAGAAGTGAGTTTAACACGGGCGGTTTGTGTCATAAAATTCGCCTAAGGTTTGTACTCTTCGGTAATTTCCTTTACAATTCCTGCTGCAATAGTTGCA
>Ga0008649_10003458_pt1 | contig 10788 bp, 2 predicted proteins | sample SaaInlV_130m_DNA_2_FD_66601 | JGI IMG/M metagenome (GOLD analysis project Ga0008649, IMG submission 66601) | Marine microbial communities from expanding oxygen minimum zones in the Saanich Inlet - SI037_S2LV_130m_DNA | ecosystem: Environmental > Aquatic > Marine > Intertidal zone ... | reverse complement strand
GTAATATCAGAAGATATATTTGACTTGGTAGCCTTTGACGGGCTGCTATACAGTGATGTTGCATCATTTAAAATAAAAACCGAAAACCCAAAAGAGAATTCTGGAATTTCTGGTACTGCCTCACATGGAAACTCACAAGAAAAGACAATTAACAATGTGGGATATCAGATAAGCAGTTTTGATATCCCATATGCTCATATTTCATTGGAATCTAATCTAAATACGCTTTCTGAAGATTCTGTTGTGGCAATACGTACTACCTCATCTGATGTACAAAATCCACTACTTCACTATACAATAGATTCTACAGAACACAACATGACAATATCTGAAGATTCTAGTAGAACAGTAGTCTTTGATGGTTTGTATTCTGTATCTGATGTTTACATCACTACAGAGGATCTTACTGAAGGTAAAACACAGGGAATGGTATCTGTAGAATATTTTCCTGATTCATCTGAAATCATTCCAAATCTGCCACCAACAGCTATAGCTGGTAATAACCAATCAGTGGATGAGGGTGAAATGGTATTCTTGGATGCAACTAATTCAACTGATCCAGAAGATGAGACACCACTACGATACCAGTGGCACCAAAGGAATGGTCCAGATGTAACATTCATTGGTGGCGGATTCCAATCATCTCAAGTATCATTTTTTGCACTAGATGTAACAGAGCAGACTATTCTGACTTTTGAGGTGCAGGTAAAAGATCCACATCTCTCATCAGATATTGATACAGTATCAATTATAATAAATGATGTTCCAGTGGAACAAACAAACAATCCCCCAAAATCAAAAGCAGGAGCAGACTAAATTATTAATGAAGGTTCTCTAGTTATTTTGGATGGCAGAGATTCATCAGATCCTGATGGAGATAATCTAACATATTCCTGGCAACAAACAGATGATACAGGAATTGTAATACCGTTTTCTAAAAACTCTGCTGTAACATCCTTTGTAGCACCTTTAGTAGAGCAAGACACTACACTATCATTTACACTAACAGTTAGTGATGGTACCACAACACATTCAGATGTTACAAATGTAATAATCTCTAATGTCTCAGGTTCATCTACACTACCACTAATTACAAACCCATTTCCTGATGATAGAGATTACTTTGGATATGCAGTGTCAGGTGTTGGTAATGACGGTTCCATAATTGTCGGAACACCTTTTGAGGATCTAGTAGAGTTTCCAGACGTATCCTCACTGACACTATCTGAGATTGTATCCAAAAAGACATTCTCCTTTAGAGATGATGGTAATAGTATAGCATATCTTGCAGATATGGATAATCCAGATTCTAGGTTTGCAGTAAAGTCATTTTCAGTTGAGATAAACTCTGATGACTTGATGTCATTGAATCTTTTCTCAAATCATACCACAGGACTGTTGTCCTTGAAAGACAATTCTGGCAATATACTGGCAGCTACTCATGACACAATACAACAAAATGATATTACAACTTTGGGCCATACTGCACACAATGGAATAATTGCATTTACTAGTATCACAACTAACAGCACCACTCTATTTGATGGTATAACGGGTATTCCACTGGCACAGGTGGCACAAAATGCTGGGGCTGCATACCTGTATGATGGTAAAGGTGATTTAATTCGGGCAATACCCAATCCGTCAACTGGTTCATCAGACCAGTTTGGTCATACTCTTACACCATTTGGTACATCAGGGTTTGTAGTTGGTGCAATAGAGTCAGATATCAGTACAACAAACGCAGGTGCTGCATACGTGTATGATACCATATCTGACTCTGCCCCTACAGTACTGACTGCAAATAATGGTTTATCTGGAGATGAATTCGGATATGCCATAGCCACTGATGGTGAAATCATCATAATTGGTTCTCCAGAGGCTGCAAATGGTGGATTTGTAACTATCTTTGATGGTATGACAGGAACCAGACTACACACAATACCCAACCCGACTGGAAAAAATGGTGATGACTTTGGAGAATCAGTTGCCATAAATAACAACTCCATAATAGTTGGAGCACCATTTGATGATGGTACATCCAACTCTGCTGGAACAGTATACCTATATGAGAAATCAACACCATATTCCCAAACTGCACAATTAGACTATACTGGACATTCCCCGTTTAGCTACTTTGGAAAGACGATGGCTGTCAATAATGATATCATAGCAGTTGGGGCAACTGGCGTAATTAATGGTGGAATATCCTCAGGGTCTGTGTATGTCTTTGGGAATAATGGTACACTGTTAGATACAATTCCTAATCCTGCTCCAAAAAACGGTGATAGATTTGGTGAGTCAATTAGCATGTCAGATGAATATCTGTTAATTGGAAATTCAAAGGCTGATAATTCTAATGCAACTACTGCAGGTGCTACATATCTATATGATACAACATCATTTTTACAATTGTACCAAATTACAAATCTGCATCCAAACACTGGGGATTCTTTTGGAGCATCAGTCTTTGTAATAAATGATACATTTGTAGTTGGCGCCCCTAATGATCAAAATGATTCTTTTATAAATTCAGGATCTGCATATCTGTTTTCTGAATCTAACTTTTTTGGAATGAATCATCCACCTATTGCATTTGCAGGAAATGACAAAACAGTAACACAGGGAGATACAGTAATTCTAAACGGAACAGGCTCTGTTGATCCTGACGGAGATTCTCTGAGTTACTTTTGGAATCAAACTTCCGGAACCATCATAACTCTTAATGACACTGCCATTCCATCAGAAAAGCAGTTTGTATCATACAATGTAACAAGACCAGTTAATCTTTGAGTTGATAGTTAATGATGGGGTAAACTCCAGTATTCCTGATGAGGTTACAATTACAGTGGCAAATCCCAATTACAATGAATCACCAGTTATTCATACCATCTTAAATCAAACCATTTCAGAAGGTGCAACTGCTAATGTACTAGTATCATCTTCTGATGCAGACGGTGATGGCATAATATTTTCAGCACCACTAATTCCTGACTTTGCCACATTATTTGATTATACCAATGGTACTGCAAAGGTATCAATATCTCCAGGGTATGGCGATGCTGGGAATCATTCCATTACTTTACGTGTTACTGATGGCAGAAACTCTACTTTACACAATGAGAAATCATTTGGTGTAATAGTAACTGACCAGGCAATTCCGCCAGTTGCCACTAATGATGGAATAATTACAACCCTTGAGGATGTTCCAGTGTTAATTGATGTATTACACAATGACTATGATACAGATTATACATCTGCAAATGGCACTGGAGCATCATTTACTGATGATTCTATTACATCATTATACCCTGAAGCAATACCTGGTGTGTTAAACTCTGAAGGTACATTTGTTGCATATCATAGTACCATATCCTCCACAGTATCTCATAATCTGGCAATAAATTCAGCAGAGGAGATACTAGATAGTACCAATTACAATACATCATCTGAAATTATGGCAGACATTATACAATCAAAAGAGAGTCTGGATTTGGCCAAACACAATGTAACTGACTCGTCTATATCGTTTGAATCATCAAAACAAAATGTTTTGGAGGAATTATCACAATACAGGGTGGCAGTTAATCTGTATGGTGATGATAAAATAGATAGAAAAGATTTACTTGAGCAACGTGGGGAATTCCTCTCCTCAAAATCAGAGTATTCAGATACAAAACAAACACTCAAAGAATCACATGAGATATTAGATGAAATTCGTGCAGACCTCAAAGTAGAATCTCAAATTAATCTGATATTAGAAGAAGATTCTTCTCAGAATGATAAAATACCAGTGTATGTAGAAATTACAAATAACATTGTAGACAACATTGCAGATGATATCTCAGGGGATACAACTAATAATATTTCAAATACCATCTCAGATATTCTTGATGTCACAACACAACATGAAAATATCCTAGTTACCACAGTTACACAATCAGAGTTGCAATCCCTTGCACAATCAGATGATGTAAAACAGATTAGCATTCCACATTTGCCTGAACTTTTTGATGTATCTCAAGGAGTCGCACTCTCATCAGCTAACAATTTACATCTCTCTGGAGTAACAGGTGAGAATGTTACAGTGGCAGTAATTGATAATTCATTTATCCTATCTGATGATAAGATAACAGAAAATATCGTTTATTCTGCATTATTTGATTCAGTAGGGTTTTGTAATGGTGATATATCCTGTGGAAAATCACAAAGCAATTCCCATGGTACGGCAGTTGCAGGAATCATAACTGACATGGCACCAGATGTATCATTGGAGGTTTATGCCATAACTAATTCTGTAGATTTTGTAAATGCGATATCCCAAATTATTCAGAGAGGAGAGGCTAATGTCATATCAATATCACTGGGGTTCCCAACATTAGGTGGGGATGGCACTACTGGATATTTCAGGGATGGAACATCTCATGTGGCCCAAGCAGTTGACTTGGCTAGAAATGCGGGAATAGTTGTAGTGTCAGCTGCTGGCAATGATGGGAATAGACACTGGTATGGGAGTTATGGTCCCAGTGAAATGGTATCACCTGATGATATAGGGTTAACCGGATATCAGAGTGTAATGGAGTTTGCATCAGAGAATACTGGCTCTATGAATGTGTGTCTCCCTATATCTCACAATTCATTAACCATGATGTCCTGGGATGACTGGTATACCAGTTCTCAAAACTATGATCTATTCCTGTACGATGGTACGATGAGTAATATTTTGCGAGACTCTAGGGCAAATCAAAACGAGATTCCAGGAATTCCTTTGGAGAGGATATACGGCTCTACAATTAATTCTGCATGTCTAGTAATTGCATCATACAATTCCACACAAAATCACAACTTTCATGTCTACTCTGTTGGTGGTAGCATAAATGATACCCTTGGTGTCTCAGGGCATAGCGTATCAACCCCAGCTGATACTATTAATGCCATTACAGTTGGCGCCATTAATTATAATGATAATTCTCTGGAATCATTCTCATCTCGCGGACCAACTGATGATGGACGAGAAAAACCGGAAATCTGCGGATATGACAAAGTACAAACTGGTGTGTCTTTGTTTAATCCATTTGCAGGAACATCCTCTGCAGCGCCTCATGTGGCAGGCGGAATATCATTGCTATTCTCTGCATTCCCATCATATTCTGCGGATACTATAGAGGGTATGATGTTAGAGAATGCAAAGACTGGCACATATGCAGATTCTAATCTTTGCGGTGCAGGGGTCATATCCTTACTCAACATTACAAACCAAACCATCTCTGGAGAAAATACAAACCAGACAAACACCCAGGTAAACCCATATCAATTAACAATTGACAATATCATTGCACCAAATAATGGCACTGCAACAATTAATGATGGTGCAATTGTGTACTTTCCAAACCCCAACTATTTTGGTGATGATTCCTTTGGGTATGTCATATCTGACACAGACGGATTGCTCAGCAATGTAGGATATGTGTCAGTTAGTGTCACTTCTGTAAATGATCCTCCAGTAATTTTAGATATCTCAGATGTAACAGTATCAGAAGGTACTGCAAAAACTATTCCAATTACAGTAACTGACATTAATGAGACTGACAATATCACAATTTCTACAAATGGTACACTACCATCCTTTGCAAATTTTATAGATAATACAAACGGCACTGCAATAGTGACACTATCCCCAACAGTTACTGATTCTGGGAATTACACCATTCAAATAATTGCAAATGACTCTGGGGTACCAGAGGTATTATCAGATGATACAACATTTACAGTTACAGTAACTGATGCAGACATTACACCACCTGTAATTTCCTTAATTGGAGATAATACCATCACAGTACCGTTGGGGGAATTATTCTCAGATCCCGGTATTACAGTTATCGATAATGTAGATGGAGACATTGCCAATCTTGTGGTAATTGATGGTGTGGTAAATACACTGCTCCCTGATGTATACGATATTGTGTATACGGCGACTGATTCTAGTGGAAACAAATCACAAGTGACAAGACAAGTAACAGTGTCTAACACTGCTAGTACCATTAGTACAGTTTACGGTGATGGAACAGATGGGAATCTACAAGTTACCAATACTGTTATTCTATCTGGCATTAAAAATTACAAAAATGTCATAGTAAGAGACGGTGGAATAATTACTGTTCCACAAGGTGAAACATTATATCTCAAAATCAACGGAACACTGGCATTTGAGTCAGGCGGAACTATCAACGCAGATGGCAAGGGAAGTGCAGGTGGAGCAGGAGGTCACTCAATACCTGGTGCAGGTGGTGCAGGCGGAACAAGATCTTCGCACTCTAGTTTCACATGCAGTAAATCACCAATTGGTTGTATGCCATGGTATAGTGGTTTTCCAGGTGGCGCACCATCTACAGGATCAGGTGGAGTGGGAGAAATGGGAGGTACTGGCAAGTCTGGCAGCGCAGGCGGTTCTAGTAGTGATTACGCTGGAGGAACATCTGCATCAGTCAATAACGACATTGTATCATTTGATAGTATAGCATTCTTTGTGCAGACACAGCAAAAATTATTTGGAGGTGCAGGTGGCTCTGGTGGTGCAGGGGCACAATCAGGATACGGTACAGATGGAGGTGCCGGGCACTCGAAATCATACAGACAACATGAAATTGTACCTGGAACTACTGGTACTGCAGGAGCACAATCCGCCATTGGCGGGGATGGTGGAAATGGTGGTGGTGCAATATCAATTAGTACCAATATCCTATATGGAGATGTATCAATTACTGCAAGGGGACATCTTGGAGAGCCAGGAGAGTCAGCACGTGGCATATCTGTTCATGGTGCAGGTGGTGGGGCTGGAGGTTCTGGTGGTATAATTGGTATTATTTACAGCCAACTATTACAATCAGAAGTACAATCACTTGGATTTGATTACTTGGATGGCATAACACTAAATGATTCTCCAAATTATTCATCTCACACATTAGATGAATCCTCAATTACGATTAATGTTGATGGAGGAATTGGTGGAGCAGGTGGTGATGCCGACACAGGCGGAACAAACGGGAACAGTGGTGGGGCAGGATATGATGGAGTGATATTTTTACAACAAATCTCAGGATTTGATTCGATAAAACCGCAGATCTCATTACTTGGTGATGATCCCCTTGATGTGAGATTTGGTTCACAATATGCAGATCCTGGTGGAATAATTACTGACAATGATGTAGCATACTCTGGTGATGTCTTTATTGATTCATCAAATGTAATGATGAATACACTTGGTACATATTATACAACATACACTGGAACACCAGACCCTCAAGGGAACATTCCACAATATACAACTCGAACCATCAACGTTATACCAAATCCGATATTTGGATATGGTACAGATGGCTCCTTTGATGTGATTGGAGATGTAACTATACCTTCTGGTACATATCACTATGATGATCTGACCATCCATGATAATTCAAATCTAATTACTAATGGCAAGACCATTATCTATGTCAATGGAACCTATCTGCAGATTGGTTCGGGGCAAATCACAGTAAATCCTACTGGATGCTCAGGTGGTGCAGGCGGTAGCACTCAAGGAGGAGCAGGTGGTAATGGCGGCGGATTTGTAATTAGCAGCAAGCTTGGGCTATACGGTCTACCTGGATTACCAGGCCAGCCTCCAGTTACAGTCCAACCACAACTGGCATCGCAGTGCAATACCCTCTCTGATGTATCAACATCGGTTGATATCATGGACATCTCAGACACATTTGCAGAATATTTTATGAGTCTTGATGGCAGTCAGGGTTCTGACGGAACTGGCGCTGCATCATCAGGGCACGGAGGTACTGGCGGACCAGGATACTATTACCGATTTAGTGGTCCTGACAGATATGGTTTTGGACAAACAGGCGGTGATGGTGGCACTGGTTCTCAAGGGGTAAATGGTGTATCTGGTGGTGGAACCCTTGGAATATTTGTAAAAAGCATTGATTCAGACAGTATGACCATATCTGCAAATGGAAATGATGGAAATGATGGAAATTCAGGAACTGCAGATTCCGGGGAGCCCGGTGCCCCTGCAAGGGAATCCCGTGTAAGGATTAATATATACTGGGTCCCTGCAAGCTATCCTGGAGGTGCAGCATCAAGTGCAGGAACTGCAGGTAGTGATGGCTCACAGGGAGGAATTGTATACCTCGGATACGGCACCGTTCCGTCAGGGTTTGCGGCAAACATTGACGTGTCAGGTGGAACAGGCGGTATTGGAGGAAATGATGCCAATGGCTCTACATCAAGCCAGACTGGCGCAACAGGAAATGACGGATATTTCTTTGTGCAAAAAGTGACAGATACTTTTCCTCCAATGATTACACTGAATGGAGATGCTCTTGTTACTTTGGAGTACGGTGATGATTATACTGATCCGGGAGCTGCAGCATCAGATGGTACAGATGGGGACATTACAAATATGATAATAGTGGATAATCCGGTCAATTCAACACAGGTTGGTACATACCATATCACATATGATGTTGCAGATGCTGCCAGAAATTCTGCAGTACAGATAACCAGAACGGTAAATGTTGTAGATACTGTACCTCCGGTAATTGCAATACGGGGAGCAACACAGATCACTGCAGAGTATGGGGGATATGCAGACGATGATGATTTCACTGATGGCTTGTTACAGGCTGCGGCCCTTTTCTCTGATGGTATTGATGACACTGCCATTAACAGTGTAACAGACAACGCTACTAGTCAAAATAATACACAACAGCTAATGACAATTATTGCAACTGATCCAGTTGACGGACAAGTTCCAATAACCATACATGACAGTGCCGTGGACTTGTTTAAAGTGGGAGAATATGCCATAACATATACTGCCGCTGACAAGAATGGAAATGCTGCAATCCCCGTATACTCAACCGTACTGGTGCAGGATACTACACCCCCTGACATTTCATTAATTGGTGGTGATGTGATGAATACTGATTATGGCATACCCTTTGCAGATCCAGGAGTGGTTGCTGCAGATCCTATAGATGGTGATTTAACTACACAGGTAACTGTAATCAAAATGGATGCCATTGATACTGGAAAAATCTCTACATATTCAATAGATTACATTGTAACAGATTCCAATGGAAATGTTGCAAATGTCACAAGGACAGTACAGGTATATGAGAAGACATTGTCTGCCATGGAGTCATTACCGTTTAATTATACTGCAATAGACTCTGAGGGTATAGCAGAAAATGCTGATGCAGCATCACTACCCAAGACCATTATGCTCGATGTTGACCTTGATACTGTAATGAATAATACTGATGAAGGTGGCACTGCAAATAATGACGGTGATGGACAACAACACCATGATATGATAAATGGAACTGCACTAATGAAGATGCTTGCAATACCTCAGTACGACCTGACAGAAAAATACAATTCCACAACTTTATCTACAATTACAGTCCATGATGATACCACACAGTACTCCATGACGCCTCCAGTTACATCGTGGATTCCAAATGAGATGATAAAACTGGAAATTGACAAAACTGTGATGCCTGAGTTTGGAGGAGTATTACAGATGGATGCATACCCATCTGGTATGACAAATTCCTCTACTACTGAATGGTTGGCAGTACAAGCAAATCCACACATTCCAGATTTATATAGTACACCAATTCTACAAGACAAGGAAATACATTATGACATGTTCGTTGATATCAAGTATCCTTACAACGAGGGAAAACAAAACGCAACTGACTGGTCTGACGGTGTAAGCCACAGGGAAAAACCTGCAATTACAGTACTGGTGCCAAAGCCTGCATCTGATGGTAATGTTACAGAGACAACCTCAGATGGATGTCTGATATTAGAGCCGTTATACTATGACGAGGAATCATTCCAATGGATACAGGGACATGCAAGGATTATACATAATGAGCCGTTTGCAGATGATGGTACATTCTGCAAGGTTGTAATGGAGACGGACCATTTCTCATCTTTTGCTCTAGTTGGTACATCCTCCTCTGGTGGAGGATCTGATGGAAATTCACCATCAGATTCTAGCAGTACTGGTGGTAGTGGTAACAGTAATGGCAAGGGTAATAGATCTGGTGGTGGTAGTTCATCATCTGGAAGTCATGGCTCCCCGACATCATCTGAAGCAATAGCAAGACTGCAGGAGATTAAAGATAGTGTAGTACTGCAAAATAAATATAATGGTGATATGGATATGAACAAAACATCTACAATAGAGCCAGCGTTACCGAAATTAAATATGGTTGAATCTGGTGTAACAGATGAAAATATCTCTCTAACTGATGACGTTATTGTGGAATCCCTAAAGCAACAGATTGCAAATGAGGTATCCCTTGATCAGATTATCTGCAACGGTACCATGGAATTAATCTTCAAGACATCTGACGGCTCACCTGTCTGTGTCACACCTGAGACAAAGTCAAAGCTTGTTGAGCGTGGCTGGGGATTCCTACGTCATGATTAGTGTGGTAAGAGCAAACTCTAAAACAAATCAATGCTAATGTTTCATGCGATCTGTAATTTGGGACTTGTTTTGCTATGTGATGATGGCTGGGTCAACAGATTAATCCCGTTAACAGTTAGAAAGTATCTTTTTTTGACCCATTTATGTCCAAATTCTTCAAAATTTGACGATAAACTCATCTTAAAACCAACCATTTAGACAAATTATGATGATCATTTGGATCTATCAACTAAAACATTTTAAATTATTTTATGCAATTTCAAGAACTAAATAATAAACAATGGAGTATG
>Ga0008649_10003450_pt1 | contig 10811 bp, 10 predicted proteins | sample SaaInlV_130m_DNA_2_FD_66601 | JGI IMG/M metagenome (GOLD analysis project Ga0008649, IMG submission 66601) | Marine microbial communities from expanding oxygen minimum zones in the Saanich Inlet - SI037_S2LV_130m_DNA | ecosystem: Environmental > Aquatic > Marine > Intertidal zone ... | reverse complement strand
CCGCGCCCGATGCCGCAAAGTGTCTCCCGCGTGACCCGGTCGATACCCACCTCACCGGCAGCTTGGGCGCTCACCGGGGTTGGTGCGCCGCCAGACAGGGCCAGCAATATAGCGGCCAGTGCGGCGGCGTGTTTCACGGGGCCAGCCTATTCCGCCGCCTCCTTGGCCGCCGGCTTCGGTGCGTTTTTCGGCGAGTTTTCCGGCTTCAAGGCTTCAGCGCCCTTTTCCATGGCCTTCGAGCGGTCGATGGGGTGGGCGTCCCGGGAATCGCCGGGCGGGTTGTCTTCGGCGGGATAGATGGCGTTGGTCAGGTTCTTCGGCCATTTCTTGTTAACGTCGATATCGCGCTCGTTGGATTTCGACATCTTCAACTTGCCTTCCTTGCCGTATTCCAGATCGAGCCACCATTTCTGTCCCGGCACCCGTTTTCCATTGCCCATCCAATCGTCCAGCTTGACGGCGATGGGAATCAACAAAGGCTTTAGCCACATGGCGTTGATGCCAAGCCAGCTTGCCATGCGTTGCAGGAGCGGGCCGTCTTCGGTCACCACCTTGTTCAGCGGGCAGGTCTTCATGCAGCGCCCGCAGGCCGAGCCCTTGGGATTGGTCAGCCGGTACTTGGCGCAGTTCTCCACGTCCGGCTTCCAAATCTCGTAGCCGTTGAACATGATCTTGTCGCCGAACGGGATGGCGTTGCAGGGACATTCGCGGGCGCACTTCCAGCAGCTTTCGCAAAATTTCTGCAGCCCGAAATCGATCGGCTTGTCACAAGTCATGGGCAAGTTGGTGGTGACCACGGCGGTCTTCATGCGCGGGCCCAGGAACGGGTTGAGCACCAATTCGCCGATGCGCGACAATTCGCCGAGCCCGGCCAGTAGCATTAGCGGGATTTGCAGAACCTGGCCCTTGGCCGAGGAATGGCAACGGGCGCCATAGCCCAACTGGCGGATATAGTTGGCGACCACGTTGCCCACTTCCTGGCCGCGCAAATAGGCCCGGTAGCTTTGCGGGCCGGAAATCCAGTCGTCGCCGGAGGCGCCTTCCATGGTCTCGTAGCCTTGATCGATGATCATGACGATGGCGTATTTATGATCCGGTGTTACCTCGTTGCCGTCGCTGTCGTGGGAATACCAGGCGTATTCTGGAATTTCGCAGATGCCGACCATGTCGATATCCAAGAAATAGGCCATCGACTTGATGTGCTTCATCATCTCTTCTGGATCATCGGTGCCGGGTGCGATGTCCTCGGCCACCGGGCCGTCCTGCAAGGGAATGTTGGCGGCCAGGGATTCGCCCATGGCGCGGCCCAAGGGGCTTTTGGCCATGAAGCGCTGGCGCTCCGACTTCACCCGCTCACCCAAATCGCCGAAATTGGGGCGCGTGAAAAAGGCGCCGCGGATGGGCACCCTCGGCACCCGTTCTTTGTCGATGCGGGTGGTCGGCTCATCCACACGCTTGACCTGCTCCATGGGGTACTTGCCCATATGGGGTGGGCGGAATTTGTATTTGAACAGGCTCATGGAATTCCTCCGGCGTTAAGGATTGCTGCTTTGGTCGCCAGTGTGCGCTGCCAAAGGGGCTGAATTCAACCACACAATTCCTGATGAATTCCAAGAAGGTCCGGAATGCTCTCTCGCTCGCGGCGGCCGAGACCGCATTCGGTGGCGATACCGAAATCGCTAACAACGGCGGTCGCCGCTTTGAGCCGGCGCATGGTGCCTTCCTTGCCGCCGGTCGCGTGCACCAGACCGAGATAAAGCTCGGTCTCGGGGCTCAAGGCCAAGTTTGCCAGCGGTGCAAAATAAGCGGCATCGTCGCGCTCGCGCGGTACCGGCAAATGGATCCAGGCAATGGGCCGCTTCGCCTTGTTTGCGGCGCCGTTGGCCACATCGACCAGATGCCCGGCATCGGTGGGCTCGATGAAGTGCTTGTGGCCGGAATCCCCATAACAAAGGTGTATCCCGGCTTCCACATTCTCGGGCACCAGATCGATGAGCCCGGCCAGCCGGGTGGTAATCGCGTCCAACATGTCATCGCCCAAGTGGTTTTCCATAAGGCCTTCCAAGAGCCCAAACTCGCTGACCACTTCCCACTGGATAGAAAGCCGGTGGGCTGGAATAGTCTCCAGCATCTTGTCGAATTCCTGACCGAGGGCGCGGCTATAGGCCTGTTCGAACAGATCCCGCGATCTCGGCTCTACATAGAAGGCGGCGACGGAGAGCGGTGTGGGAAGGCCGACCATAAAGCGTTTGTCGCCGGGAATGATCCCTTCAATGGTCAGCTTTTCGAACACGCCATAGGAGGAGATCGCGGCGTCGCCATAACCGAGATTGGGAAAGACGATTTCGTCCGCCGAAGTGACGCCGGGAACGATTTCATAGGGCGGAAAGGGGACATAAATGTTCTCGGTTTTGGAGACGCGCATCTGCGGGCTTTGGCCGATGCGTTTGTTCTGCCAGCGGATCCAGGTGTCGCGCTCGCCAACCTCGCCGTCGGGCAGGCGTTTCAAATGGCCGCCCAAATGCTCCATAGCGGCGCGAAAGCTTTCATCGGCGGTATCGTAGGGCGCGCTGCCGACCAAATGTGCGTTGCGTACCATATTCCATTCCTCCCAAACCCTTCCAAAAGCGATTATAGCTGAAATTCAGGGTTATAGATCAAGCCGATCACATTGCCCCACGGATCCTTCACCGAGGCAACCATGATCTCGCCGCCCACATTGGCGGGATCGCTGTCCGCTTCGGCGCCCGCCGCGATAAAGCGGGCGACGGCGGCCTCTATATCTTCCACGCCCCAATAGCTGAGCACGTTGGCGGTCTTGGCACCGGCGGGCGTATCATCCGGCATCAGGCCCAGCTCATAGCCAGCGATATTGAAGCCGGCATAGAACGGCTCATCGAAATAGGGAGCCGCACCGAAGGCGCCCGCGTACCAGGCCTTGGCCTTTTCCAGGTCGGTAACTTTGTAGATGGTGGTACGCAGGCCGAGAATGTCCGTTGCCATTGTTCTTCTCCGTTGCTGGCGGGATAATGCTCCCCGGCAGCATAACCGAAATGGGGGAGACAATCATGAGCGAGAATGCAGAAATAGCGGCGCGCTTTCCGGCCAGCCACGATATCATCGTTGCCGCACGCCAGAATTTGAAACAAGCGGAATGGGATTATGTGTGCGGCGGCGCCGAAACCGAAACCAGCCTTCGGCGCAACCGCCAGGCCCTCGACAGCCTTTCCTTCCGCCCCAGGGTGCTGCGCGATGTGTCCGATGTTGATACCGGTACTGAATTCCTCGGCCATGGAATGGCCATGCCGGTGATGCTGGCGCCCATCGGCGGGTTGCAGCGCATCCATGAAGGCGCGGCCTTGGCCGTCGATACGGCGGCCGAGCAAATCGGCGTCATCAATATGGTCTCGGCGGTGACCGAGCCGGAGCTGGAAGTGACGGCGGCCAACTCGCCCCATGCCAAGGCGTTCCAGATTTATGTGCGCGGCGATTCCGATTGGCTGAAAGACTTGGTGCGCCGGGTCAAGGGCGCCGATTATGCGATGGTGGCGTTGACCGTGGATCTCGCCTATTACGGCAACCGGGAACGGCTCAACCCGGCGCAGATGGCTTTGCGCGATGTCGCCCATCGCACCTGGCAGAAGACCGTGACTTGGGACACGGTGAAGATGCTGCAGGATGCGCTCGGCGATATCCCGTTCATGCTCAAGGGCATCCAGACCGCCGAGGATGCGCTTCTTGCCGTCGAACACGGGGTGGAGGTTGTCTATATTTCCAACCATGGCGGTCGCCAGATGGATTATGTGCGCGGCTCCATCGAAATTCTGCCGGAGATTGTCGACGCGGTGGAGGGGAAGGCCAAGATCATCATCGATGGCGGCTTTACCCGGGGCACCGATATCTTGAAAGCCATGTGCCTGGGCGCCGATCTGGTCGGCATTGGCCGCTTGCAGGCCTGGGGGCTGGCGGCGGCGGGGGCGGCGGGGGTTGTTCGCGTGCTCGAGATTTTGCAGAAAGAGATCGAGATTTCCATGGGGCTTTTGGGTGTCTCCCGCTTGGACCAGTTAAGCCCGGCCTATCTCACCCAAGGCACAACCGTACGCTTGCCCCACGAAATGAGCGCCTTTCCGCATTTGCCGGTGGACCGCCTTGAATAGCCGGTACGGCTTTACGAGCGGCAGGTATTGGATGCTATAGTTACTCCGTTATGGATAAAAAACGCCTGAGCAAATTGAAAAAGACTCTGGTCGCCGCGCGCGATGAATTGGCGCGCCTGGCCCTCGCCACCGAAGCCGACCGCAAGCCGGTGGAACTGGATCAATCCTCCCAAGGCCGCTTGTCCCGGCTCGATGCCATCCAGGTGCAGGAAATGGCGCTCGAACAGGAACGCCGCCGTGCGGTCGAGATCACGCGCATCGACGCGGCGCTGAGGCGCATGGACGAGGATGAATTTGGCTATTGCGTCAGTTGCGGCGACGATATCGCGCCAGCCCGGCTGGACAACAATCCGGCAGTGCCCACCTGCATCACGTGCGCCAGCAAATAACAGCAATCTATAGACAGGGAGATCGATTTGACCGACGCCACCACCATGAAAGCGATCTTCGCCGAACAGGCTGGCGGACCCGAAGTGCTGGCTTACAAAGACGTGCCGGTTCCGGCGCCGGGAGACGGCCAAGTGCTGATCAAGGTTGCCGCGGTCGGCGTTAATTATGCGGACGTCTATCAACGCAAAGGTGTCTACCGGACGCCGCCGCCGTGCATCCTCGGCAACGAGGGCGCGGGTACCATCATCGGTTTCGGGCCCGGCGCCGGGCGCTTGGCCGAGGGCGCGGACGTTGCCTTTCGCGGCGCCGAGGGTGGTTACGCTGAATTTGTGTGTGTGCCGGAAAGCTGGTGCTATGAATTGCCGGACGGCGTGCCCGCCGAGGTCGGCGTTACCATGCAGGTGCAGGGCATGACCGCCCATTTCCTGGCCGATGATGTGGGCAAGCTGGAACCGGGAAAATCCTGCCTGGTTCATGCCGGCGCCGGCGGCGTCGGACAAACGTTAATTCAGATCGCCAAGCTCAAGGGCGCCCGCGTGCTGAGCACGGTCGGTGGTGCCTCCAAGGCCGAACGCGTCAAATCCATCGGCGCCGACGAAGTGATTTTATACCGGGATGTGGATTTCGTGGGCGCGGTGTTGGAACTGACCGATGGCGAGGGCGTCGATGCGGTGTTCGACGGCGTCGGCGCAGCGACCATCGAAGGCTCCATCGCCTCGGCTGGGTTTCAAGGCGTGGTGGCCTGGTACGGCGATGCCTCCGGCCCGGCGCCGCTATTGGATGCGCGCAAATTGGCGCCCAAATGTGTGGCATTAACCCGGGTAGGATTGCAGCGCTTCATTCCCGACTGGCAAACGGTGGCGCGCCGCTGTGACGATCTGGCCGAATGGTATCGGTCGGGCTCGCTGAAATTCGATATCGCTCCCGCCCGCCCGCTGAGTGATGCCGCCGACGTGCACCGGGCCATGGAAGCCCGGATAACCACCGGCAAACAGATATTGGCGCCGTGAAGGCTGGGCGGCGGCGCCAAGGGCCAACAGATTAGGGCTAGGTCTCATCATTTGCCTCCGAGCAATTGGGACGGCCAAAATCGGCCGCCTACAGGGATATACAAATTATGGTGGGACTTATTCCCGAAACTGCGAAATAACTCTAACCCCGCCTGCCGGCAACGAGCCGCACTTTTCTTGGGCTCGCGCGCCACATGGCGAAGATGGATATGACACACATGACGAGGGCGATGGAAAAGGCCTGTCTGTAAGAGCCTTGGAGGTCGAACAGATACCCGGTTGCCCAGGGTCCGAAGGCGGCGCCGAAGCCACTGGCGATACCTAAGAACCCGAAGATGATCCCATACTGGCGCCCCTGGAACAGTTCCGCCGGCACCGAGGCATAGATCCCCGTCATGCCGTAGCCGAGGAACCCTTGCGCTCCGACCATCAAATACATCAGCCAATCGGACGGCCACTGCTTGAGGGCCAGCAGCAAAACATAGCTCGCAAGGAAGCCGGCAAACGCCAGGCTCCAGGCCCATTCGCGCCCGACGCGGTCCGAAAAATGGCCGATAGCGATCTGACCGCCGATGCCGGTCAGCCCCACCAGGCCGAGGGCGACAGCCGCCGCTTCCGCCGATATGCCAACATCAATCAAATAACGGGTCTGGTGCACCTGCACCGCGTACCAGGCGTGAAGGCCGCTGAAAAAGGCCAATGCCAGCCACCAGAAGCGCGCCGTCCGCATGGCCAGCGGCAGGGTCCAGTCGGTCTCGGTCCAGGCCCGATCGACGATGCCGTCGCTTTTCGGCTCGGCCTTCGGCGATTCATCGTTCTGGACCTGGGCGGTCTCGCCGTCCGGCAGCAGACCCAGATCGGCGGGCCGATGGCGCTGGAATATGGCGTTGAGCGGCACCAGCACGGCGATCAGGACAATGGCGATAATCCAAAGGCTTTGCCGCCAACCCATCGTGTCTATGGCGAACTGCATCCAGGGAAACATGATGATCGAGCCAACGCCGACGCCGGAAAACGCAAGGCCGATAGCCAGCCCCCGGCGCCGGTCGAACCAGTGGGGCAGGAACATGGTGTGGCCCATATAGCTCATGAATATGGTGCCGCCGACCACCATCACGCCGAGGGTCATGTAGAAATGCCAGGGTAATGTGGCGAAGGTAGCGGCCATCAGTCCGAGCCCGGTCAGCACTGCGCCGATGGGAATTACGATGCGCGGGCCCCAGCGGTCCATCATCGCGCCGATTGCCGGCGTCGCCAGGGTGGAGACGATAAAGCCGATGGAGAAGGTGGCCGCGATGGTCGCCCGGTTCCAGCCAAACTCATCCAGGATCGGCGGGAACAATAGCGAGAACGCGGTGCGCGTGTTGACGCCAATGCCCATGGTGACGAAGGCAACGGCGACAACCACCCAGCCGTAGAAAAACGGCAGCCCGAATGGGGTTCTGCCGCCGGCTTGGCTGAGCTTGGCTTGGATCACTCCTTCATCCGCGATGACGAATTGACCGTGGCGTGCAGGTTGCGGGCGAAGTCATTGACTGTCCTAATATCGTTATGGAAGGCGTTGCGGGCGAACTCTTTGACCGCCTTGACCGCCGGCAGGGGCGCTTTCTTCAAGGCCGCGATCAATTTGTCCACTTCGGCGTCCAGATCACCGGGCGCCGTCACCTTCGAGACCAGCCCGTAGGCGAGGGCGGTGTGGGCATCGATCTCCTCGGTCGAGTAGGTCATGAAGACGGCGGCTTTCCGGTGCAGCCGGTCGACTAGCGACGACATGGCCATGGTCGGCATGATGCCGTGGCCCATTTCCGGCAGGGAAAAGCGGGCATCGTCGGCGGCCAAAGTCATGTCGCAGACGGCAGCCAACGCACAGCCGAAGCCCAGCGCCCGACCGCGCACCACCGAGACTACCGGAACATCGATGTCGCGGAACGCGCCATAGGCATCGAAGATGATTTCGTTGTTGTCGCGAAGATCAAGGGCTTCGGGCGATCCGCCGTCGCCTTTGCGGCCCATCCCAGAGCGGCCCATGCAGAAATCGTCGCCGGCGCCGGTAAAGATGATGGCGCGCGCATCGGCGGCCAGCTCGCGCAAGGTGATAGCCAGCTGTGTGGCCAGGGGGTCAGAAACCCGATTGCCGTCCTCGGCCATGTTCAAGGTGACTTTGGCGATATCGCCATCATGTTCGATTAGTACGTCGTCAGCCATTTGGGTTACTCCCGCTAGTGTGATTGAAATTGGTTAGGCCAGGACAAAGTCCCGGAGCCAGAGACCTTGCGCTACCAAGCGTCGGTCCTGGTAATCAAAGCCGCCTAATTGTACCCCGAGCGGCAGCCCGCCCGATGCCAGCAAAGGCAGCGTCAGCGCCGGATTGCCGATCACCGAGCAGGGATCAAGGAACGACGCATCGCCGGTGGGCATGCCGATGGTCGCCGGGCCGGGCGCCGTCAGGGTGATACAGGCGTCGGCTTTTGTTTCGAGCGCTGCATAGGCGGCCTGCATGGCGTCGGCGCGCGCGCGGGCGGCGGCGAAATCGTCGGCGGTCAGGTTGGCCATGATGTCTTGGCGGGAATGCACGTCCTGGCTCAACAGATCGGGGGACCGATCCAGATAGGCCAGCACCGGAAAGCGGCTTTCCCAATCGCGCAGCACGTCGGAGATTTCCAAAACATCGCCCATCATAATCTCGAATGCGTCCACGTCCTTGTCATCTTCGCGGCTGATGATTTGGACGCCGTCCTGGGCGAGGCTTTCCAGCATGGCATCGAACACGGCACGCACGTCGTCCGGGGTTTTCTCCCAGCCTGGCGTTTCCAGGCGGATCAGGCGGGCGGGCTTTTCCGGGGCCGGCATTTCGGTGGCGCCGGGCAGGCTAAGCCGGGTTACTTCGGCGCCAGCGTTCCGCGACATATAGTGCAGTGACAGCCACATGTCTTCGAGGCTGGCGGCCAATGTGCCGAGATGATTGATGCCGCGGCTGATCGGATTGATGCCTTCCAGATTGATGCAACCGAAGCTCGGCTTAAGGCCCCAAAGCCCGCAATAGGCGGCCGGGCGCATCACCGAGCCGCGCACTTGGGTGCCGAGCCCCATGGGGAACATGCGTGCGGCGACACCGGCGGCGGTGCCGCTGGATGAGCCGCCCGGGGTGCGGTCCAGATCCCACGGATTGCGGGTCTTGCCCGGTGGGCGGGCGGCGAACTCGGTGGTGACGGTCTTGCCGATGATCGCGGCGCCGCCCCGTCTCAGCCAGTAAACGCACGCCGCGTCCCACTTGGATTGGTGGCCGGCGAACATGTCGCTGCCGTATTCGGTGGGCATGTCCTGGGTTTCGATGATGTCCTTGACGCCGACGGGCATGCCGTCGACCGGGCTTAAGGGATTGCCATTCTTGTAACGCTGGGACGCGGCGTCGGCGGCGGCGCGGGCAATCTCCAAATTCTGGCAAACGAAGGCCATGACCTGGGGCTCGCGGGCTTGAATGGCTTCAATGCAGCGTTCCAGGTAATCCCGGGGCGTACTCGCGCCATCAAGGAAGGCCGGGATTTGGGATGTGAACGGCGCGAAGCCCGGCGCCTTGGGATCGTAGGCCCCCATACCTTCGGCGCGATTGACCTGTTTGTTCATGACTAGCTCCGGTTTCTAGCCAAACGCGATCTGGCGTTCGGGACGTGCTTCGTTGAGGCGCTGGCAGTAGGCATCCAACCAGTTGGCATCCCTGGGCGCAACGAAATACCCCGAACGGGCGATGAAGAAATCCTCCGGCGTGTCGGCGGCCGGTGGGCGCGCGCCGGACTTGGCGAGGGCGTCCGCCGCCTGCAACATACGCCGCCTGGTAACCGCGATCATCTGATCCGATGGCGCCAGATGTTCAAACGGCAAATCGGCAATGCCGCCCATGCTTTCGGTGACCATGGTGTCCTGCAAAATCAGGCCTTCGATGCCGGAATAACTCTCGGTCCTCTGTTTCGCTCGGTCGATGCGATAATCGTTGCCGGCATTGGCGGCGCTCCGCCAGCGCCCAAACCAGTCCGTTGTATTGGGCTCGAAGTCGGTGAAATTGGCGACGCCGCCGGCCAGCCGGTTGGTGCCCGCTTTGCGTTTGCGCGTGACGCCGAAATAGACCGACATATTATGGGTGTCGTCCATGGGTACCCAGGCGCGCGCCGCCACATGGCCGTCGATGGGACCGGTCGGCGACAAGGTCCAGAACGGAAACAGGAAATGGGCCACGCGCCAGTAATTGCCGCCGTCCTCGGTCGGATGGTAGGCGCCGTAGGCGGTGCCGCATTTGGTTTCGGTGATCTCGTATTCCGGCTGGCGGATGAAATCGCCGCGCTTGTCCGGCGACGCGGTATCAAAGTTAAGTCTGCCGGCCAGATCGCTGTGCAGGAAGCCGGCGTGGGAGGTATCGATCGAGCCTTCAAAGGATTGCAGATAGCTGCATTCGCGCTGGATGAAGACGGCGTTGACTTCCGCGTCAGGGGTCAGCGTCGCCTCGATATCAGGCAGCGCCGGAATATTGGACTGGTCGCCCATGAATACCCAGACCACGCCCGCCCGTTCCCGCGCCGCATAGGCCTTGGCCTTCACTTTATGTTTGAAGTCTTGGGCCGGCGGCACATTGGCCATATCCATACAATTGCCCTCTACATCGAACTTCCAGCCGTGATAGACGCAGCGGATGCCGTCTTCTTCGTTGCGGCCAAAAAAGAGCGAGGCGCAGCGATGCGGGCAGCGATGATCCATGACGCCAACGCGGCCCGACGAATCCCGAAAGGCGACCAATTTTTCGCTCAAGAGCATCAGCCGTACCGGATCGCCGTCGGCCACCAATTCGCCGGACGCCGCCGCCGGAATCCAATATTGGCGCATCAATTCGCCCATCGCAGAGCCCGGCCCGGTGCGGGTCAGAATTTCGGCTTCGGCTTCGGTGGTCATGAACGCCCCCTCAATTCCCTATGCGTCTTCAATTCTTGCACGCCTGGAGACGTGATAAAAGCGCCAGACCAACAGCGCCGCCGCCACCACGCTAGCGATCAGGATGGCTTCGAGGATGCCCGCCGCGCCGCGCTCGAATTTCAGCGCCAACAACCACGAAAGCGGCATCATCACCAACAGGTAGGACAGGAAATGGCTGAACACTGGCGCCACCGTATCGCCGCGACCGCGGAGCGCGTGCGATAAGACAACCTGGCCGCCGTCGGGGATCAATATGATGCCGATGAAGGCGATCAGCGGGCCAGCCGCGGCAACC
>Ga0008649_10003428_pt1 | contig 10863 bp, 19 predicted proteins | sample SaaInlV_130m_DNA_2_FD_66601 | JGI IMG/M metagenome (GOLD analysis project Ga0008649, IMG submission 66601) | Marine microbial communities from expanding oxygen minimum zones in the Saanich Inlet - SI037_S2LV_130m_DNA | ecosystem: Environmental > Aquatic > Marine > Intertidal zone ... | reverse complement strand
AAAGCAGAAGCAATAAAGGCCCGCGATAAAAGTATTTTTTCTACACCAAAAAAAGAATCTGAAGAATAATAATTGTGTGTAAATACATTATTATGATGTTATAATAAAAACATAACGAATGCCCCCGTAGCTCAGCAGGATAGAGCAAAAAATTTCTAATTTTGAGGCCGTACGTTCGAATCGTACCGGGGGTGCCAATCCAGAATTAATATTTTACAAGAATTAATGCTTTAAAATAAAGTATCTTGTTTAATTATAATAAGAATGTAAAATTACAATATATTTATTTATATGGCATTATTGTCATGTAATTCTACAAAAATAATTGTTGGTGATCTTGTTTATTTTACGCTTGATGGCGATGCCAATGTTAGCGCAATAGGTTTGGTTACGTACATAAAACGTATACTACAAGGCGATCCTGATAATTTGATTGTTTATCATGTTTATTGGCCTGATCAAAAAGTAACTGTTAAGTATAAAAGATACATGATAAATAAAATTTGTTAATTTATACTATGCCAATTCAATCTGGTGATCTTGTACAATGTATTGAAACAAATCTTATTGGGATATGTATTTCAAAAACAAAAATTGGCTCTGAGTTTGGTAACAAAGGTAAACCGTTTACACTATATAACATATATTTTTCAAACGGAAATCTTACTCCAAGAACAGAAACTAACTTAATTAGTATTGAAAAAATTGGACCAAAATATACAACTAAAGAAAAAAAATAAAAAGAAATTAATTGAACTTGATTTACATGGTGTACTCCATGAAGACGTACCTAGATATTGTCATAGATTTATTAATGATAATTGGGCATCAGAGAAAGAAGGACACATTATAACCGGCAATAGTGTTAACATGAAATCAATTGTTTTTGATGTTTTAAAAGAATATAATATAGATTTTGAAGAATCAAAGATGAATAATTCTGGATATGTAAGGATTTGGTTTAATTAAAGAATATATATTATTAGATGACTTCAGGGGCAATATGTTATTTACAATGTTTGAACAATTGTTGTGAGACACAATACAGCGTTTCAGACGCAATATATAACTGCCCAAAATGTGGTGGCCTACTTGATGTTGTACATGATATTAAAAAGTTAAAATCTTCAAAATCTCTTAGTTGGAAGGTTATTTTAAAGCATAAAAGAAATGCAATTAATAGTTCAGGTGTTTGGCGATATCGTGAACTTATAATGCCAAATATATCACCAGATAATATTATAACAACACTTGAGGGAAATAATCCATTAATACAAAATAATAATCTTAAAAAACTATTAGGTATTGATAAAGTTTATGTAAAATTATCAGGAAATAACTATACAGGATCATTTAAAGATTTAGGTATGACAGTGCTTGTATCTGTTGTTAATGATGCAATTAAGAATGGAAAAAATATAAAAGCAATTGGTTGTGCGTCTACTGGTGATACTTCGGCATCGTTATCTATGTATGCAGCTATTGCAGGTATACCTTCAGTAATTTTTTTGCCTAAAAATAAAGTATCAACTGCACAGTTAATCCAGCCAATTGCAACAGGTTCAAAAGTATTTGCACTTGATACTGATTTTGATGGGTGTATGAAGCTTATACAGAAATTAGCTGATGATGGACATATTTATCTTGCAAATTCTAAAAATCCCTTAAGAATCGAAGGGCAAAAATCAATTGCATTTGAATTATATGAAAACCTATATTATAAAATACCAGACTGGATTGTACTGCCAAGCGGAAACTTAGGAAATAGTTACGCCATATATAAAGGATTTAAACTTTTAAAAGATATTGGGTGTACAAGAAAAATGCCAAAATTATTATTGGCACAATCATCAAATGCAAATCCTCTTTACACTGCATATAAAAATAATACAAATATAAAATCTATTAAGGCAAAAAACACACTTGCAACTGCAATACAAATAGGAGATCCTGTTTCTGCTTCTCGTGCTTTGCTTGCCCTTAAAGAATCAAATGGTATAGTTGAACAAGTAACAGATCAGGAATTGTCTGATATTTCTGCAAAAATTGATCAGTGTGGCTTGTATACTTGTCCACATACAGCGGTCGCTTTTGCTGCATTAAAGAAATCAATAAAAAATAATACCGTTAAAAAGAATGAATCTGTCGTAGTAATATCAACGGCAAATGCATTAAAATTTACAGAGTTTAAATTAAATTATCATATGAAAACTTTAGAAAAAATTAAATCTAAGTTTGCAAATAACATAATTAACGTTTCTGCAGATTATGATGATATTTTAAAACTATTATAATATTTTATTATAATTATTAATAAATTAGCATGAGCAATTTTAAAAAATTATCAGGTAATACGCCACTTATCAAGATCAGCACCGGCATTTATGGAAAGTTAGAAACTTATAACCCTACAGGTTCTGTAAAAGATAGGGTGATAAATTATATTGTTGGAGAAGCTCTTAAAAATAATGAAATAGATACAAACTCGATATTATGCGAAGCAACAAGCGGTAATACGGGAATAGCTCTAAGTGCAGTTGCTGCATCATTAGGAATGAAATGCAAAATTTTTATGCCATGCAATATGTCAGAAGAACGTAAAAAAATGATGCGTGTTTTTGGTGCTGAAATAGTAGAATCTCCTGCAAATAATTTTGAGCATGCAATAAACGCAAGAAACAAATTTATTGAATCAAAAAAAAAAGCATGGTCATCAATGCAATTTAGTAATCCTAAAAATATTGAATGTCATAAAACAATAACTGCACCAGAAATATGTAAAGACGTATGTAATATTTCAAAAAATTTTAGTGCATTTATACATGGTTCAGGTACAGGTGGAACAATAGAGGGCGTTAGGCAATTTTTTAAAAATAAAGAACCAACTAGATGTTGGGGGAAATGTCAATTTAAATTAGATTGTCAGGCACCTAAAATAATAATGGTTGTTCCTGCCGAAGAGACACATGGAATACAGGGTATTGGGGATGGAAAAGATTTTCTTGCAAATCCATCTGACATGGATCATATAATTCGAATCAAAACACAAGACGCTATTAATAGAGCAAAGCGTTTTGCAAAAGACACAGGCATATTAATCGGAATAAGTTCTGGCGCAAACATACTTGCATCAGAACGTTGGGTTAACGATAACAAACCTTCTGGGATTGTCGTAACAATGTTGTCCGATCGTGGTGAAAGGTATATGTCAATTTATTAAAAGGAAATATAGTATGAATTTAAGCACATTTATTTTTATTGCAATGATGATGGTTTTACCAAAAAACCAAAAAACGGTTACAATGCCTCAGGATGCAGAAAGGCTTAAACAATTTTCAGCAGAGATTGCAGATGCAATTCATTTAAATCCTGAATTTGAAATATTTAAAGGGCCTGCAAAAACTAGGGCTATAGCAACATTATTGGTAGCTACTGCATGGGGAGAAAGTCATTTACGTGAAGATATAAGACGATGTACCAAAAAAGGTGATGGTGGAAGATCAATTACAAGTTTTCAAATGATGAAGCCATGGGCATTATCTCGTGTTATTCCTGTTGAAAAAGTCGTAAGAAAAGGTGGCAACTTTGAAATAGTAACGGTGCATGAATGGAGAAAACTGTTTACAGAAAAACAAATGTGTAACAATAGTATGTTAGCAGCAAACCAATCAATGTGGTTCTTTAGTCATTTAAGAACAAACTGTCCAAGCGGAAGTATGTTAAACATTTGGGCAGGATACGGAACAGGCAATTGCAGTAAAACACATTTTAAGGTAATAAAAGATAGATGCTATTTATGGCAATCATTATCAAAAAAGATGGGGCTAGAAAATGCATATTGCGAAAAAGATAAAAATATATCATTAAATACAAACAAATTATATAAAGTTGCATTACAAAACAAAAAGTGGTTAAATGCAGCAAAAATAAAAATTTAAAGCACCAATTTACTGGATAAAGAATCCAGTAAATTTTAAGGTATAGTATAAATAATTTGGTGTACAGGTATATAGTTTAGTGGTATTATTAAATCATAAGTAAGGAAAATTTATGTCAGCATATCAAAAAAATACTAATGATGCCAAAAACAAAAAATCTACCCGACAAGGAGCAGGAAAATTTACAAGGCACACAAATAAAGGCAGTAGTACGTTAGGCGGAAAGGTTTCAAAAACATATAAAAAGAAATCACGTGGCCAAGGCGATGGTCGTAGACGATAGAAAGTATATATATAATATTATGGAAAAGCCTCTTATAGGAAATGATTTAGTAAAACTAAGAAATTCAGGTATACTTTTTGAAAATGAAGTTGCACTACTTATTGGTGACGTTGTTATTGCAGAGAATGTTATAACGAAAACAAGAAGAGTATTAGAAGTTTCTAGTTTAATGTTGGAATCTCAGCGTAAGCTATTATCTGATTAAAGGCTGTATGTGTTAGAGGAGTGTCCGAGTGGTCGAAGGAATCGGTTTTGAAAACCGACGTAGTGCAAGCTACCGGGGGTTCGAATCCCTCCTCCTCTGCTACGTCTATTTATATAAATGAAAGGTTAGTGCGTATTAAGTTGGGGTGGTAGTTAAGTTGGTTATAACACTGGTCTGTCACATCAGAGACCGCGGGTTCGAGTCCTGTCCGCCCCGCATAAAAATAATAATTATACAAAAGATTAAAGGGCCTGTAACTCAGTTTGGGTAGAGTGTCGGATTTGCAATTCGAAAGTCAGCGGTTCGATCCCGCTCAGGTCCACCATTAGTATGCTACTGTTATCATGTAATATTTATTTACGTGTTACCTGGAGATCTTGTTTGTATACATTGTCATGATAGATATCCTTACAAAATTGGTGTAATTATTAATGTTGTTACAAAAAACAAAAAAAAATATTATACAATATTGTTATCTAATATGGAAATATGGTGGTATTTTTCATCGGCGTTTACGGTGATAAAATGAAACATGGCGATCTTGTAACAAAAAGTTATTCTAGTTTCTATTCTTATAAAGTTCGACAACTGTCAATTAGTTGTGTCAAAAAAATAGGAATTGTACAAAAAATCGATAAAAAGTTTTATAGCGAAGACAGTTATAAAATGTCGGTATTTTATTTGCAAGATCGTATATGGGTATGGTGGCCAGACAACTCAATAACATACCATCCTAGAAGTCTATTAAAACACATCCGCAATTAAAAATGTAATAAACAAATATTTATTTACATGTCTGATATTAATATCGGCAGTTTAATTGAATATAAATCAGGTTCATCTGAGCTTTTGTGGGAAGATAAGCTAGATAATAAATTAGGTATTGTTGTAAAAATTACAACAGAACAAATTGTTAGTCCTTATATTTTACAAAAGCCTTTTGAATTTAAAATATACTTTGTATATATACATGGAAACATTACACGTTTTCCAAAAGAAAGTTTAATAATACATATATTATAATGTATTTATATAATCTTTGCTAAGTGCTATATTTTCATTATTAATGTATACAAAATATAGGATTATTGGTTTTCCATAATATGTTATCGTATACACGTATGATATAATACCGATTTTATTATTGAGTCTATAATATGGTTCTCGCTTGTCTATATAGAGTACAAGGTCCCCCAGCTTCATATAAATAAGTATAATTACTTTTTATATTTTAGTATCAGTTCAATAATTTCATTGTTTTGTTGCAGACATTTTTTTAATAATTCTGCGTTAGGAACTACACAATGGCCACCTATTATATTGTTGTTTGGCGGGTACAATACAGGACGTATAACATTTAACTTGTTAAGTTTTGTATATCCATTATTATATATTTGGTTAAATAAAGTAACGGCTTGTGAAAAATCTACATTAAATTCATTACACATTTTATTCATTTCACCATGCATTGCAATAATTGCACCATAATAAGTTGTGCTTAATAATTTCCCTAGTTCTGTTGTAATTGATGAAGATACAGGTTCGGTAGTAATACCTAATGCTTCTAGATGTTTTTTTGCTAGTAATCCAGATTCTTTTGAATCTGCACCGATAAATTTTTTAAATGTCATTATACCATCATAAAGATTTGGATGTATTCCCATGATAGGACTATGAACTATAGAAGTATTAAGTAAATTATTAAGTTTTTCTGTTGTTCCTGGTATAACAGTTGAGTGTAAAATAACTAAAGACGGTTTTATTAAGTTAACTTCTTTTACAACAATATCAACAAAGTTTTCCGTGTATGGTATACAAACGTTTAGACATTCAACTTCTGCTAGTCCATCATCACGATTTAGATCTTTTACAAAAACATCACATTGTGAATGTTTTAGATAAATCTTTTTTAATGATTTACCAATTTCCCCATACCCCAATATTCCTATATTTTTCATTTATAATTCCTTTTGCCCATTAAGAATCTAGCATATCTTACTGATATTCTTGTGTCATGTTTAAAAGATAAAGTATTTTTTTTTATTATAAAACGTATAAGATAAATACACATTTTATACGGAACTATTAAATAATATCTTAAAAGTATAAGTTTTTTAAAAAAACCACATTCAGAATACGGTTTTTTATATTCATACATTTTTAAAGATTGTTTTAGTTCTTTTTCTGCCCTGTCATCTTTATCCATATTCCCCATATAATCGGCACTGCAATAGGATGTAAACATAATAACCAACTTACAGGCGCGCCAGTATAAAACCACGGATTAACATTTTTTCCAAGCCAAATAAACAAAGCTGGAAAAAGTATATCTTCTAATAATTCCCATATAACAAATATGATTACTAAGGCTAATCCATGTTTTTTAAATTTTTCTTTTATGTTTGACCACGACAAGTGTTCTAGTTTATGTTTAATTTTATGTTTTAGCCAATAATATGTTTTTTTAATTGTATTTATCATGTTTAATTTTAGTTCTTCAATAGAAATTGTAATATATATAATTATAAGTTTATAACCGAACGGTGTATTAAATTATGGCTAGAACTCAAGTTAAAGGACATCAAATTGATGATGAAACAATTGAATCTGTAGATATTGCATCAGGTTCTATTAAACAAGGTGAATTAAATACGCAAGCCGTTTCAAGCCAAGCAACCATTGGAAGCGTTGACACAACAAACGATTATCTTTTAATATGGGATGCTGATACAAATACATTAAAAAAAGTAGCGCCAACAAATCTAGGTGTTGGTGGTAGTGGTAGTTCTCCTGGGGGTTCAGACACACAAGTACAATTTAATGATGGTGGGTCTTTTGCTGGTGATTCAGGATTAACGTTTAACAAGACAACAGATTCACTAACAATAGCTGGTAATATAACAGGTTCAATTTTGTATGCATCCGAACACCTATCTGCAAGCTTTGTAACGCTTGGTACTGGTTCTATGCCTGCGTCAGGCCATGTTAGGTTACCTAGTAACGCTTCGGTTGTTGCAAGAAATGCACCTAACACAAATGACATACAAATATTAAATCTTGATTCTAACGATATCTTACATATAGGAGATGGTAGTACAAATCCAGATGGGGTAATAATTGATACACAGTCAAGTGTAACATTTAGAATTGCACAAACTTATGAACTAGCTTTATATCCGACTTATCTTGATATTGTATTACCTAGCATGATTTTTCGAAATAGTGAATCTAGCCCTACACTTAAACAAGGCGATAGCTCTAGTGCATCAAAAGGTGAAACTTTATCTGTTCAAGCACAAAATTCAACAGCCGCTTCTTCTGATGGTGGAAACCTATTGTTAAAAGCAGGTACAGGTGTTAGTAATAATGGGCATATACAATTATCCGGTAGCGTTGTAAGCGTAACAGGTTCACTTGTTACTGAGGCAGGCACTGTTGCAGTTTATGGTTCTGATGGAACGGATGGACAAGTACTTACAACGGATGGTTCAGGAAATCTTTCTTTTACTACGGTTTCAGGTGGGACAACTTCGTTTTTACCTACAGGCTCACTCTATTCTCTAGTTGCAAATATGTCAGGTTCAGATGCATCTATGGCAAGCTATAGTCCTGCATTTACAGGAGGTATAAAGTTTGTCCCGCTTAGAGAAAGATCTATTACTGGAGCAAGATTATGGACAAAACTTACATCTGCAACAGACTTTAAAATATCTTTATGGGATAATCATGAAAATAGAGTCGTAACAAAAACGTCAGAAATACCAACAGGTGAAGGAATATACGAAGTCACGTTCGATTCTGCGTGGACAATACCTGCAAGTAATATTGGTAAATCAATGTACGTTTCATTTTATTATGCAGGTAGTGATTATCCTAGAAATCAAAACACAACAACAGTACCGAACACACCTTTTATTGCTGATCAGCATTGGGTAGTAGCACAAATAAATCTATATGGAAGTGGAGATTCTGTGCCTACTACGGGTGCAAGTGCAAATTATATGATTGAACCTGTTTTTGCAACAATAGATGTATAAGATTATGAATGATGAAAAGTATATAAAAGCAAACCCATCAGATAATTGGTCTGTTATAAAGAAATCAAAAAAGAAAAAATAATTAAATATGGGGAATAAACTGTGGAAATTGAATTTCTAAAGGCACTAGCACAATATGGAGTGTTAGGATTATGGACGGCTTCTTTATTATGGAAGAACCATAAACAAAATAAGTCTAGAGACGAAAGAGAAGAACGCGCCAGAGAAGATTTGAGATATCATCAAGAACAGATTGTTGAAAGACTAAAAGAACAGGAGCGTATGCTTGAAAAAGCGCTTGAAAAACTAGATGATGGTCTTTTAGAAATGAGAAACAAATATCAAGAAGAGCGAATTGCAAGAATGCATTCAGACTCAATTACCAGAAACATTGTAAAAAAAGATACTTGACAAATGTATGAATATCGAGCAAAAGTTATAAAAGTTTATGATGGAGACACAGTCACCGTTGATATTGAATTAGGATTTAATATTGTATTACATAAACAAAAAATACGACTAATAGGAATAAACACACCTGAGGTCCGCGGACCAGAAAAAAAAGAAGGCATTATTGCTAGAGACGCTTTACGAAAAAGAATTCTTAATAAAAAAGTAATATTAAAAACGTATAAAGATAAAAAAGGAAAATACGGCCGATGGCTTGGAGAAATATGGATTGATGACGAATCAATTAATGATTGGTTATTAACAGAAGGGTACGCAGTAGAATATAAATAAAAAGAAACCAATGACAATTTTTACTTTTGGAGATAGCCATTCACAATGTGGTTGGCGAGACATAAAAAAAACAAAGGTTTTAATAAAATGGTTAGGACCTAAATTGTGTTATACCGTAGGGAACCGTGAAAAATGGAAAAAAGGAAAAAAGTTTAATTTTAGCGAAGTTAAAGATGGTGATTCTATAGTTTTTTGTTTTGGTGAAATTGATTGTCGTGCCCATATACACAAGCACGTAACAAAAGATAAATCTATAGATTATAAAACACAAATTAATGATATCGTAGAAAGATATTTTGAAACACTTAAAAAATCAATAACATTTTGTAAAAAGAGTAATGTAAATTTTTTTGTTTATAATGTTGTTCCTCCACCTACTGATGAAATTTTAAAACAAAACAAGCAATATCCAACGCTAGGAAATCAATATGAGCGTATAACATACGTAAAATATTTTAATACGAAACTAAAAGAATATTGTGATAAAACAGAATTTGAATTTTTTGATATATATAATTTTTATTCAGATAAAGATGGGTTTATGAACATGAAGTACTGTGACGGTACACATATAATTGATCCTATATTTCTTGAAAAATATTGTGTAGATATAGGAATACTGTAATGAAAATTGTAATATTACAACAAGATAAAAAACAAATATTTAAAAACATAAAATACGAATTAAAAGTTATACCTTTTAGTGTTTTAAACGATATACCTCTAATAGAACCTTCACAAATTATGTCATCTGAAATGTTTAACGAACTAGCAGATGTAATAGAACAATATGATAATAAAAAAGTTATTGATTCATTACAAAATCCAGCTGATAAACGTCCATTACGTTTATTTAAAATTTATTGTAAAAAAATAGGACTAAGTCCAAACTGGAGCTATATTGAATCTGTTTTTAAGGATTTGATACCAATAATTAAATCACTAAAAAATTATTATAATCGCGAAAGACCTACTGAAATGTCAAAGATCATGGGATTTGATTGGCGTGGTGATAATTTGACAACAGCAAAAACACCTTCCTACCCATCAGGACATGCTACACAGGCATATGTAGTTGGATTATTGTTAGCAAATCAATTTCCAGAAAGAAAAACAGATATATTGAAAATTAGCCAACTAATATCAGATTCAAGGGTTGATCGAGGTGTGCATTTTCCTTCGGATATACATTATGGTATAATTTTAGCAAAACATATTAGTGATAAACTAATAAACGATGTATAATTACCTATATAAGATAAGCATTTGGAGATACAATGAAAATTAAATTATCTGAGCTTAAACAAATAATACGTGAAGAACAAGAAGATATGCTTGATCAAACAATGGATCAGGCAGACGACGCAATCGATGTTTTATTAGCTCAAGGTGATGATATACTAGATAGTATATTAGGCGATCTTGAAAATATGGATGAACCTATTGACGAGGCAGTCGGCGCGCTTGCCGCCGGACTTGGCGCAGCGATGCCAATTGTCTTAAAAGGCTTAGGTAAACTAGCTCGGTTAGCAGGTAAAGCATTATCAAAATTACCAGGTGCAGATGCATATGACTATACAGAAATGGGCGAAGAATGGAAAGCTTGGTGGTATAGCAAATCAGAAGAATTACATCATACTTATATCGGTATAATAGAGA
>Ga0008649_10003422_pt1 | contig 10877 bp, 9 predicted proteins | sample SaaInlV_130m_DNA_2_FD_66601 | JGI IMG/M metagenome (GOLD analysis project Ga0008649, IMG submission 66601) | Marine microbial communities from expanding oxygen minimum zones in the Saanich Inlet - SI037_S2LV_130m_DNA | ecosystem: Environmental > Aquatic > Marine > Intertidal zone ... | reverse complement strand
GTTCTAATACCATCAATAATTGCACGAATTAAATCTTCAGCATTATTTCCAATTGTTACATGTTGAAAATCAAATGAATCTATATTTTTTAGACCCCATGCAAGCTGTGCTGATCTTTTGATAACACCTGATGATATATTTATTCCAGATTCTAGTACATTTTCCTCAAGAATTGACTTTGCAAAAGAGTGAAAGGTATTGATTTCTACATCTTCAATTCCTTCATTTTCAAGTCTTTGAGACATTTCTTCAGTTGCCTTTTTTGTAAAAGTGAGGCAAAGGATTTCTGAAGGTTTTATTCCATTATTTACAAAATGTAAAATTCTCTCAATAATTACATGAGTTTTACCACTTCCAGGACCTGCTACAATGAGAAGAGGGCTATTTTCATGCGTAACTGCTGCTTTTTGATTGGGATTAAGATCCTCTAGCATTCATCTGATTGATGAATCCAGTGTAAAAAGGGATCGTAAAATCTTAGATTATGAATTATTCATCATCAAAGAATTGATGGAGTTTATCAGTTGTTTTAACTGAAATGCTCCACATGATTTTGATTAGAATTATCAAAAATAACAATGTAGTTGATAACATTGAGATGTAAAAATAAGGTGCATCTATAAAAAAGAAAACAAGTGATAAAATAATTAATGGAAAAAGAATTATTCTAATCATAATTTTTATTTTTGAATCTAATATTTAGCTGGTTTATTCCATAACATACTCACAATTGTTGCAGACGTGAGAAATAACATACCCGTGTATATACGGAGAGAGACAGAGATATTGAGACAGTTAGAATTGTTATTTCATGGAACCAATAGACCTTGAATATTTTGAAATTACAAAACACAGATGTGTGTAAGTAACAGTTTATGATGACAATTCCTTATTTACAGATCGAGGGCAACTAAGGGAATTGTTGCTGTAAGTATTAAAATAAAAATATAAAAATATAAAAATATAAAAATATTTTATTAATGCATACCCCCATGTACTTTTTAAGTAATTAGATTTCTAGTAAGATTAGCATATTGAATTGTATGCATATGTCCTACAGGACTTCTTCGAAATGAAGACAACATAATACAAAGAGGTGATAATATGTTAAAAAATAAACAAAAAATCAAACCATATGTATTTGAAGGATATTTGGTAATAGCTTTACATTCAGATTGGATAAAGTTATTCAACAAATTACCAACAATGATTGCATATGTTGAGAGCAACAAGTTACACATAGTATCTCAAGAGGAGATTCAAAATGAGTACTGACCCACTAGACAATAGTAAATCTAGAAAAAACATGCCCGAGAGCATCCAACAAGAGTATGAAAAACTCGTGAAAATTGTTGAGAAATACTTTCCAGGTAAATTTAGATTTCTAGAAGCTTGTCTATCTGTAAAGGCAATTGAGTTGATTAATGGTATAACATTACCATTTTGTCTAATTCTAATTGCAAAACCAGGTAGTGGTAAATCAACTATTCTCTATATTGTAGAATCCCTTGGGAATTGCTACAGTACAGATAACTTTACTTCCAAATCATTTGTCTCACATATTGCAAATGTAGAGAAGAGTAAGTTAAAGGAGATTGATCTTTTGCCAAAAATCCAGAATAAAACATTCATCACACCAGAGCTTGCACCATTGTTTACATCCAGAGAGGATAATCTCATGGAAACAATTGGAGTACTAACTAAGGTTCTTGATGGTAAAGGATACAAAAGTGAATCCGGAGTTCATGGTCAAAGAGGATATGATGAAGATATTTTCTTTACATGGATTGGTGCAATAGTTGAAATCAAAGCCAAAATTTGGAAGATGATTGGATTCATGGGTCCAAAAATGTACTTTTTGAGGATGACATCAGAAACAGATTCTGCTGAATGTAAAAGAGGAAAAATCCTAGAACATATGAAAGATAAATCATATGATGAAAAACTTCAGCAAGTAAAAGACCAAATTGGTTCTTTTTGGGAAATCGTAAAGATATTTCCAAATCAAAAAGATAATAAAATAATTTGGGATGAATCAAAAGACGATCCTGATGTTTTGGAAAGGATTGTAATAGTGGCACAAGTTCTTGCCAAATTACGAGCATTTCTTCCAACAAAAGATACTGCAGGTACAAGTGGTAGTAACTATGGATATGAAGAACCAATTGAAGAAGATCCAGAAAGAGCAGCACATCAAATGTATAATCTTGCAAAAGGTCATGCAGTTCTTTTTGGTAGAAACTTCATCATCATGGATGATTTAAGAGTGGTTTTGGATGTTGCACTATCAAGTGCATCAAGGGATAGAGTAATGTTATTTGAATTACTCTTGAAATTTGAAGAATTAAGTACATCTCAAATTATGGATGAACTTAAAACAACAAACGATACTGCCCTGAAGAAGATGAAAGAGTTTGAGTTGTTAGGATTAGTTGATAGAACAATGATTCCAGGAACAACAAAACCTGAATCTGTCATCAATCTGAAAAAAGACTATCATTGGTTTCTATCGGATGAATTCAAATCCCTGTGAACCTCACACAGGGGTATTTTTTCTAGATTATCTTTGGATAGTCTAGAAAATCTTTTTTCTACTTTATGTAGACAATATTATGTTCTATTGAATATGTAAAAACAAAATATTTTGTAAAAGAAATTGAAATGTGCACCAAGGTATTGTAAAAATTATTGATTTAGTATTAAATTGGTAAATTTTGATATTATGAAAAATGATGAGAATAGGAAATTAAGAAAACTTATGAGTATAGAATTAAAATAGAAAAATCTATGATAAAGGAGAGTAAGTAAGAATGGATTATGATGAATTAGTAAAATATCTTTTAGAGAAGATGCGGATGTTTACAAATTATCAACCAATCGTACTAAAGGCATTACTTGAATCTCCAAATGTTACTGCTTCCAGAGAACAAATTATCAATAAATTAAAAGAAGGAAATAATTTTGAAGAACGCGATTATTCTCAAATTTTATGGGATGTAGTCAATGAAGTATTAGGAAAACAAGGAAGAGAAATAGCAAAAAGAGATTCTCAATCAGGGGATTATTCATTAGATATTGGAGAAATTAATGATGAACAAAAAAATAATCTTATTAAGATATGTGATGAAAAAATTGAGGAGATCAATACAAAAAACATGATGAAATTAGATAACCAACAATATTTTCTTCTTCTAGTAGGAGAAAATGGAAGTAAAAATATTTTAGAAAATGGAAAATATGGAATGAATGCTGAAGTATTCAATTCTAATAATAACAAGTCAATGAAAGAAGTAAAAGTTGGAGATTTGTTTGCAGTGTATTTTGCTGGTACAGCAATAGATCACAAATATTTACTGAAGAAGATATATCAAGTAAGTAATGTTGACAATGATAAACCAGATAGAATAGAACTTAGTTTAGAAATTTGGAAAGAACTTAAGGGGATTGATTTGCAAAAAATAAAAGAATTAAAAGAAACGAATCAACTTAGTGAAAATTTTAAGGGAATTGGTGAGCGATGGTTCAATATTGGAAAATTAACAAGAGAGGATTTTGAGAATGTATTGAATATTGATGGGGAAAAATTAATACCACAAACACAATTACAAAATTTAATTGATAAAGAAAAAAAGCAACAACTTACTAAATATAAAACAATTTTAAATCAATCCAAAGGACAAATCATTTTTTATGGACCACCTGGAACTGGTAAAACTTACATCGCAAAAGAACTTGCAAAATTAATTACAAATACACCATTGGATGAAAAATGGACAACATCATCTCATAGAAAAATTGTACAATTCCATCCAAGTTATTCCTATGAGGATTTTGTTCAAGGTATTAAACCAAAAAAAACCAGTTCTACTGAATTTGATTATAAAGTACAACCAGGAATATTTCAAAAATTTTGTGAGCCTACATACATTAATGAAGATTACGAAACATCTTCGCCTAATACGTTGGTTCAGTGTTGTGCATTTGTTCTATTAAGAGAACTAGAAAATGGAGGCAAATTATTGACAGTTGAAACCATTTACAATAGAATCAAAAATGGTCATAAAGAACACAACTATGGACCATTGTTTCAATTTTCTGGGGCAGAAAAATGGCAACGTGGAGTGATGGCTCATCGTCTACACGATTTCAAAAATTCAATTTTTAATCATCCAACTAGAACAGAATGGGAAATAAATCAAGATGATGAAGATTTTGCAGCATTAAAAAATAAATTTGTAAATTCAGAAAATATTGAATTAGATACATCACCCAAGGTTCTCATTATCGATGAAATTAATCGAGGAAATCTTTCCAAAATATTTGGCGAATTAATTTACGGTTTAGAATATAGAAATGAAGAGATTGATTTGCAATACAAAGAGTTTGATGAAGGAAATGAATTTGGGACATTGACAATTCCATCAAAAGAACAATTAATGATTATTGGGACAATGAATACTGCAGATCGTAGTATCATATTATTTGATGCTGCACTTAGAAGAAGATTCTCATTTATTCCATTATTTCCTGACTATAATTTACTTGCACAATCATTAGACATTGATGTTGCGTATGATAGGAAAAAATTCAAAGTAAAATTAACAGGTATGCAAGGAGAGCAAAAAAATAAAATTCTCTCAATACTTGCATTAGACATTATCAATTCACAATTAGCAGAAGAGAAAGACATTGGAAGAGAAAAACAAATTGGGCACACGTTTTTACTTGAATTACAAGAAAAACCTGAAAATTTTGAGAAAGTTTGGAAACGCGATATATTACCACTTTTAGAAGAATATTATTTTGATAGACCAGAAAAAATTGAAGAGAGGTTTGGAGATAAAATATACACAGTAAAAGAAGGAATTAAAGAATTTGATGAAAATACACTACGGGAACAATTAACAAATTACATCACTAGTCAAACCAAAAATGATGAAAGTAATTGATTTAATTGAACATGGTCCTGAATCAGAACTTGTAGAATTAAATCCACATGACGTTGATAGGATAGAAAAACAAAATGATGAAGATGAAGCAAAATTTCATCGAAATCTTAAAAAATTAGAAATCATACGAACAAATGGCAAATACAGGCTAAAAGCTAAAGGCCATGTAGGATCAATTTCACTTCCATCAAGTAATCTCACCATTGAGATTAAGCCAAGATTTGGGAATGCATGGGGAAATCTCTTCAAATTATTTGAAGAGACAGAAACAATAGATCCCAATTATGGAGGAAATATTGTTCAAGCAGAATCTGGAAAGAACCTATGGGATATTCTTGCAAATAATTTTTACAAAAAGACATTACACTTGATTAAATCAGGATTATACCGAAAATATATCACAAAAACTGAAGAAATCAATTCTATTAGAGGTAGATTGCTTTTGGTTCAAAATATTCGCAGTGGACAGAAATTTAGAGTAAAACATTGGTGTGAATTTGATGAATTGAGTTATGATGTTCCAGAAAATCAATATGTTTTGTATTGTACAAATTTATTGTTAAGATTTGTAAAAAGTGAGAAAATCAAACAAGATCTAGTCGGAATTAAAAATATTATTTTAAGTCAAGATGTAACATTAAAACATAAATTTACTTTAGCTGATGCAAAATCCATTCCAACTAACAGAATGAATCAGAAATATCAACCAGTATTTCGATATTGTGAATTGATTTTAAACAGTATGGCTTATGAAAAATTCTCAGACATGAAAGGTGTTCCAATACCTGACTTTACTTTAAGTATGTGGGATTTATTTGAAAAGTTTGTTCACATTGTTCTTAAAAAATATTATAAAGAAAAATCAAAAGAAGTTGTTTATCAAAAACATTACAAACAGATTGTTGAAAGAGATCCTGATTATGATAATAGAGTAAAATACCCCAATCCTACAAAATTAGAACCAGATAATGTTTTAACTGATACAGAAAAAGATACAAAACTTGTTCTTGATACAAAATGGAAAAGAAAAGTGGCACCAGGTGACTGGTATCAAGCAATTTCATATTCTCTTGCACTAAAATGTGATACAATTCTATTGATGCCAAAGTTTGAGGAGAAATATTCAGATGGTTTTAAAATTCCAGATGAATATTTTGAAGAAAAAAATCTTACAATACATGTAAAAACAATTGATTTTGAGCAAGCATCAAAATCAGAAGATTTCATTGGAGATCTTAAATCTCAAATTTATGAAATTGTTGATAAAATTAAATTAAAATGATTATTGTTTAGATTTTAATTTGATAGAATTTTGTTAAGCAACCAGGAAATAACTGATGTAGTTATTTTAAAACCAATTGAAAGCGATTTTTTGGTTTTTTTAGGCACAAAATTTAATTTTTAATCAAATTTGGTACGGATTCATCTAATTTTTGATTGATTCTGAAATTACTGATTATTAATTCTCGTCCAACTTGTCTCCTGTTTTCACTCATAAAGTATGTCCAATCAGATTCATCTACATGTGCCCAATCATACATTTCTTTTACTTCATCAAAATTATCATAAGATAAAACAAATTTGAATTTGGATTTTTTGAGCAATTTACATAATTCTAAATGATCATTTTTTGTAAATTCATTATTATAGATATTTTTTGATGCATCAAAATATGGAGGATCTATATACAATAATACATCGTCATTAGAAAATTTTGATTTTGTTTCAATAATTTTTTTAAAATCCATGTTTGTAATTTTAGATTTTTTGAGTTTTTGAGATACAGGTTCAATGATTTTGGTCCATCTATCTGGAGTAACACTACTTCCAATCATATATCCCCATCTAGGCTTGACCATAATTCCACTAAATGAAGTTCTATTAAGATAGAAAAATTTGAACGCTCTTTCTATCTTATCCTTTGGTTTTAGTTCTCTAACTTCTTGATGTCTTTCTTTGGATGCAATTTGATTTTCCAACAAGTTGTAAAGTTCTTCTTTAGTGTTATCATTTTGAATAGTTTTATAGAAATTTATTAATTCTGAATCAATATCATTAATCCAATTCAAATCAACATGATCTTTAGCAAGAAAAATTGAACCCCCACCAATCATAGTTTCTCGATATTCCTTATGGTTTATTTTTAAATAAGGTAAAATTGATTTTAGACCATAAAATTTTCCACCAGGGTATCTAAGACAAGTCTTTGCTTTCATTTTTAATTCAATAATTTTACTTGAACTTCTTTTTTAATCTCAAAATTTGCAATAAATAATTCATTTCCTGCTTCTCTGGGATTATGATGTACCTTAGAATTGGCTATACTATATGTCCAGGTATAGGGTTTTTGGTATGCCCAATCGTAGAGACCACGGATAAATTCAGTGTCATCGTATGTTAGTAAGAATGGAATTTTTGTTTTCTTTAGTAATTTGGCAAGTCTAATGTGATCTTCTTTAGTAAATGCATGATTATAGGCAGCAACTTGACGACTTTCTGAATACGGTGGATCTAAAAACATGAACGTAGGCTCTTTAGATTTTTCAGAAATTATTTTTTCAAAATCCCATGATGTTATTTTATATTTTGATAAACGTTCACCCATGATTCTCATGTAATCTTGTGCAGTTTTTACATTATATCTTACATCTCCAATAAAGGCATTCCATTTTGTAATGCCTGAAAATGATGTTCTGTTGATAATATAGAATCGTTTTGCTTTGCTATACATATCTCTAGGCTTTGAATAGTATAATTCATCATAAAGGTCTCTTGAAATTGTTACATTTAGTAAATCTTTGATCAATTCTTCTCTTTGTTTTTTATTTGCTAAGATTTTGTATAAGGCAATTACATTTTTATCAATATCATTAATCCAATTAGATTTTACAGGATCTTTTGACATAAAGACTGAACCTCCACCAACAAATGGTTCTCGATATTCTGTGTGGGGTATGGAGTTTATTATTGGTTTGATAAATTTTATGGCCTTTACCTTTCCACCAGGATAACGTAGTAGAGTTGAAACGGCCAATAATTTTATTATAAATCGCTGTTTAAAAAATTGATGTATCGTTAATTGTATACCTATCCTTAGGGACTTTTGAAACTCTTTTTAGATGACCAGGGTGATTTGGATGATCATCTAGATCAGTTATTGGAATAAAGATGAAACTTGTAGTTGTTGAAGTTGGAGTGTATCTATCCTCTAAATTTTCTAATGCTGCTTTTTCTTGAGGCTCATATCCTACAAATACAGCAACCATGTCAAATGCATCGTTTTTGTAAAGTTCAGTTTCTCCATGTCCATGTGATTTGTGAGTTTTAAAGGCCCAATGGGATCTTGTAGTACCATTTGGATATGTTGTTTTAACTTGAAATCCAACTCCATTAACTATATGATCTGATTTTGCATACATTCCAATATTTTGTTCGTATTCTATTTCATTTTGTTCTAAAAACATGTTAAAGTGCTCTTCAGCTGCAAAACCTTTAGCTGCAGTGATTAATCTAAAATTTTCTACAGAAAAAAGAGAATCAGTTTCCTCTAAAGTTAAATTACTAATTTTTTGCCATAATTCACTATAAGTTGTAATATTATATTTTTCTTTTAGTATTTCTATCGCAGGGGGAAATTTTTCATTTTTTTCTTTCAAAGCATAAAGAAAATCTTTTTGAAAAGGAGTAGGAGAAATATCTCTATGAATTGTATGACTGCCAGATAATTGATTTGGTCTACGTCTATGTTCAGTAATATCATCAACTTTAACTGTATGAAAAGATCCATCAAAATCAAGAATTACTAAATTGTCAAAATCAGTTTTAAAATAGACATCTCCAGTTCCACCACCTGATCTATTTCCATGAGTTTTTGTTAGATTTGCAACTAATTTATCTAAAGTTGTGCGTCCAGTTTCAAATCTTTTTACTTGATTTCTTTTTCCTTTAACAGTATAATCAAAGTGTTCATCATTACTTGCTTTTTCAAATTCAATATTTTTAGATCTTAGAAATTTTTCATAACGTATTTCAGCAGAATGTCCTAGTACTGCAACCATTCCAAACATTTTAGTTTTAACCATCATTTTACAAAATAATTCATCACCTAATCCTAATGCATTAGCAATTCGCATAAGATTCAATAGTGCAATACTAGATTAACATTTTGAAATTTTTATGGAATAGAAAATATTTAATTGGAGTAGACAGATTTTTCTACATTTCTATATGTTTCAGGTGCAATCCTAATAATATGGCCAGCTCTACGATTACTATCTAAAATAGATCTAACTAGATGGTGTTTTTGGGTCTTATTTCTAGAAGGATCATCAAAATCATCTACAATTTTATAGAGATCTTGTAATTTAACAATCTCATTATTGAGGAATTCTATCATTATTATATTACGAATTGGATTCACCATAAGAATATGCAAATAATTTTATTAATAAATATGAGGTGTTTTATTTTTTTAACAAAAAAGATGTTTGTGTGGCCAAGTTATAATGGTTCGACCACACAAACGCACATAGTGCATAATATGTATTATTTTGTAATTATGAAATGAAGATTTAAGTTTTGATATTTTTGGATATTCAATCATAGCAAATTAGATGTATTAATGTGGTCAGGCATCTAGTTAGCAAATTCAGGAATCTTGATACTATTTGTTTTTAAATATAGTAACAAATCATTGAATTTTTCTTCTAACTGAGTATTCTTTTGAGATAATTTTTGGATATTTTTCTCTACTGCCTCAAAATCTGAAATTGTTAGTAATGGTTCGACCTCTAGATACATCTCACGTTTTTTCTCATCTGATAACTGGTAATAGGTATCCATGTAGAAGCTATGTCCAATCAGATTTTCGGCAAAATCCCTGCCTGAGGAATTGCCAACTATAGTTCTAAAATATTTTCTAAATGCATGAAAATGAATTGCCTGCCTACCATTCTCATTTTTTATTGCCAATTCAGGTATGCTTTTGACTAGAACTAGTAATTCTGAACCTAGTGTATTTTGTGTGCCAAGTACGGAAAACTGTTCAGGTTTTTTTGGTTTAATTTTTGCCTGAAAAATATGCTTCTCTGAAAGCATAGGATCTTTTACATCCTCACTCCATTTGTGATATCGTACAAGATAGTCTTTGAGTGCATTTGTTGTCTCTGCTGAAAGGAATGTTACACGTGATTGTCGTGTCTTAGTTGTATTTCCTCGAACATAGACTGTTGTGGGAGTTGTTGTAAAGTCAACATCCATTATTCTTAGATTAACTAATTCACCTAGTCGTAGTCCAGTTGAGATTGCAACTAGGATTGCTACCTGGAGTTTTGGTTTGGAATTTCTTAATAATCTTACAATCATTTCTTTTGTTATTGGTATTTCTCGTAGTCTTGTGACTCTAGGTATTTTGATTATATGCTTTACTTCATCAGTACTAATCTTTACACCTAGATGACTAAGGTATCCTTTGATTGAGCTAAATCTGATTCTAATTGTATTTCCTTTGATTCCTTGTTTATCCATATGGACTACAAATGATTGTAAGATGTCATAGACGTCGACGTGGTCATTGTGGATTTTCTCTACAAGTTCTATTTCATTACAGGAAAATTTCTCAATTAGAAAAGATCTGAATAGTTTGATTGTTGTTTTGTAGGTTTTATGTGAGTTTTCACTGTGGGATATCAAATAGAGATTATCAAGATATGATTGTTCACCATCTTCAATGGTTTTGTATTTCAACGAAAAATTATCCCATCAATTCTATAAAACTGGTCGGGAATACACAATATACTATTTGGCGGGTAAAGTTATTCTCGGAAATTTCTGATCTCTAGTTTTTAGCTTCCCAGCATTTTTCCTGCCAAATTCTCTTTTCTTGGAACCCAAACAATGGATAAATTAGAAGATTTACCAATTATTACC
>Ga0008649_10003413_pt1 | contig 10894 bp, 9 predicted proteins | sample SaaInlV_130m_DNA_2_FD_66601 | JGI IMG/M metagenome (GOLD analysis project Ga0008649, IMG submission 66601) | Marine microbial communities from expanding oxygen minimum zones in the Saanich Inlet - SI037_S2LV_130m_DNA | ecosystem: Environmental > Aquatic > Marine > Intertidal zone ... | reverse complement strand
TTGCCGGCCCCGGTGGCCTGGACCGGTTAAGCGAGTTTGGCGAAAAATACATCCCGATGACAAAGGATTAGTCCGGCGTCTGGACGCCACTCCTGTGATTGCAGCGCCGTTCCCGTTATCCCGACCGGAACGGCGAAGTCATTACTCCAGGCCATCATCTCGACCGCCTCAAACCGTCATCTCGACCGCCTCAAACCGTCATCTCGACCGGAGTGGAGAGATCCCGGAACAAGATTTCTCCGTTCCGGCTTCGCCTACAGTCGAAATGACGAGAACGGAACGCTACCGTCATCTCGAGCACCCCAAGACGTCATCTCGAGCACCCCAAGACGTCATCTCGACCGTCTCAAACCGTCATCTCGACCGGAGTGGAGAGATCTCCTGCTCGCGAAACTCTCCCCAACAACCATAAACCTGCAATAATCCCCGAATGCAACTCGACCAGATAATCACCCAAATCACCAACGACCGCTTCACAGCCGTCGCCCTGCCACTATTCGTTCTGGCCATCGTAGTCGAGGCTCTAATTTCCCATCGTCAACATCGCAACCTGTACGCCGCCAAAGATTTCGGCGTTTCCATGATCATGCTGGTACTTTCATCCTTCGTTGATTTCCTGCCAAAACTTGCAGCTTTCATTACCTTCGTATACCTGCACGAACTCTCGCCGTTGCGTGACGTAGTTCAACGACAATGGTGGGCATGGCTCCTGCTGTTTTTCCTGGATGACTTCGTTTACTACTGGTTTCATCGCGCTAATCACGAGGTGCGGGTTTTCTGGGCCGGCCATGTGCCTCATCATTCATCAGTGAAGCTCAATTTTGGAACGGCTTTGCGGCAGGGGGTAGGGGAGCGGGTGCACAAGTACCTTTTTTGGGTTCCGTTACCGTTACTGGGGTTTGATCCATTGATGATCTTCACGATCATTTCTCTTAATCTGGTTTATCAGTTCTGGGTGCATACTGAACTGGTAAGGAAGTTGCCTGGCGTTATTGAGTGGCTGTTTAATACCCCGTCACATCATCGTGTTCACCATGCTTCTAACATTCGTTACCTGGATCGAAACCATGCAGGGGTGTTGATCATCTGGGACAGGATCTTTGGCACCTTTTCCAGGGAACTCGATGCAGAGCCTGTGGAATATGGGCTGACCAAGAACATCAATACTTACAACCCGGCTGCTGTAGCCGCGGGCGAATACCTGAGTTTGTGGCACGATATCAGCGCAGCTGAGAAACCGGCGGACAAACTCCGCTACCTCTTTCTAGCGCCGGGTTGGCATCACGACGGGGAAGATCGTCGTTCAAACATCCTGAGGGCGCGCGGCTAAATTGAGTTTTCAGGATTCCGGTGCAATGATGGTAATGATAGGTAAGGCACGGAACGAAATGAAAAACCACTGGCATGTTATGACGCTCATTATTTTTGTTGTGATGGGTGTCGGGTGTGAAAATAGTGAGCATGACGCACTCGTAGAGGCACCCACAAAGACAACCACAAAGACAACCGCCATTTCGGCACCAGACCCGGAACTGATGCGGCTCTGGATGAATAGTTGTGCGCTTTGTCATGTGACGGGGGTTGGTGGGGCGCCGATCGTTGGTAAATTTGATGATTGGGCTGATCGTTTAGAGCAGGGTAATGAACTGCTGCTACAACATACCATAGAGGGGTATAACAATATGCCTCCCCTTGGGTATTGCATGGCATGCGAGAAAGATGATTTTGCGGCGTTGATTGAATTTATGACAGTAGGCACGCCATGAGAAACGTGACGCGTAGAAAGTTTCTGGCAAGCAGTGTGCTGGCTGCGTTATATGGCGTTTCCGGTGCCGGTGCGGCGCAACGCCCCGGACAACAAGCAACGCCCTGGCGTAACTGGTCTGGTAGCGTTGTTGCGAACCCAGCAGGAAGGTTTTCCCCTTCCAGTGAGCATCAACTTGCAGATTTTCTTGCCTCTACGCATGGTCAACTTAGGCCCGTTGGTGCCGGCCATTCGTTCACACCTTTGGTTCCGACAGAGGGTCATCTTCTTGTTCTGGATCAACTGACGGGTCTCTTGAGCTATGACAGTTCGGCAAACACCGCATGCTTTGCAGCGGGGACTCGCTTGAGTGATATGGGAGCACCGTTAGCTCGAATCGGACAGGCAGCCATAAATCTACCAGATATTGATCGTCAGACTCTGGCAGGAGCAACTTCAACCGCCACTCACGGAACCGGTATCGACTTTAAGTGTTTGTCGGGGTATGTCACGGAATTGAGATTGATTACGCCGAGTGGAGAGGTCCATGACCTGACTAACAGCTCGGAGCCCGGGATGTTTGATGCGGCGCGGGTTGGGCTGGGTGCGCTGGGTATAGTGACGCGGATAACAATGCAGAACACCGCGCGTTATCGTTTAAAACAAACAACCTGGGTAGACAAAACCAGCGATTTACTCAAAGACTTTGATCGACAGGCATCAACACATCGCCATTTTGAGTTGTTTCCGCTTGTTCATTCGGAATATTCAATGGCACTGGCCACAGATGAAACTGATGAGCCCATAAACAACCCTCCACAATCACCGGAGGAAGAGGCCGGGTTCGATCTTATCATGCAGGGATGGATGAAGGTGCCGCCAGGCGTTCGCGGCCCCCTTGTTAACGCGTTGGCAGAACAGATTGAGCCCAGTGAAAGAGTAGATGAATCCTATAAAATTCTGACTAATGTCAGGAATACCCGTTTCAATGAAATGGAATATTCAGTACCCCTTCACAACGGTGCCGCTTGCCTCCAGGAAATTTTGGAAACAATTAAGGAACAGAAAATAGATGTTGTTTTCCCGCTTGAGTATCGCTATGTGTCGCGCGATGACACGATGCTTTCCATGAGTTCAGGCGACGAAGATCACGCAGCGATTTCCGTTCATCGAGTAGCGCCTGAGGACTACCGGCCCTATTTTGATGTTATTGAACCTATTTTCTGGAAGTACGGAGGTCGTCCGCATTGGGGTAAGATTCATCACCTGGGCGCGCTGCAATTAAGTCAGCTGTATCCGCGTTTTGAGGAGTTTCGGTCGATTCGCCAGCAACTGGATCCCCAGGGAAGAATGCTCAACGCGCATCTTCGAAAGATATTTGGCGTGGACGGTTAGGATGAAAAGACGCTCGGTTCTGTTAGGTGCGGTGGGTGGAATGGCTACGCTAGGCACCGGCGCGCTCCTATGGAGACCTACAGATACAGGCGTGCCACATGACGCATATTTTTCGGCCCTGAATGATTTGCTGAAACGGGAAGGCTCCGGTATTCCCGTTATGATGTTGGACCTGGATCGAATCAGTACCAATATCGATCTCATCACTGAATCAGTGGGGGCTGATAAGACCTATCGGGTCGTGGTGAAATCGCTGCCTTCAGTGCCTTTGCTCAGGCATGTGATGAATCGTGCAAAGACGAACTCACTAATGGTTTTTCACCAACCCTTCCTGAACGAAATTGCCAAAGAGTTTCCAGATGCAGATTCTCTACTCGGCAAACCGATGCCGGTAAACGCTGCATCTACCTTTTACAAAAAGGTGGATGAAACAAGATACGATACTGCATCGAAGGTGCAGTGGTTAATAGACTCACCCGAAAGATTGAACCAGTATTATTCTCTGGCTCGAGAACTGGGTGTCAAGATGCGGGTGAACCTTGAGATAGACGTGGGGCTTCATCGCGGCGGTATCCCGAACTCTGAGGTGCTGGCGTCAATGCTGAATATCATTAGGGGTGCACCGGATCATTTGGAACTGTCCGGGTTGATGGGTTATGAGCCTCACCTCACAGGTCTTGAAGCGAATCTGTCTCATCCTGCGGTGAAAAATGTTTTGTCGCTCTATTCGGGATTTCTTACTACGGTGAAGCAAGCTGGGTACGACCCCGAGAAACTGACACTGAACGGAGCGGGTAGCCATACACTTGGCATTTACAGAAAAGACAGGACGATGAACGATCTGTCCGCAGGTTCCGGTGTGGTTAAGCCCACTGACTTCGATACCTACCATCTTGCGGGTAACTCGCCGGCGCTGTTCATCGCAACTCCAATATTAAAACGGTACGACGAATTGAAGATTGCCGGTGACCACTGGGCGCAGCGACCTCTGCAAGCCTGGAATCCCAACATGCGCAGGCTCTACTATATTTATGGCGGGTTCTGGAAGGCAAAAATGGTATCGCCAGAAGGCGTTGCTGATCCGTTGTATGAGAGTACGAACCAAAGTCCGATCGCGACATCAACCTCGGTTGATCTTCAGGTGGACGACTATATGTTTATGCGTCCTACCCAAAGCGAGTTTGTGATGCTGCAGTTCGGCGACCTGCTTGCGGTTAGTGGCAACCAGATTGTTGATAAATGGCCTGTTTTTCACCAAACAGGATAGCCAAGCGCCGTAACCTTCACCAAAAAAGAGCGAAAAAAGCTGCCCGCAAGCATCGAACAACGCTTCGTTATTTGACGTTTCCGGGGGACTCTGGCTAGCCGTTGAGCGTCTGTTCCGACAGGTTCTGCGGGGTATCGATTTTCACTATTCTCCCGGGAAAGCCTTTAAAGTGAGGTACTCCCTGTTCGTAATCAAGAAACTCCTCTTCGTCGGAACACAGAACCGCATCGCTCGAGATGAATGCACCCGCAAGATGTTCGCTGGATCTAAGTTCCGGATACCACCAGCCGTGTGGTACTCGTATATGCCCAGACTTCATCGACTCCTGGACCAGTATTTTTGCCGTCACAGCGCCATGCGCCGTCTCCAGCCTGACCCAATCGTGATCCTGGACGTTTTCCCGCGCAGCATCTTCCGGATGCAGAAACAGTTTGGGCGAGGGCGCGCGATCGCGCAGTACCTTGATATTTCTTTGTCCGGTTTGGAAAAAAGAATCCTCCCTGACCCCGGTAAATACTCTGTAAGGGTAGTCATCAGAGATAGCAGGTCCTTCCCGGTGATAGGGCAGCGGGTCAAAGCCGAGATCCTCAAGAATACTTGAGTAAAGCTCGACCTTTCCCGAGGGCGTTGCAAAACCGAGTTTTTTATACTTTCTGAATTCCGGCTTTGGTGCTTCCATCATTGTCGTATTCGCAAACTCTTCAAAAGTACGCCCGGATCGTGACAGGCGGTAGTCCAATATGTCATCGAGTGTCTGCCACGGGAAATGCTCGGAAAATCCCATGCGATGCGCCAGATCGTGCCAGAATTCATAAGTGCTTGATGCCTCCGGGGGCGGTTCGACGGCTTTTTGAGACAGCGTCAGTCGGGTAGTCCAACTCCAGCTATCGGCGATATGGTTTCTTTCGGTAAACACATCGCCGGGCAAAACATAGTCGGCGAGCATCGCGGTGGGTGTCATAAATATTTCATGCGCAACGATCAGGTCCTGGTTCATCATTCCTTTCAGAATCTGGTGTTGGTTTGGGTAACTCATTAGTGCGTTATTACCTAACGCAAAGAAGGCCTTGATAGGGTAGGGGTCACTGTTTGCCATCGCACGAAAGACGTTGGTCGGGTTGGCCATCTGGCAACCCATCACAATGTCTGCGTAGGGAAAACCCCAGACCTTCTCGGTCTCTTCTTTAAGCATTTCTGCCACGCGGTAGGTAAACACGGGATGATCATCGAACCCTAGCTGTTTGGCTTTTTGCTCATCAGAAAGGACTTCATGCATGCCTATTTCAGATTCAGGAATATAGTTAGGATTGAAGCCACCCAGAGTTTCGCCACCCACAACATCAAGGTTGCCTGTAACGGCTCGCAGTATTGAATGTAGTCGAATCGCCGAGGTGGAAGAAATCTGCTGATCGGTGATTGGGGTCCAGGGGATGACCGCGCCATTAGCGTTAGCGTACATTCGGGCGGCTTCTGCGATAAGCTCACGATCGACGCCGGTGATCTCTTCGACACGTTCAAGTGGGTACTCATCTACGCGCTGGCGCAGTTCTTCGAACCCTGTGCACCAGCTTGCAACAAAATCCTTGTCATAAAGTTCTTCATCAAAAATGACTTTCAGCCAACCCAGACACATCGCCGCATCAGTACCCGTTCGCAGCCGAAGGTGTAGGTCCGCCGTTTCGGCCTGATCGGACACCCGGGGGTCCAGCACGATCACTTTGGCGCCACGACTCCGCGCTGCATTAATCGAATTAAAGATTGGAGTCCATGAGTGCTTGCGAGGGTTGTGTCCAAAAAGCACGATACAGTTAGTGCTGCCCCAGTCTGGCATTGGAAACCAGCCATAGGTCAGTTTGTTGACCGCTGCGGTGTTTCCTGCGCACAGCGCAACGCCACTGATCCAGTTCGGCGAACCCAGGAGGTTCATAAACCGTCGGTCGGTGCTGTGGGTCGACTGCGTATTCCAGCCTGACGTTGAAACCGCGAGTGCCTCAGGACCATGCTCGGCGACCACCTTGCCGAGCCGCTCAGCGATTTCGTCCATTGCCTGCTCATAGGAAATCTCTTCCCATTTGTCTTCACCCCTTTTACCAACTCGCTTCAGCGGTACCTTGAGTCGGTCAGCGTGATTGTGGATATCCGCGGCGGCAATTCCTTTGTAGCAGACATTAGCGGCGAGCATGGGGTTGTCATGGGCAATGACTCGTTTCACTTTCCCATCGGCAACTTCGGTACGCAGCTGACAGCCAATGTCACAGATCGTACAAACAGAATAGGTAGTGTTGGTCGCTTCGCTCATGGGTATACCTTAGGGAATGGGTTAGTGGGCCGCCTTCTGTTGTGAGGTTATCTGCGTCAGCTGTGCGTTTAATATACCAAGATTTTCCTGGCCCAGCTTGTCGGTTATTTCAGTTTTAATTTTCCCAGAGAGGCCCAGCGCTACGGTAAGTGTTGAGCCACTGTACGGTCATTTGAATGATCTTTGATCGACCATCCTTGGCAGCGTGAAGATCAACGATGCCCATAGTAGGTTTACAGCCTATACAGCACCGGTGGCAGCCGACAACACAACTAAAAATTAAAGGTAACCAATGGCTTCATTTGACCCTTTCGCGGGATGCTAAATAGGGCGCGTTGGGATAGCGGGATGCTTGGCCTAACACCAGGCCAGGTTTTCTTCAGCACCTCATTTCGACAACCACCATGAAAGGGCCGCTATCGCTATCACTGCCCATGTAGATAGCTTCGCCCAAAGACAGCGATTCGCTTTCGACAAACTCCGACAAGACGTCCTTCCAGGATGTAATTAAGTCCAATCCAAAGCCCAACCCCTCGCTTGTATAGTCCATTACCTGTTTGCCAACATTGCTCTTAGCAATATTTAATATGCGATTGGCGTAGATGTCAGCCAGCAGGATACTGTTCTTGCAAGCGTGGCTGCTGACTACGACGCTGTAGTGTTTAATCCGATTCCGATTGCTGAGACCTACCGATTGCAGGTGGTGGCTCTGAGCTTCGTGAACAGATCAGTTAGCGACAGTGCTATAACGTTTTTACCATTAAGCTGACGCGTTTTGCGCCTTGTTCGGTTTCCTGCTGATCGACTTCTGCGAAGCCTAACTGTTGATGGAACACTATCGAACCGGGGTTCGGCGGTCTGAGATTGACTTCACAAGTCAACATTGGCGAGCTCCCAGCAACGGATTCTTCCAAGTCAGCGTATAATTTTTGCCCCAGACCCATCCGACGAAAATCAGCCCTAATGACGATTCTGTCAATGTAGGCGAACGTTGAATAATGGTTGTCAAACCACAAGTAATTCATGCTTTTGTAGTTTGCGCCCTCCCCAAGGGCCAGCAGAAACCCCGCGATTTGACCGTTAATGTGAACCACGCCAAAATAACGGGAAGCGCGATGTAAATGCTCAAGCGTGAGCCTGGAAATGGAATTGACGTGAGGTAATGCTGATTCATTCAGCGCCAAGATATCCTCATAATCCTCCGGGTTCACCCGTTTTATCTGCATCAACATCTTCCTGAATTTGTGCGTCCATTTTCCAGAGGTTAACGTCAAGGGCAAGCGCTGGCCGAGGGACAAAGGCATCCGTTTCCTGGATGAGCAAAGAATGCTGGTCGGTTTTTTACATTTTGGAGTCTCGGTCAACACCGGTTAGCACAATACATGACTGAGACTGCCGTACGAGACTACCCCGACAAAGACCTGAGTTGTGGGTTAGTTTGCCCAGATGATAGGTTCATGTGCTTCATCGGGAATCTTGTCAATTGTGTAGTCGATAGGAATTGAATTTTCTACGAGTGCCGGCCACAGGGGTTCGGCCATTTGATTGTCTAAGGCATAGAGCGTTTCACGTAGTTGACGTAACTTTTCTGATTGATATCAGCCACGGAGAAGGGCAAAGCAGCAGAACGCCGGGACGTGGTACGGTTGCCCCTCAAGTATGGCCGATATCAAGACGACTTCGAAAGAGGAATGGTGAAAAGACGAACCAGGCGGAAAGAGCAGGTCTGTGTTGTCGAAAACATCGAGGCTTTCAAACCACGGCAGCACATTTATCCCTACGCCAACAGAAAATTATGTTGGCTAATCGTCCATCGCCAGGTCAGCCAATAACTACAAACAACTTGGTAGCGTTTAACCACTACTCGTCATACCGCGCCACTCTTTCATAAAACAAGCAGGCAACCAATGTGATTCGATACTCAGCCTTTCGCTCGAAAAGTCCTGTTACCATTGCTTTCCTCAAGCTAAAGTCAGAGCGTTGTTGATATGGCTCGTCTGGTCGTGTCGAATGAGGCGCATTGAAAGTCTTAGGCAATAAGCAAGAGGTACGCAGAGCAATATACCTGCGTGGCATTAAACGGAGAAAAGAAATGCCGCGAGTAAAGTAATGCTTTATTACACTTAAATCTCGTTTTTTAAAACTAGCGGCTAAAATATGACACAACATGTTGGTTCTGCATACGTTGAATACATAGATACAGTTGTTGCTGATGAGAATTATAAAATTATGTACCCATTCGGCTCAAAGCGGACTGATTAATGGTCTGTTTAGGCTAGCGCTAAAATTAACCGTGGAGATACATCATGGCACAAGCTAAAAAGCAGTGGTCACAAGGGCGCACTATTACTGCCGGGGTCGCCGGTAACGTCCTGGAATGGTACGACTTTGCCATCTACGGCTTTTTTGCACCCATCATCGCCCAGCAATTCTTCCCGTCGGAGGACCCAACGGTATCATTGCTCGTGACCTTTGGCGCCTTCGCAGCAGGCTTTTTAATGCGCCCTGTCGGCGCGGTCCTGTTCGGTCATATTGGCGATAAATTTGGCCGTGGCCGATCGTTGGTCTTGTCTGTCATGCTCATGGCGATACCAACGTTCCTCATTGGGCTGCTGCCTAATTATGAATCCATCGGCATGAGTGCTGCAGTATTGATGTTGCTGTTGCGGATGGCACAGGGCCTTGCTGTTGGCGGCGAATACACCAGCTCTGTTGTGTTCCTCGCTGAAAAGGCCCCTGCGGGCCGCCGCGCCTTCTTTTCCAGTTGGGCCATGTTTGGGGCAACTGGTGGCACCCTGCTGGGCTCTGCCGTTGGGGCTGGCTTGACACATCTTCTGGGCGATGCCGCACTGGCTGAATGGGGTTGGCGTGTCGCCTTCTTAGGTGGCATTGCAGTCGCTGTCTTGGGGTTTCTCATTCGTCGGGGTATGGCTGATGACGATCAAGTAGAACCAGAAGTCCCCCCAATCAAAACAGCGTTCACCCATTATTGGCGTGAAATGCTGCGTGTATCTGCCCTCAATATAGTGGGCGCTGTCAGCTTCTACCTGATGTTTGTTTACATTGTGACGTGGCTTATCGAGCAAGTAAAAGAGCCGAACTCAACCGCACTGGACATTAATACGATGGCCATGGCGACCCTGTTGGTGTTCATTCCGATTTGCGCCATCCTATCTGACAAATATGGCCGCAAATTGATGTTGCTGATCGGCATGGGCGGCCTGGCCGTCTTGGCCTATCCACTATTGAAGTTGATGCATCATCAAGACATGACGATGATCCTGACCGGACAAATTTGTTTTGCCTTATTGCTGGCCATGTTCATGTCGGGCCTGCCTGCCGCCATGACAGAGATGTTCCCACGCCACATTCGGGTAACTGCTGTCAGCGTAGGGTACAATCTGACCTATGCGATTTTTGGCGGCACAGCCCCCCTTGTTGCAGTTTGGCTGATCGAGCGCAGCCATGATGATTTGGCATTTTCCTGGTATATTGCTGCCATGGCCGCAATATCCTTCTGTGTGGCCCTCACACTCAAAGACAGGCGCAATGAGCCGCTTTCCTAAGAGCCGCTAAAAACAACTCGAACCAACTAGATGGGGTTCATGGTTTCGGCGGCTTCGCGACGTTCATCCTGAAAATCTAGATGCGCAATGCTGATGAGTGTGACCCTTGAGATTAACCATGCCGTGTTCTGTGACCACATAATGCGGTCCATGCAGCGGGCTCCACAACTGGGACAGAATCCACGCCTTTTACAGTAAATGCTGCGAGCCGCTCGAAGTGGCACTTGTCACAGCGCACCCGAAGGAATCCATGTTCCAGGTGCCCGAACTTAAGATAGTCTTCGAATTTCTGGCGGACATGTTCAGGCAGGCACTTGCCCTGCGCCCGAATTACTCCAACAAGACCGGATAGTGTGCTTCAACAATTTGGTAGAGCAGTGCCTGCTCCGGTCGGTTGCGTTCGTAGGCGACGTCACCAACGGCATCCTTGCCATCCGATAGAACACAGACCGCACCGCCATGCGCAGTATTCATGACGTCTTCTAGTATAGATGCTCATTTACTCATGCCTGAGCGAATTAACGGGCTTTTGATCTGTGAAAACGGGATTGTAATGGGATTGGAGCGGATTGATTGGCTACAGGCCAATATAATAATGGTGTATTGGAGGTCGGGACGGGAAT
>Ga0008649_10003385_pt1 | contig 10954 bp, 5 predicted proteins | sample SaaInlV_130m_DNA_2_FD_66601 | JGI IMG/M metagenome (GOLD analysis project Ga0008649, IMG submission 66601) | Marine microbial communities from expanding oxygen minimum zones in the Saanich Inlet - SI037_S2LV_130m_DNA | ecosystem: Environmental > Aquatic > Marine > Intertidal zone ... | reverse complement strand
GCGTATGACAGGAAGTCTCAGTGAGATGTGAGGGCGGCACCCTCTTCGGTTCGGGGTCGGTCACCCTGTGTGGTCGAAACCTGCCGAGCCGATTTCAATAACCTGCCGAGGCCCCCTGGTGGGGTCTCGGCAGGTTTGTGTTCGCCCAGCGTGTGAAGGGTTTCTGGACTGTGGGGCCGGCGTCTATCCCAGTAAAACGCGAGATCTATCCCACGTGGCTTGAGCACTCGGAGTGACCGCGGACATACACCCAGCCGCCACCGGCCCAAATGGGGGTCAGCTGATGTCGGCCGGTTCGGCTTCCCAATCGGTCGCTAACCGACCGATCAGAGCAACGACTCCGATCTGGTGGGATGATCTACCTATGGCGGATGGTGACGGGCTCTTCATTGTTGATAACCGAGAACCTGAACACTCCGGCTTTCGCTACCTGCGGGAATGGTGCGAGCTCGCCAAGAGTTTCGACATTGCAACCGGCTACTTCGAGATCGGTGCCCTTCTCGAACTAGACGGCCACTGGCAGCAGCTCGACAAGATCCGGATCCTCATGGGTGACGAAGTCACCCACCGCACCAGAAAGGCCCTCCTGGACGCTGTCCGATCCCGCGCTGAGGTCAAGCTTGACGACAGTCTGGAAACAGACAAAGACGACAACCCGTTCCTAACCGGCGTGGACGCCATCATCGCGGCCATTCAATCCGGTCAGATCGAATGCAAGGTCTACAACCGAGACAAGTTCCACGCGAAGACCTACATCACCCACGGCAAAACAGACGTCATCGGATCGTTCGCTCTGGTGGGTTCCAGCAACTTCACTCGCCCTGGGCTCAGCCAAAACGTCGAGCTGAACATCCAAGCAACCAGCCGTGGCGATGTCCAAGACCTCCAAAAGTGGTTCGAGAAGCATTGGGACGACGCCGAAGACATCACCGACGACATCCTTCGCGTCATTCAACGCCACACCGAACTTTTCACCCCGTTCGACGTGTACTCACGTGCCCTTCACGAGATGTTCCACGGCCGCGACATCACCGCTGAGGAATGGGAACAAAGCCAGTCCCTCATGTTTGACCGGCTTGACCTCTACCAAAAGGAGGCCTACTGGACCCTCACCCAGATTGCCCGCCAGCACGGTGGAGCGATGTTGTGCGACGGCGTCGGTCTTGGAAAAACCTTCGTGGGTCTCATGCTGATCGAACGCCTCATTCTTCAGGCGGACAAGAAAGTCCTCCTCCTGGCCCCCAAAGGCGCCAGAGAAGGCGTCTGGGAACCACACCTAGCTCGATACCTGCCACACATCGGAGGAGGCAGCACAGAAATCCCCGGTTACAGCAACCTGCTGGTGTTCAACCACACCGACCTCAGCCGCGACGGCTACGAAGAGCACCTAGCCCGCAACGCGAAACTTGCCGACGTAGTCATCATCGACGAGGCACACCATTTCCGAAATCAGGGTTCCCGCGGCAAACGTGACGACCCGGACTACCGGTCCCGCTACTGGCACCTCTACGACCTGCTCAACGACCCTGACCGGCCCAAACAGCTGTTCATGCTGACCGCAACACCGATCAACAACAGCCTCCTCGATTTCAAACATCAACTCGACCTGTTCACCGGCGGCAACGACAACCACTTCGCAAGCACCCTCGGCGTTCCCAGCCTCGCGGGTCGGATCAAGACAATGACCAAGGCCATCAACGAGCGAACCGGAGCCAGCGCAGATCTCAGCGACCATCTCGATGAAGTCGAGTACGTCCTCACCGACGATCCGCTGTTCGACAACCTGGTAGTGCAACGCAGCCGCGCCTACGCCAAACAATCACAGCTTCAAGAAACCGGATCATCGGCAGTGTTCCCGGAACGAGAAGCCCCGAAGGTTGCCGAATACTCGATTCGCAAGACCTACGGGGAGTTGCTCACCAAACTCACCGACGCGTTTTCGCGCACCGACGGCAAAGACCCCCTGTTCTCGCTGCCGATCTATTACCCGCTGAACTACTACCTCGGCGACCCGGCAGACATCGACGACTACGACTTCGCCGCCGGACGCCAAAAACAAGTCGTGCAACTGATCCGCACGGTGTTCCTCAAACGATTCGAATCATCGGTCTTTTCATTCGAGACGACCTGTGACCAGCTAGTACGCAGACTCCTCGCGTTCCTCGAAGTGCACTGCCAAACCGACAGCGAGAGGTCCACGCTTGAAAAATGGCAGAGAAAACACGCTGACATTCTCAACTACAGCCACGACAAACAACTGGAGATCTGGGAACCCGAAGACGACGACGGGACCTTCCAGCTAGCGATCTGGGAACCCGAAGACGACGTCATCCCACCGGAAATGATCGCCAAGGTCGAAGAGCTCGACCGCGACGAATACGACGTTGTGGCAATGATCCACGAAACTTTCTTCGATCTTGATGTGGCGATCGGTTTCCTCGAAGAAACCAAACAGGTCACCACCGCCCAAGACGACAAGCTCAAGAAACTCACAGAGATGCTCAGCAGTAACGAGTTCGCTAACCGCAAAGTTCTTATCTTCTCCGAGTTTGCCGACACCGTCCGATACGTCGCTGGCCACCTGCAGGAGGCAGGCATCGACGGCGTCGAATTCCTAGACAGTGTTAGCGGCAAGAACCGTGCCGACGTGATCAAACGCTTCGCCCCCTACTACAACGGCAGCTCCACACCACAGCTCCAAGCCGACGGCAAACGTCCGATCCGGATCCTGGTCGCCACCGACGTGCTCTCCGAAGGACTCAACCTTCAAGACGCATGCCGCCTCATCAACTACGACATCCACTGGAACCCCGTCCGGTTGATGCAACGCATCGGCCGAGTCGATCGACGACTCGACCCCGAAATCGAACAAGCCATCACAATGGACCAGCCCGACCTCGCCGACGACCGGGGCACCATCAGATATTGGAACTTCCTGCCCCCCGAAGAGCTCGCCCCGCTACTCAGCCTCTACGAGAGAGTCACGTCTAAGACGTTGGCGATCTCCGAAACCCTCGGCATCGAAGGCAAAAAACTCCTCCGGCCAGACGACCACTACCAGGCACTCAGAGACTTCAACGCCGACTACGAAGGCGCCACATCCGTCATCGAAGAAATGCGCCTCGAATACCACGACCTCCTGGCAACCCACCCGGGGATCGAAGCCCGTCTCAACGGTCTCCCCAACTCGATGTTCAGCGGCCGTCAACGACCAGCCGACGGCACCACAGGGGTGTTCTTCTGCTACCGGCTACCCGCCTGGGACACCGAAGCCGAAACGTTCACGCTCCAAGCCGGACCGGCCCACTGGTATCTGTACGACCTGGCCGATAACAAGATCCTCGAAGAACCGCGCGAAATCGTCAACCACATCCGATCCACACCAGACACTCCTCGTGTCGTCACCACCGCACCCGAAACGCTGCTTGAAGCCCGAGACAAGATCCGCAAACACATCAAGAACACCTACCTCAAACGGGTAGACGCACCAGTGGACGCTCCAAACCCACTGCTGGCCTGCTGGCTAGAACTCAACGACAGCTGACCCATGACGGACCAGCGAGAACGACTCCGCAAGATCCAGACCTTCCCCTCGCTAGTCAAATACCTGCGAGACGAACTCGACTGGCCAATCAACAGCAACGACTTCGACGACCTGACCTTCGACTACACCCCGGAGGAGATCGGACTGGATGCTGCGACAGCAACCAAGATCGATGGGATCAAACGGCTACGACCGCTTACGGCCACGCAGCCGTGGGGCATTTTTTTCATCAAATTCGAACCCAAACAGCTCCCCGTCGTCGCATTGCGAAGGATTCTCAACAAGGTCATCGTAAAAAAACGGGCTTCAGCTAACCAGTCCGAGATGGCCTCCTGGGAGATGGGCAACCTCATCCTCATCTCCAGTTACGGCGAGGGCGGCAACCGGCAGATCAGCTTCGCGCACTTCACCCAATCAGAAGATGGGTCAACGCTCCCTGCACTCAGGATTCTCGGTTGGGATAGCAGCGACACCCCCCTACACCTTGACCACGTAGCCGACGTCCTGGCCGAACAACTCGCATGGCCAGACGACGAGGAGAACACAGACGCATGGCTAGAGCACTGGCGCTCCGCATTCATACTCACTCATCGCCAGGTCATCACGACCTCTAGAACTCTCTCCGTTGAATTAGCCAAGCTGGCTCGAAACATACGGAACCGAATCAACTCCATCCTCTCGATCGAAACGGAATCCGGCCCGGTTACGAGAACGTTCGCATCCGTTCGCGAAGCACTTGTCGAGAATCTGACAACTGACGAGTTCGCCGATATGTATGCCCAAACAATCGCTTATGGCCTTCTTGCTTCCAGAGTTGCCGGGACCCCTGAGGGACACCCCGAACCGACAGGAGCCGCTTTAGCAGCAACAAACCCCTTTCTCCAAGAGTTGATGGGAACACTCATAGGCATCAGCCAAAGCAAGGGGCGTTCCGAAGCCAGACCTGATCTGGATTTCGATGAGCTCGGAATAACCGAAATCATTGAGCTACTGGCGAACTCAAATATGGAAGCCGTTCTCCTCGACTTCGGCAAGGAAAACCCCCACCAGGATCCGGTCATCTACTTTTACGAGCTCTTTCTGACCGAGTACGATGCCAAGAAGCGAATGAGCCGTGGGGTCTTCTACACACCCCAACCAGTAGTGAGACACATCATCCGTTCAGTTGACGCATCTCTTCGATCCAACCTCGGTCTGAAGGACGGTCTGGCAGATACAACAACCTGGGGAGAGCTCTCTACTGTCAACCCTGACCTGAATATCCCAGAAGGCATTGACCCAGACGAATGTTTCGTCCAGATCCTTGATCCGGCGACCGGAACCGGAACTTTCTTGGTCGAGGCAATTCATTCGATTCACTCAACACTGACCTCTCGTTGGCTCGAGGAGGGCCACTCATCAAGCGAGATACAGGAACTCTGGAGCAACTACGTGCCAGAAAGCCTCCTGCCCCGCCTCCACGGCTACGAATTGATGATGGCGCCCTACGCCATAGCCAACCTGAAGATCGGGTTAAAGCTGATAGAGACCGGTTACCAGTTCAAACGCGGTGACAGAATCGCTGTGTATTTGACAAACGCTCTAGAGCCCCCAACAGACCAGACAGACCGGTTGGAAGACGTTCTTCCGGCGCTTGCAATCGAAGCAAAATCCGTAAACAGGCTAAAAGCATCGAAAGCCTTCACGGTGATCGTCGGTAACCCTCCCTATTCCAAGATGTCGGGGAACCTCGGCGAAGCTGCCGTAGCTCTGATAGAACCGTTCCGATATGTCGACGGAGAGCGGATCAAGGAGAAGGGAGCCCTAGCTCTTGAGTTAAACCTCCAGGATGACTACGTAAAGTTCTGGGGTCTACTTCTCCACCTCTTGCGCGACAGCGGGGCAGGGGTAGGGGGTTTTATTTCCAACTCTCGTTACCTATCGGCTCCCACTCTTAGAGGATTCCGTTCCGTACTGAGGGAGGCTTTCAGTGAGGCCTCCTTTATCGATCTCGGAGGTCAAGTCTCAGAACGGACTGATAACTCTGAAGTTGATGAAAACGTGTTCGATATCGTCCAAGGCGTAGCTATTGCCACTGTTACGAGGCTTCCAGGCAAGAACCAACTTGCGACTATCACAACTAGAAGGATCTATGGCCAGCGGGATGAAAAGCTCCGCGCCCTCAGCTCAAACCCGTCAGATAGTGAACTAGTAGAGATCCTCCCTTCCCCTCCCTATTACAGCTTCTCGCGCGGCATCGACGAGGCCGACGAGGAATTCTTGCAATGGCGGAGACTCGACGAGCTGATGCCCTTTAACAGCGGCGGCCTAATCACATCCCGCGACAATCTCGCCATTGGCTTCAGTAAGACTGAACTGCTGGAGAACATCACCCGATTCGCAACAAGTAAGGCGGGTGACACATCCCTTCAGGATGAGATCGGCTTCTCGGTCAAGTCGAAGTGGGACGTGGAGCGATGCAAGTCAGAGATTCGAGGGCTCGATGACCTGGAGGGGCAAGTTGAAAGACTTCTCTACCGACCCTTTGACGAAAGATTCATCTTCTACCTTCCATCCCTCATTGATACGCCTTCTCGACCTGTATGTAGATCAGTCTGGGGAAATGAGAACCTCGTCCTGTTGACCCCGGCGGTAAAGACAACCGCAGATTTTTCTCATGCCCTAGTCAGCAGAGTCCCTGCCGAAACGAAGTCCTGCTCCCACGACCGGGCGACGCAAATGTTTCCGCAATTCCGTGCTGGCGACGGACTCCTTCCCGCCCCTGAGGCAAATCTTTCCCATACTCGCGATTTGGCGCCGGATGAGACTGACTGGATCCCCTACGTGTATGGCATCCTCCACAGCCCTGGGTACCGGACCCGTTATGGAAGAGCACTGCAAGACTCTTACCCGCACATTCCCGAGACATTGTCTGACTCTCTTCTAGAACAACTAGTCGATTGCGGACGTTCTTTGATTGCCCTCCATCTTCTGGATGGGCTTACCGCTAGTGATTCAGCGCCTGGCAGCTGGTGTGGGCCAGAATCTCCAAGGGTGGAGCGCGTTTCGTATTCGGACGAGACGGTATGGGTCGATCGAAATCGCACGCAGGGATTTCAGGGGGTCACCCACGCAATTTGGAAATTCAAAGTCGGCGGATACCAGGTTTGCGAAAAATGGCTAAAGGACAGGCAACCCAAGGGAGGGAAGAACCCGCGACCAGGTCGCATCTTGACTGCCGAAGATATCGCGCACTACCAGATGGTCGTCATTGCTCTGACAGAAACTGTCCAGATGATGAGGCGCATCGAAGACGCGATCGAAGGCCATGGCGGCTGGCCGGACGCCTTCACCTCTGGGTGACCAACTTGCTGGATAACAACCCGCGACCATCTGACGACGGGCAGACGTGACATCTAGTGGATGGTTTGTGGATGGAACCCATACCTAGCAATACTGACCGCTAGAGGATCCCGCTGGTTTACGCAGTTGACCTGTGTGTTTCCTGGTGGGCGCGGAGGGACTCGAACCCCCGACCCCCTCCTTGTAAGGGGTCCGTCGCCGGTTCTTTGGCGGTGGGCCGTGACGGGTGTCGCCTGACGGATCAGTGCCCTCTGGTGACAGACCCGGACAGTCGGTGGCATGCACGTACATGCCAGCCCGAATCGGGGCACCAACAAGCTCACATGTCAAGAAGTCGACCAGGCGGTAGCCGGCTACACGTCGAAAGCAGTCGACCCTGACCGATGGGCCGAGATTGTCGACGACTTGACCGTTGTCGCCTGTGATGCAGGCTTCGAGAAGCTCTTGTACCTCCGCCGTACGTTGACCTCTGTCTCGTCGTTCGCCTCTTCGTGCAGTCGCTCTTTCATCGAACCGTGGACACTGGCGGCGCTCCTAACTGACTGCAACATTGAGCGGTACGCGGCGCTGGGCGTTCAGAACGGTCTGACCCCGAACACGGTCCGGAACCACCGGTCGGACGTGAACCGGCTCCGACGGGCAATGCGGGGCCTGCCTCGCCTGGGGCGGTCTGGCTCAGTGACACGACCGGAACCAGCTGGCGTGAGAACGCTGTCACCGGCAGAGACCATGACTCTGACCGTCGGTTGTTCACCGACCACTCGAGGAGCAATCGCAGTTGCCGTGGGAACAGGATTTCGACCGATCGACCTGGATTCCGGGCCAGTGCTCCTTGAGGTGGGTGACGACTCCGCCTGGGCCCGACGATGTGAGGAATCATTCGAGATTCCCGTCGAGGTTGCTGACCACATCCGAGATTGCGCCGGAGAGTCGATCGACCGGGACACATGGAAGATGGCTTGTCAGGAGATCTCCGAATTAGGCGTCGTGTTCGACGCAAACGACCTCCGACAGGTCTGGGTCAACGGGCTCGCAGGAAAGTCGATTCCGATGCGGGACCTGGTCATTGGCCATTGCCTCAGCTACCGGGCCCTAGATGCTTCAGTCGCAGGATCAAGATTTTCTTAAAACAGGCGAAAACAAGTGCGCTGACGAGACCTGTTCGAACAATCCCCAGTGGCAAGAAGCCCGCCACCGAGGAGAACGAACCATGCCCACGCCCGTCAACGCAGCAGCCAACCGCCGACTCCGCAAGGAGATCCTCGCCAAACGTGAATCTCATCGGCTTCCCAACGAACACGCGGCCCACCTCCAAAGCTGGGAACCGGCTGCGATCGATGAGACCAGGTGGAAAGAGATTCGTCCCCTAGTCCACGACGCAATCGAGCATTCGACGCTGAAGAGCCTCGGCGCATTCAAGAAACTGTGCCGCAACGTCACCGACTTTGTCGATTGGGCTAACAGCCACGGGCATGGCGCCAACATCGGGGTCCTGTTTCTTCCGACGGTCATTGATGACTACGTCCGGTTGGGGATGCAACGGTTCACTTCGGGTTCTCGTGCGACCAATGAATCGGCGCTTCGCGGGCTCGCCAGAAACGTCAACCCGGACAGCAACGCGGCACGCCAGACCACCCCGGTCGGTTACACGCCGGTCAAGCCGCCCTACGACGAGATCGAAGCGGCGACCATTGCTCGAATCGCCGAGACACATCCACCGGGTCGCACAGGTCGCAGGTTTGCAGCCTGTGTCGGCCTCGGTCTCGGTGCGGGTGCCGACCCCAAGGATCTTCGGGTTCTTCGCCGCAGGAGCATCAATCTTGATGCCAGCACACCGACGGTGACTCTCTCCGGTCTCCAGGAACGAACCGTGGAGATTCGCGCCGACTACCTCGACCTCGTCAAGATCGGAATAGCGGGCCTCGGGCCCAGCGACCTCATTGTGGCGACCAACACCGAAGCCAAAGATGTCGTTGCCTCTGTCATGTCCAGAGTCAAGGTTCTTGGCGCCTGCCCAGAGTTGTCCCAGGGCCGACTACGAGCGACCTGGCAGGCGTGGCTGGTTGAACAGCCGATGCGTCTCGCCGACACCATGGAACTGTGCGGTCTCCGGTCTTGTCGCACTCTCGTCGACCTCGTCCACCACCTGGTCTCGGAGGCATCGTGAAGGCGCTCACCAGACAGGACGTTGAGCTCGTCGCCAGCGTGGTCGACGAGTCAGGTGTCGTCCAGACACTTGAGGACGCATTCCGAAGAGGCGCTCGTGGACCGCGCGGCCGCTACAACACCCGGACCTTCCTGATTGGCGCCCTGTTGTCGATACCGGAGAAGGGAAACGCCCACCTCACATCTATCCACGAGACGCTGACCAGGGACTTGCCAGTCGACCTGCAGTGGCACTGCGACGCGCGGCGCCATGACGAAGAGGGCAACGCCAAGGTGATCTCCAAGAGCGAACTCGAAAACGTGCAGAAGCGAATCCAAAGAAAGCTCGGCTACGGAGTCGGTACCGACTGCTCGGAAGAAGAACGCTCCGAGCGGGCCGCGATTCTCGAGAGCGTCGTGTTTGATCTTCTCGACGCCACGCTGCCTGCGCGCTGTTACCGAAGTTACGCACTTGATGCCAGCGGTATCTGGTCGTGGAGCCGATTCAAAAGTGGTCCCTCCAGCGAAAAGGGGTGCTTCGACCCGGATGCGAAGACGGGTGGCAAGACTGCGAAGAGCGGCTCCGCAGAGTGGTTCTTCGGTTACGACCTCCACGCCCTGGTCAGAGTCAAGGACATGGGTAAGGACGCAACGAACGAAGCGATTCTCATCGAGCGTGTTGCCGTAACTGCAGCCAGCACCGATGTTGTCGAACCGAGTCTTCGTCTTCTGCGTTCGTTGCGCGACAGCGACGAAGACGGGCGCTGGAGTGATGACGTCGAGAAGATCGACCTGCTGGTCGACCGGCACTACAGCTACAAAACCGACAAGAGGTGGGGACAGTCGCTACGTGGCCTAGGGGTACGCCAGCACCTGGATCTTCGCAAGGACGAGACAGCATTCGTCGACTACAACGGAATGCGGATGGTGGGCGCTGTCCCACATTGCCCCCGGACACCCGAACGGCTCAACAATCTGACCAACCCTGGCCCGGCAGCGTCTCTTGCAGAAAAGAACACATTCCGAGACCGCGTCGAGGTGAGGCAACAATGGGCGCTCCAGAGAACCGACGGCCCAGACGTGGACGGAGAGCAGCGCTATCGGTGTCCTGCCCTCAATGGGACCATCGGTTGCCCACTACAGCCGGGAACCACCGAAGTTGCCGTAACCGCCGGTCTCGAAATCGTCGTCGACCCGCCGACCGGGCCCGACGCACCTGTTTGCTGTTCCCAGCAGAAGGTCACGATCCAACCCAATGGACAGACCAAGCTCGTCCAGGAGCACTACTGGGGATCAAGAAAGTGGGAAAAGCGGTACAGCGACCGGACCTACGTCGAAGGCGTGTTCGGGACCCTCAAAAACCGCAACACCGAGTGCATCAAGCGCGGCTTCATCCAGACCGTCGGAATCGAGATGGCTACCTTCTGGTACGGGATGGCTGCCGTCTCTTTCAACATTCGAACCCGCCGCCGATGGAGTCTCCAGCAGCTAGCCGAAGGCGTGGAACTCGACAGCGACGATCTCTTCGCCAAACCGCAACAGACCTTCCACGGGTTGGCGCACCTCACCGAGGAACAACGCGATGAGATCGACGGAAACCAACAAACTTCGTAGATCGGCCACCGGCTCCCAACGCCGAGCCCGGTCGCCAATTTCACAGGAGCCAGGACCCAGATCCATGCATCGGCCTACCCGGACCGGACGGTCTTACTCATGTACGGAGCCCAATTCAGCGCAGCTATCGACTTTCCAGCCGGTCGCATCCCAACCACTCTGCGTGACCAATACCTGCCGAGCCGTTTTCAATAACCTGCCGAGACCCCTTGGTAGCGGGGGTGGGATTTGAACCCACGACCTTCGGGTTATGAGCCCGACGAGCTACCAGACTGCTCCACCCCGCAGCGAGGAGGCTAACGGTCGGCG
>Ga0008649_10003366_pt1 | contig 11006 bp, 10 predicted proteins | sample SaaInlV_130m_DNA_2_FD_66601 | JGI IMG/M metagenome (GOLD analysis project Ga0008649, IMG submission 66601) | Marine microbial communities from expanding oxygen minimum zones in the Saanich Inlet - SI037_S2LV_130m_DNA | ecosystem: Environmental > Aquatic > Marine > Intertidal zone ... | reverse complement strand
GAATAGTTTTACCTTTCTGCGCATTGGGTCAAATAAAAAAACCGCTACAGTCGCAGCTATATTCCCATGATACATCCAGCCTTGTACAATATCTGGATTAAAAGCTCTCATAAACTGTCTCAGCTTCTTAATAGTCTGCCAACTAGGGCGATTTCCTTGTTTTAAATCTAACATTTCAACTTTAACACCTAGTGCTTCAATTTTTTCAGTTATCTTCCCTCGACCCATTAATGAGATAACTAAAAAATTTAGCGCTTCATCGTGCATTGATGACAATAACTTATACAGCATCATCTCCGCCCCACCAGTATCTAAATCGGTAATAATATGTATAATTTTCATTTTTTTAAAATAAACTTAATGTGCCCTGCAAATTCATAGAGTATTTTGCAAGCACTGCCTGTATTTTTTTTGGCTTGAAGTCTTTCATTATTATTTTTCCTATTATTAGCCTATCAGTCGAATATAACGCAGGAGTCAGGCCTTGGCTAGCAAATATTACTACTGCGCGTCGCATGTGCTTGGCTGATGTCACTAGTATGAAATCTTTTTTCCATTTGCAACTAACTACTCAACCTTCAGCGCTTCATCTTTAGTATTTTTAACCTCACCTGTAATAATCTGTTCTGGTTCTAGCTGATTATTCAAAAGAAAATCTTTAATTGCTTGAATAGCGCTTAACATACAGTATTACTTATACAGTTATATCTTTCAATTTAGTTTATTTTTTTCCAATTTAATATTGCATAGCTCACAAACATAATCAATAATGGCTCTATTGGTAACCTGTACTTTACCCCCACAATAGGCCCAGTAACAATTAAAAAATACCCTAACAATATTAATATTGTTGCGACCTTTATGGGTGATAATATTAAGATCATCTTAAATACTCCTATCAGTACTAGCATAATAAATATTACAGATATAATGGTGCCAATTGCCAAAATGAAAAGATAAAGAAAGCCACTACTATTCTTTATATAATTAAATAATTTTTCAACTATACCACTTCCTTTAGTCTCATAAAAAGATGGGTGCTCCATTGAACGAAGTGCCGGTGAAAAAGCTACACTAGGTGCAAATAAATTAATTGCGGAACCAGTTACCCACGCCTTTAATATATTCAAAAATCCAAACTCAAACAATATCTCTTTTCCTATATTTGCTCGATAAGAACTATTTTCAAATGGACTTGCTGGTAACTTCTCTAACTGATCACGCTGTAATGCCGAAACCAGTCTTTCTCTAGCTAATTTCTGCCCTTGTTGATAGCTGCCTTGTCCAGAGTATTGATAAGTTGCAGGAACAATCCAACCCAATATGGCTGTACCCGTCTGACTTACAAATGCTGTTGATTTATATTGTTGATAATTACGCTGATGAATGCCGCCCAATAGAACCGCAATAACAGTTAAACAAAGTACGGCCAGTGTTCCAATTTTCAAAATAGAATCTCTTTGCCACAATCTCCAAAATACTAGGCCTATTAACAAAACAGGTAATAGATAATAACTCACTGCTCTCACTAAAGTCGCTAACGATATAAACAGAATTAATAGAAAAAGCCATTTGATTCGCTCATTTTTTAGATATTGAAACAATGAAAAAAGAAACAGCACAAACAAAAATAAAAATAAAGTATCTGTTAGAACTGTAGCAGATAATATTATCATGTTCAAATTGATAGCAGATAAAATCCCAGCAATCCAAAATCCTTTATTAAAAAGTGATTTTGCCATTAAGGCAATTACAATACAACTAATACTGTCCAATATAATCTGCATTAAAATTACATTCCACAACGATTCACCAAATATAGTATAAATATAAAAAACAAACAACGGGTACCCTGGAACTCTCTCTGGAGTTACTCCTAAAAAACCACTTTCTGGAAACTGCTGTGCAAGCCGAATATAAAGAGCTTGATCTTCTAACAAGAAGTATGATGCCTCAACAAAAAAATAAACATAGATAATGCGAATTAACAATGCTAGACTAAATAATTGTACGCAATCCTTTAGTCTAGCATTGTACAGAATTATAAACTGATCCATTGCTTGTATCATTTCATGACACTCTCTCTAATCTGTTATTAACTATTCTTGCTACAACATTAATAGATCCATTTTTTGGTATATTCTTAATTAATGCATATGGATCGCTTGGATATTGAATTTTTTCATTAAGAGAATAATACTTATAACCAAATGATGTCAGCATTTCTACAACTTTAATAAAATCACTCTGGTTATCATACTGCTCAGGAGCAAGCTCCATAATTATTACAGGCTTCATTTTTGTTAATACATTTTCCGCGCCACTAAGAACATCTAATTCGTTGCCATCTACATCTAGTTTAATCAAATCTAATGATATTATATTATTCACAGATATGTAGTCATCTAATGTCATCTCTTTGGCGCCATCTACAGATCTAAGAACCCCTTGGTGCACCGAATGTCTTTTGCTATTTTTATGTGCATCCAATAATGGCCAACTAGAGTATAAACCCTTAATCCTTTCTTTACTCCCATCACTTGTCAGAATTACTTGATCCGCCTGCACATTCCCACTTATATATTTATTTAAAAGTAAATTATTAGTTAGCTTCCTATAAGCATAGTTTGTAGGTTCTATTGCATAAACTTTTCCATTTTTTTCTACTATTTTTGCTACAGGCAATGTGTGTGCTCCAATATTAGCACCTATATCAATAACAATATTATTTATACCCACAAGTCTTTTAATTGCTTTTGAAGTCTCTTTTTCAAATAATCCAAATATAAATATTGAAAAATCTATCCCCTCAACTAAATCTAACTCCCATAAGATCCCTCTTCTCTTAACTTTTCTTATACTTGTGCCAAACAACCTATTAAAAATAAGTACAATTGGCTTGTTAATTATTGAAGCAAGATATATTTTTGCTTTAGTAGAAATATTCATAATTTTTTATAGCTTCTAAAATAGATATTTTTTAATAAAATTAAAGAACTTTGTATTTTAACGCTCGATTCAATCACTAGTTACGAATTATTTTATTATTGATAATTTCTTTTAACAGTCTTGCATATTCAGCAGTCCACCCTGGGCGCCTCAAATGATCAGAATCACGCATTGCAATATCTGGAAAAACCCTATATTCATTTATATCTATAAAATTAATATTTGAACAACTACCATTTAGATGTTCAAATAACTTATTTCTCAATGAGTCAATTTCTCCTTTTTCTTTTCTTTTTAAGTATGTTGTTTTTGGCATTGGAGCTACTATAAAATAAAGGTCTATTTTATGAATCATTTTACAAATATTTGTTAATGCGGCTCCAACTATTTTGGACAATATAAGAGGTTCATTAGAACGGCCATTTATCCCCTTTTGAATAGACGAATGAACGGATGAAGATTCCAAAACTGGCATCTTGTTTGGCATTTCATCTCCCTCAATCAGACTGTCTGGTGTCAATGCAAATAGTGCAAGTGCCTTATACCCAATTTTACTTTCAATATTTAAAATTGCCGGCTCAATTCTCTTGTTATTAAATATACTATTCATATTCTTTAATAACCAACTACGCTCTTCTGTTTCATTAAAAACAGAGGTTACATAAATTTCAGCAGCCTTGTCAGTTGGATCATACCCAAAGAATTCTGGGGTTGATGCAAAAACAATTCTTTTAGGTGGGGTATTTTTTTTTAAATATCTTTTTAATAAAAACATTGACCCAACCACGCCACTCGCTTTATTTGTTGTTAGATTTGCAACCTCACCTTTTGGCGCTATACGATAACTCTTCAAAACGTCTTGTGTAATACTATCTCCTAACAAAACTGTAGGAGAATTGACAGCATCTCCCTCTTGTAATGCAACAACTAAACGATCTAGATCATGTCTACGCAACGGTACATCTTTTAGAATATAAGAAAAAAACTCGACAAACAACGCAATAAAAATTAATGCAACTGGAAATGTCACAATGATAAATTTACGCCACTCTGTATTCATAGTACGCTCTAAAATTGAAAGTAAATAAAAGTACTGGGTTCATCTAGCCAACCTAAAGCCATCCACAACATTGCAGATGAAGAAATAGCTAACCCTACTGTTGGTCGTATTTTACGTAGGTCTGACGGTTTGTTTTTCAAAATTAAAGCAAATATAACAAGAGCAATGATCCATCCTGCCATACGAACTGTGTATGACCCTGATGAGAAGACCAATAAAGTGCGCCATGATATACCGAGATAATCTGCATAATAACTTAGCCAATTTGGAAATACAAGGTACTCAGGATCTATCATTCTCAAAATAATTAAATTAGCATCAACAATATTATCAGCACGAAAATAAATAAGAGAAGTCATTACTGTCAACATTGTTAGAAACCACCCAAAAAACATGTTTGGCTTTGGCAGTTTCCACTCTTTCCATGCGTGATTCACAATTAATCCAAAAGCATTTACTGCACCAAAAATTACAAAGGTCCATGCTGCACCATGCCACAAACCCGAAACAAGAAAAGTAATAACTATAGGTGTAATAATTGCTAATAAAAACTGTTTCTGTTTTGACCAATTGTTTAATATCGACTTTCTCATAATCAGCAAAGAAATAGGAGAATAAATGTACATCATAAAAAAACGGGTCATTGTAATATGCCAACGTTTCCAATAATCAATCATTGATGTCGCACGATATGGTAAATTGAAGTTAATAGGCAGCAATATTCCAAACATCATACCTAATCCAACAGCCATATCAGAATACCCAGAAAAATCAAAATATATTTGTAAGGTATACGCAACAACCCCTCCCCAAGCCTCCAACATAGTTAGTTGATTTGCAACACTGAATACACTATCAGCAAACGGTGCAATACTGTCTGCAAGAGCAACTTTTTTAAATAGTCCTAGAATGAAAGTAACCACACCTAGCCCAAACAAAGATAAACCAAAACCCCTACCACCACGTAACGATTGTAATTGCTTATCCATTTCTCGATAAAGAACAATTGGACCAGCAATCAACTGTGGAAACAGTATGACAAAGGTTGCAAAATCCAAGAACTTAATACGTTTTATTTGGCCATCATGAGCATCTATCAATAATGCTACTTGTTGAAAGGTAAAAAATGAAATTGCTAGAGGAATAAATATTTCTTCAAATTGCCAATTTTCTCCCATTAACAACCCAATATTTTCCATAAAAAAATTACGGTATTTAAAATAACCGAGAACTGCTATATTGGTCAACATCCCAGTAATTAATAACAATTTAGAAGGATTTTTTAATAATTGATGAGTGACAGTATAATTAAATATTACTGACCCTAATAATAATAGCAAGTAAGGTGGATTCCACCATCCATAGAATAAGAGTGATGCCGCAACTATCAATACCATCGAGGCGCTACCACCAACCTTTCTCCTTGTCCAATGAAACAGAAAAGCCACAATCGGTAAAAAAAGGAAAAGGAAAACAGGATCATTAAATAGCATAGCACTAAAGAATACTTTTTTTGTATTAGTTAATTACTTTAGAAAGATGATCAACCATTTCTCCAATATTTTCCAATATGTTAATATCACGAGATTTTAGTCTAATATTTAAAGCTCTTTCACTCTCTATAATTAGCTTAATCTGATTAAGACTATCCCACTCTTCAATATCATTAGCTGTTGTCTCACGAGTTAATATTAACGTCTCATCATCAAAAACTTCTTGAAAAACATCATTTAGAATTTTTAAAATTTCTTTATTCTCCATAATTACACCAGCTCCTTTGTTGTTATTTTCATATAATGCTCCGTGAAATTATATCCACTTTCTACATCTATCTCATATCGGTTAGTATCTAGAAAAGTATAGCCAAGGTCACAAATAATATTAGTAAGAAGTCCATTTCGATCTGTTACTTGATGCTTTAAACTGATAAAGTGACATCCTATTTGTTTTGACTTTTCAATTAGCATCTCTTGAATTGCATATTCTAATCTGCGTGAAAAAACTCTACAGCTCATTACCCAATTGTCGATTTCTAAATGCTTGTTATTAACCTTTGTAACAACAACCGACACAATGCCATAGTCTTGTGTTCGGTCTCTCAACCTTACAATTAGCACATTATCCGCTATACTTTTCAACTTTTCTGCACTATAGCGTTTTTGAGTTAAATTAAACTGATTAGTCTTACCAAGAAGCTGTACAACTCTATCTAAAGCACCTTTACCTAGTTGCTCAATAATTATTTCAGATTTTAAGTTTTGAAGAAAAACTGACATTGCATCATCATCTTTTTTAAGTTTTATTATTTCACTTCGAGCCTGATATGATTTACTTCTTTCAAGATCTTCATTAGTAATTCGTTGTACACAAAATGCATTTAACTCATCTAGTGCTCTAATATAATCAGCAGAATCATTTGGTAGATCAACAATCAATACTTCCTTTAATTGCCCTCCAACCCAGGCGCGTTCTACTGGATTATCATCTACAAAAACTAAAGTATCTAACCCCACATTTAACGCCTTGGAAATACGTCGAATATTAGTTACCTTATCTTCAAAATTAACTTCAAAGTGCGCAATATCACTTTCACCTAATACCATACCACTGTGTCTGTGGAAAACCTGCATTGCAATATCTGTGTTATTCTTTGAGCAAACAGCCAAAATCACCCCTCGATCTGCCAACCCTTTAATATACTTCTGAAAATTAGAAAAAGCTTCACCTTCAGCTGTTTCTGAGCCAAGCACAATACCTTCAAGACCATCATCTCCTATCACACCCCCCCACAATGTATTATCAAGATCAAGAACAAGTACTTTTCTACCCATTGCCATCATTCCTTTTGATCGAGCTGCAATTGTATGACTCAAAATAGGCAAAACATCAAATGAAAAAGGCTGTTTTGACATATGATAGAGATGAGCATCATGCCATTTTTCTAACCCAACACGACATGCCATATATTCCGCATCGACAAAGCCCACATGACTTGGTGCATTATCCATTAACAACCTATTTACCTGTCGTACATAGCCTAACAACCCCCCAAATGTATATCCATCAAACTCTCCTAATGGACGACTGGGTGGCGGATCAAAGCTTAATTGAACAATAGGAACTGATACAGAATTCCACATACTCTGCCAAACCTTTGACTCTTCTTGTAAAGCTAATGTATACTCATCATCTGTAGATCCTAGTGAAGGTAAAAATACAAGGTCTCTATGAGTTGGCAATATAATAATCAAATCTGGTTTAAATTTATGGACTTTGCTTTTTGGGACCAACAACTCACTTGCAATTTCTCCATAACCACCTATATAAATATCAATTGCAAAACCGTGTCTAAAAAACATTAAAGGCAACAAATCTGCTAAAAAATTAACTGTAAATCCAGACAATAAAGCTACCTTAAGCTTATTTTTTGGTTGTTGAAATTTATTGGAATTAAGATTGTAGCGCTTTGCTAATTTTTGCACCACATTAGATGTTTTACTCAATAAGTCATTAGCATAGATTTCATCGGCCCATTCTAAATCACTCATCTACGTACTGCTCTACTTGCATGAATAATATTACCATACAGATATCTGTCCAACAAAAATATCATTTAATAAAAGACTATCAAGTTTCATTAAATAATTTTTAACTTCTTGTAGGCAAAAACCACCATTTTCAATAAGAGCCAACCATGCCTAAAACGAGATATTTGAGTTTCTCCATATTCTCTTGCTGCATATCTAACAGGCACCTCTATTACTTTTAAATTAAGTTTAGTGGCGCCAAAAATAAGATCAAAATCTCCAAAAGGATCAAATTCTCCAAAATAAGAACGATTAGATACAATCTTCTCATAATTTTTCTTAGTCAATACCTTGGTACCACAAAGAGTATCAGTAAATCTCTGGTTCAACAACCAAGTAAAGAGTATCGAGAAGGTGCGGTTGGCCCAAAAATTTAAAAAACGCATAGCCTGATCATCCATAGGATAAACAAGTCGTGTGCCATTAATATACTCCCCCTTACCTGTTGCAATTGCCTTATAGAACTTTGGCAAATCTTCTGGTGGTGTGGTTAAATCAGCGTCTAAAATCATCAAAATATCTCCACGTGCGTTATCAAAACCCTTACGCACCGCATCACCTTTGCCTTTTCCATCTTGAACTAGAACTTTGATATCCTTATTTGGATAAGCGGCGATTACACGATGTATTTCACTCAGAGTATCATCCTGACTATTTCCTTCTACATATAGAATCTCTAAATCTTCACAGAAGTCTGGCAAACGCTTAACTGCATTCTCTATGTTTCCCTTCTCATTGCGACAAGGGATAAGCACAGTAGCTGATAGTCGCTTTAATCCTACTTCACGCACTGGGCGGGCAACTATATAATTTCTAAGAGATAGTCGACGAATTAAGGGCAAGGTACCAATAAAACGATTAACAATTGAACCTAAGCCAAATAGACTAAGTGGTATCAACTGACGCCACTCTCGTTTAACAGGTTCAAAATCAGCCAAATGTAAAAAACCCATAGTATCTTCAGTTGAAAGCCAGTTCACTTCAACCGATGGCATTTTTAAACCAATCTTCTCTCCTATGTCCAGTATAGGTTGCCAGCGCCATGAATAGTAAGATATGATAAGTCGGGTATCTGAAGTGCAAAGAGAATGAAGTCTTGCAAAGGCTTCTTCACAATCATTCAAATAACCAATTGTATCTGAAAGGATAATATAATCAAAAACACCTTCTAGTGATTCGATTAACCCTGGATTTTCTATATCACCTTGAATAAACTCAAGGTTCGGATAGTTTTTTTTCGCTATATCAATCATATTTTCACTTAAGTCAATTCCTACACCATGAGATGGACTTAAAGCATTTAAAAGACGTCCTGTGCCACAACCAAGTTCAAGCACCCGTGCATTTTCTCCTACAAGGAATTTCATATAGGAATGGTCACTTTTGTGGAAATAACTATTTCTGTTAATCCATTTATCGCGCTTCTCTGCTAATTTATCAGCATGTTGTTTTATTAACTGCTTCCTATTTAAAACCATACTACCTTCTCTTAACAATAGAGTTAAACCCATATACTGCCATAATAATTAAAGCAGGCTCAATAGGTAGTCGATACCTAGAATTTCCAACAAAGAGGGCTATTAGCATAAAATAAATTATAATTCCGGAAAGAATAAATAGAACTCCATATTCCCTGCATCTAATTATTTTAACCAAACCTACAAACCCCAAAATACGCAATGCTATTACATAAACAAAAGATAACAGTGAAATAGATATGACTGCCAAATTAGACTTTAATAAAGTATCAAATACAGCATTAGCCCTACTCACATGATTTTTAGAGCTAGACATGGTATGAACAGACCTGTCACCGTCTAATGCCAACAAGTTGTGTAAATTTGCAGCACCTCCAGCACCAAACAGATCAATCCAACTATCAATAAACCCTTTAGCAACTGTATTATAATCATAAGTAAACAGTTGTTTTTTATAATAAGTAACTATTGATGATAATTTATCATGTTTACCCATATGCGACCATTTTTCGGCATAAGAGGATATATGGCTTTGCTCATCTGCCTTAACCTTCTTTGAAGCAACATCCAAAGATGTGTCACTTTTAATACTTTCTAGATAAATAATATTATCTCTAAAATAAACCACTTTAATCTCAGGTGTAGTGAGGTTATACCCCCAGCCTGCATTTGCATTGTGTTGTGCCCAAGGAAAAATAACAACTATAGAAATAATTACTGATATCAGACCATTGTATAGATGGATAACTAACGGCTGCTTTATTCTTTGAAACAATCCAATAATAATATATATTATTGGTAATAATAATATTAAATATTGGCCGGATGTACGTACCAAACATGTCAATCCGAACAGAAACCCAATTAGAATAGATAATTTAAAACTTCCTTTACTTTTGTACAAAAATAAAAAATATAAAGTAGCTGTTACCATAAACATATATAGAATATCACTCTGAATAAGATGCGCAGTTCCTAGTGCATTTGGATTAAAGATAACCAGAACTAACCCCACTACACCTTTTCCAGGCAAAACATTTTCAATAATCTTATAAGTAATTAAACCTGTTAACCATAATAGTGTAATTTGACCAATAATAATAGAAACAATGCTGCCATTACCAATAAACAACATAAATGCTTCATATATTGGGTATAGTGGCGGACGATAAGTTTGTAAAATTGTCGGGTCATTTAATGTAACAAATGCACCATGCTTTAATATAGCTAATGCCGGGTTATACCAGGAACTAGCGTCTGCACCTTGTGCTAAATGAACATCATACGGAGTTGAAAAAAGTAGCACCATATTGAATAACATATACGCCACACTAATAACATATATATTTAATTTAATATTCATTATTTTCTTTTAATTTCAAAGAAGGACGATATATTTCAATAATTTTATAATTATCATAAATATTTATATTAATATGTTTATTATGATGTGATAATATCTTTTTGTGATGACCTTTTATATTTTTTATAATAACTGTTGGAACATGCAAACCAACATATTTAATTAAACTCAAGCCACCGAACCCAACGTACTCCTTATACCTTTTATAAATTGGTATAGGTATAACTTTTTCTTGAAGTTCTCCAGCACACATTAATATTTCTCCATCAATATGCCTAGTTTTTGTCAACTTATTTAAAGGGATAGATTTTAAGAAATTAACAGAATACATAACAAACCCACTATGCCACTCCTTAAACTTGAAACCAGTGCATATATTTTCAATACTATTTAACAACTTCACAACTAAATATGTTAAAAATGGGGTCTCTTCTCTATTCTTATAAATTTTTTTTGACCTGTATCCATACACTATAGCTACAGTTGAACTAAAATAAGGTTGTAATTTTGATAATAAGCATGGTGGGTATTGCCCGTCACCATGAAGCATAATTATTTTTTTCGCATTT
>Ga0008649_10003358_pt1 | contig 11018 bp, 8 predicted proteins | sample SaaInlV_130m_DNA_2_FD_66601 | JGI IMG/M metagenome (GOLD analysis project Ga0008649, IMG submission 66601) | Marine microbial communities from expanding oxygen minimum zones in the Saanich Inlet - SI037_S2LV_130m_DNA | ecosystem: Environmental > Aquatic > Marine > Intertidal zone ... | reverse complement strand
GCTATGTAGTCAATAACCTTTGGAGAAAGAATAAAGAAACCACCATTAACCCACCCCCCGTCTCCTTCTGGTTTCTCCTGAAAACCAATAATTTTATTTTTATCCGTTTTAATAGCACCAAAACGCCCTGGGGGTTGAACAGCCGTAAGAGTAGCCAAGGTACCTTCGGACTTATGCAATTTAATTAGCTCTCCTATATCAATATCACCAAGCCCATCTCCATATGTAAAACAAAAATCTTCATTATCCAGATAAGACCTCACGTTTTTTAGACGACCACCCGTCATGGCGCTATCCCCTGTATCTACAAGTGTGACTTTCCAGGACTCTGCATTATGCTGGTGAACCACCATATCGTTTTTTGCCAAGTCAAAAGTAACGTTGGAAACATGGAGAAAATAATTAGCAAAATATTCCTTTATCGCATAGCCTTTGTAGCCCAGGCAGATAATAAAGTCTGAAACCCCATGGGCAGAATATATCTTCATAATATGCCAAAGTATAGGCTTGCCGCCTATCTCTACCATAGGTTTAGGCTTGGTATCTGTTTCTTCGTTTAACCGAGTCCCCAGGCCACCTGCCAATATTACTGCTTTCATACCAATTTATTTTCGCTTAAGGGATTGAAATAAATGACCTGAAGAATTTTACAACCTTGGTGATACTTAATCAACTCAAGAGTGGAAAGATAATTGGAAATTTGCCGCTCAATAGTATCATCGCATGCTAACAAACCAGACTTGAACCGGAGTGAATTTGCAAATCATCACAAAATCATCGTTGTCTATATATTCTAAAAGATTTTATCAAAACTCGCCAAAAATAACTATCGCATTATCTTTAATTTTTCATTCACCAACTTATTCTGTACCCCTTCAATGAGAAATTCCCTTCCAATTTAAAACCGCAAAAAGCGTATACCAAAGGATTTTTAAATCTAACAAGAGCGATCGATGCTTTAAATAATAAACATCCATTTTAACTTTTTCAGGAATCGGCAGCTCGTCCCGCCCTTTAATTTGAGCCCACCCTGTTATTCCCGGAGTTAACTTATGGACCCCCTGCTCTTCCCTAAGACTAATGAGATCATCCTGGTTAAACAATGCGGGACGCGGCCCGACAAAAGCCATATCCCCTTTGATAATATTCCATAATTGAGGAATTTCATCCAAACTGGTTTTCCTGAGTATTTTACCCAGGGGCGTTATAAATTGATCGGGAGCCTTAAGCAAATGTGTGGCAACATCCGGAGTACCTCTTTTCATGGTTCTGAACTTTGGCATCTTAAAGATCATATTATTCCTGCCTATCCTATCGGACCAGTGCATCGCGGGACCTGGAGATGTAAATCGAACCAGAATACTTATGATAACGATAGGAACGGCAAACAGGATCAGCAAGATAATCGCTAAAATTAAATTAACCGTGCGGGACATAACGCAATACAGTATAGAAAAGATTTTAGGACTCAGTAACAAGGCGACCCGGCTACGCATACCAGCCCAAAATCACCTGTATTTTTCACATTACCCAACTACTCGTTTATATAGACTCAGGTATTTTTTTATAATGATTTTATCTGAAAATTCTTCCAAAACCAATTTTCGCCCTCGAGCGCCCATTTCTTTCCGAGTTTTTGGATTTTCAACCAAAAATTTGATCGCCTCTGCTAATTTTATAGAATCCTTCACTGGAACCAAAAGCCCATTCTCATCCTGCCGGGCAATTTGACCGCACCCGGGAATATCCGTTGCCACAATCGCTATTCCCGATGAAGCGGCTTCAAGCAGAACCTTTGGAGCACCTTCATGGTATGAAGGCAAACATACTATATTAGCTTTAGAGAAAACTTTCGGCATATTGTCTTCATGCCCCCACCATTCAACAATCCCTTTGGAGTTCCATTCATCCAGTATTTCTGGTGGAACTGATTTAGGGCTCTCTAAGTCCGCATCTCCAACCAGAACCATTCTGCACTCCACATCGTTCCGATGGAGCCATTCTGCGGCCTCAACAAATTCCTTAATTCCCTTCTCCCAAAGCATTCTTGAAGCCAACACAACCACTGGCTTCCCTTCGGGCTCTAATCGCTCAAAAAAATGTTGGGTGTCTACCCCTGAACCTTTAATTATTTCCGCATTTTTTCTTTTGAGAATCTTGTGGTCAAGAAAGATTTGCATATCGGATTGATTCTGAAACACAGTAACGGGATTCATGCCCCAATACGCCAGACGATAAGCCAACATCACAGTTTTTTCAATTAAGGCAGATTTCCACTTTATTTTGTGAAATGTTCTGGTGAAGCCTGTCAGGAGATTGATCACGGCGGGGCGTAAAGAAAATCTCGCCGCCAAGGTTCCGTACAACACCGGTTTAACGGCAACATGATGAACCAGGTCGGGTTTTTCTCTACGGTAAATTTTGATGACTTCGATAATCGTGAACAACTCTCTCAATAAATTTGTACTGCCTCTACCCATGTTGAGGGGAATCAGCTTAAATCCTTCTTTTTCGATCAGGTCTTTATGTTCATGAACCCTTGTTACAACTTGAACTTCATACCCATCTTTCTTAGCAGCTTTTGCCAATGAAAGACGATGAGACCAGAAAACCCAGTCTTCGGTAACAAAAAATAAAATTCTTGGAGCTTTTTTCATATGTACCAGAGAAGCCGGACTTTTCAATTCTCTCTTTATGAGGCTCAGATTCAGTTTTGGGACTCTCGCCAGGCTTGAAACATGAGAACTGCCCATAAATGATATTGCCAGTTTTTCTTACCTGAAATATGCTCCGCCCATTTTTTACGAATGGGGACAGGATCTAAATACTGGTCCTCAGCCAATTTTCCTACGTCCAATAGAGATTCAGCCCAATCTCTCAATGGCCCTCTCAACCAAGAGTCGATAGGAACAGCAAAGCCCATTTTCGGCCTTTCGATCAGCTCCCGGGGAACATATTTGTATAAAACCTGACGCAACAGCCATTTCCCCTGCCCTGAGCAAATTTTAAGATCTAACGGAATCTTCCAAGCATATTCAACTACCCGATGATCCAAAAAAGGAGCCCTGGATTCCAAACTGGCAGCCATTGTCGCTCGGTCTACTTTTACCATTATGTCATCAGGAAGGTAACTGACCATATCCAAATACATCATTTGTTCCGTGAAATTCTGCAAATGAGGCCCTTGGTCGGAATCCGTTGCGGGAATAGTCAGAGGGTTCCAATTTAAGACTGGCGATGATGCTAGTTGCCAATAGGAGGTTAGTTTAAGGTAGAATTCTGCCTCGCTATTTGATTTGAGCAGTTCTGCTAACTTATGAATTTTTTCTCCAGGATTTACCTGTTTAAACTTACTGAAGAAAAGTGAACCTAAAAGTTTAAACATTTTATTCCAAGCTAAGGGCGAAATACCCACTAAACCTTTGAACGCAGCTTTTCTCAGCCACCGGGGATTATTTAAAATTCTTTTCAGAACACTCACTCCCCATAAATGCCTATTGTAACCACCGAACAACTCATCTCCGCCGTCCCCAGAAAGACTGACCGTGACATGTTGACGCGCCAATTGGGCTATTAAAAATGTGGGGATTTGGGACACGTCAGAAAATGGTTCATCGTACATATGAGGCAGTTTCGGAATAACTTCCAAAGCTTCATTGGAGGTCACATAATATTCAGTATGGTCGGTTCCCAAATGCCTGGCAACCCGCTTAGCGTATTTTGCCTCATCAAACATTTCCTCTTCAAATCCAATGGTAAATGTTTTCACTGGAATGGAACTTTGCACCTGAGCCAAAGCAACGATGGCGGATGAATCAATCCCGCCAGACAAAAATGCTCCGACAGGAACATCGGCAACCAGTTGCTGTTTAATAACTTTTTTCAGCAATTTTTCCAGTTCATCCGTGTAGCCCTGGCTACTCAGGAGAATGGTTTCATCCTGACCAGCTTCCGCCACATCACGAGCTGACCAGTATTTTTCGGCTGGCAACGGAGAAAGAGAGGTAGGTTTTCCCGAGTCTGATATCTCCTGACAGGGGAGTGACAAAAAAGTACCCGGTAGAAGTTTAAAAATATTTTTATAGATGGAGTATGGGGCAGGGATATAGCCATATTGCAAAAATAAGGCAAGGGTATCTCGGTTGATTTCTCCACACCAAGCGGGATGCTCTCGAATTGCTTTCAGCTCTGAACCAAATACAAAAATATTACCGAGCCATCCATAGTACAGAGGTTTTTCCCCTATTCGATCACGCGCCAAACAAATTACGCGATCACGCTTATCCCAAAGAGCAAAGGCAAACATTCCTACGAAACGCTCTAAAGCAGTTTTCAACCCCCAGCAACTTATTGCCTCCAGAATAACCTCTGTATCCGAGTTCCCCTTCCAGTTTGGACTGGCACCCAATCCTTCCAGTTCATTGCGAATTTCATGATGGTTATACAGTTCACCGTTATATACCAGACAATAACGCTCACAAGAAGAATGCATCGGCTGATGACCCTTACTGGAAAGGTCCACAACGGACAGCCTCCGGTGCCCCAATGCGATTCCAGACTTCACGTCACACCAGACTCCAGAATCGTCTGGCCCTCTATGATAAAGGGAGGCGGTCATCTTGGAAGTGATGACCTCAAACTGGTCCGGCCTTGTTTGGTAGGTGGGGTCAAGAAAACCTGTCAGGCCACACATTACAAACCACTATTCTGACCAGCGGTCACCGGGAAATCAGGGGAAGAAACTTTAGTTACTCCTTGCCTGCTTCTTCCCAAATACAAAAGAAGCCCTAAAAATATTGGAAGAATTTGTACTCTCCACCTGACAATAGTCCCCAAATTACTGGCACTCAATGCATAAATAGATGCCCAAATCACAACTACCCCTATAGCCCAAAGCACAAGAGGGTCTTTCAACTCCTCCAGCCTTGTTTTATGAACAGCCCTGAAAAATACCATAACAAGGAGTATTCCCTCCAGACCCGCTAAAAGTCCTGTCAGGCTGGGAACTTCTCCAGGAAAAGGACGAAAAAGAACCTTCGGAAAATTCTTTACGGTTTCAACTATCAGAGTCGAAACACCAGTATATTCCACATTCTTCACCTCAAGTGCAGACCCTCCCCTCGCCTTCTTACCATGGAACTGAGATTTCGTAAAAACATCCTGAATAGAGTTGATCTTAAAAGTCCTAGTGAACTGATCAGCAGTAAGCCAAATAAGGGATCCGATTATTGAAAATACAATCAATTTGCTAAAAGCACTTCGACCCATTTTAGGGATAAATACAAGTATTGGAATAAATAGTATCAAACCCGACCAGACTCTGAGATACATGGCGCAAATACCGCCCGCCAGAATCATCAATAAATATTTAGGCTTCCTGAACTTGTACCACGAAATCACACCGTAACTATATAACCCTGTAAAGGCTAAGGTAACAGCCTCTTTTCCAGGAAGGCTCGACCAGAAAAAAATTGAGGGGAAAAACACAAATATATAAAAGAGGCGCCGATCTCTATAACCCAGCAAAACCTTGGACGCACAGAAATAGAGATAACCGCCTACCACACCAGCCATACAATAACTTATTTTGAGCGCATGATAGGAGCCCGACAATATTAAATTCTGGTAGACGGACAAGGAGGCAATATTCCAACTACCCCTTGTTACTGAGTACGCCCGATCTGTTAGTTTCAGACTAAAACCATGGTAAATAAAATCATCTGTCATCGGAGCAAAATAATACCCCGTTGAGTCAATATCGTATGCGTACTCGTAAAGTAAGACCACACTTAAAGCAGTTAACGCTTTAACAAACCACACTATAACCAAATCGTTTTTATCTGCCCATGAAACAGGCCAAATCAGAATGGTAGCCCCTAAGATCAGAGCCCAGAGGGTTCCCCAGAAATAATCGTCTACAAGATCAGCTTGAGGAATCTTTTCGCCCAAAATAACCACCCAATCCAGCAAAACATATCCTAAAAAAGCCAAACAAGCCCCAGCAATAATACCGAAGCACACTAATCGATACGATTTATCCGGTAATATTTCAATCAATTTCATCGAGGGAATTTTATAGGGTGCTAGTTCAAAAAAATAAAAAACTCGGAATTAACCTAAAAAACCAATAGGGCCATATCAAGATGAACTTAAAGAAAGGGACATAGTAGAAGCATGGACATGATTAAAAAAACCGACCCGACCTCACCTAATACCCATGATGGAATTCAGATCACAAACTCTGCCGGAAATTTATTAATGCTATGCGGGAATTCGCGCATCTATCCGCCTGAAACTAAATCTCTTTCATATGCAATTATAGAATAATCTTTGAGTGTATTACTTTCCCGATGAGCTCTATATTTTGCCAAAGGATCATCAATACAATCCACACCGTGAACATAAGCAATCTTGTGAAACAAGTCAAGTTCTGCCAGTCTTCCAAAGACTCCCCCCCTCATTTTCCGAAACAAGCCTATGGATTGATGTCTAAATTATTTTAGAATTGGCAATAAATACTTTATCAGCTATTCCTCCTGCAAATGGAATCCGACTCACTGGAAATCAACCAATAATACTTCTTATTTTATAACGTAATTTATTCAAAGAAAAAAAAATGCTCGGCGGCAAAAAGGTGAGAACGTATAAAGCATAACCAAAGGTATCATTGAGCTTGGATTTCAATATTTTCTTGCGTGCATTTTCCGGACGGCAATTGAGCCATTCCCCCAAAATGTTAAAATGAAGGGTTTTGTTGGCATACTCTTTTATTTCCTGGCTGTATTCTTCTTTAAAATTTGGGTGCAATTCAGAAAATTTTTCCAAAAATAATTCTCTTTCCGAAGCATATAGCTCATATTTCATAAAAGTCTGACTGACATCATGCATCCGCCACTTGGCCAATGGCTCATCAACATAATCCAGCTTATGGGAATAGGCAATTCTGAAAAACAAATCGGCATCTTCTATATTATTGAATCTTCCATCGAACCATTCTGAGCCCTCCATAACCGATTTTCTGATTACAGCCGATAAACACCCAATATAAAAACTTGTTAAAAGTTCTCGAAAAACCATTCCCCGCGGTGGTTTTTTTTTACCCATTAATTGATACAGGTGCCTATTGCCATCGAAAAACAAAACATCGCTGAAAACTAATCCAACCTGAGGGTCCTCATCAAAAAGCTTCATCTGCTTCTCAAGCTTCTGAGGCAACCAGATGTCATCACAATCCAAAAAGGCGACAAAATCTCCACGAGCCTTTTCTGTTGCAAGGTTCCTAGCTTTTCCAAGAGGGTGTGTTGAAGAACTTTTAAAATATCGGACCCTCTCACCATAGCTCTTCGCGATTTCCGCGCTTTTGTCAGCTGAAAAATTATCCCAAAAAATAATTTCCCAATCCTCATACGTTTGCGCAAAAACACTGTCTAAAGTCTGCCTGAGATGCTTCTCTCCATTCAAACAGTTTATAATAACGCTGACCTTAGGGTATCCCTTCTCGTTCATTGAAATAAAAATTATTGGTAAGGGTGGAAGATTACTATCGGACCTGATCTTTTGGCTTCTTGAGGTTCATGGATGACCTTTAAAAGACAAGGCAACCCAGAACCATTTTGATTTTTACAAACATTGTCGCTCATGTAATGGCAAACCTCAAGGGATTGCCTCAAATCCAAAATCACCTGCCGAACCAGTGAATGCAACAGAATGGAATAAAACATCGCTATTCTTATGAGCAAAATAGGTATTTGGAGAATTTTTGATTAGTTTTAAATTTAATTCCTGCAGCTTTTCATTCAACCTTTGGGAAGCGCAGAAAATAAGCAAAACATGCCCTCCAAACATTTTAACAATTCTTTCAGCCACTTGCATTAGATGTTTGAGAACTTGAGACGAGGAGACTTCAAATTCAACAACCCGGGCAACATTTAAGCCTCTTCGCGGACCCAATGATAATATGAGGAAATCCTCTAAGGTGTGTTCGGAATCCTTATAGATCAAAAGATGCTTTGGTCCCAATGGATGAAAAAACCGCCACTTAAATTGATCTAAGGTCCAATAAGTGGACAGGGTTTCAGAAGGTTTTTTGTTTAGTTGGGAAACTATTTTCTGAATAGTGAGTTCATCTGGTTCGAGGGTTACTTGTACAGGATCATCTTGAAACTTTTTATTTTGAAATTGAGATAATGTAAAAAATGAATTGGGTGCGTCATAATTGAGTAGTTTTTTTAAACTGAGGCAAAGGGCTCCCTTTATCGGGGTTAATATTTTCCTGTACCAACATGAAGTCACTTGCTGGCACTTTAGAAATCTGTAAAGGCTCCCCTGATTTTTGGGAACACCTGGTATCAACGCATGGTTTTCTCCTAAAAGGGATTGTTTTAATAATTTTATACCAAACCACCCTTTCCTATGTTTTTCGGAAGCCATTAAGTTATGAATATTAGGGATAAATTCGATCTGATCTTTATTTTTCCACACCCACCTCATTTTATGAATACAACCTACAACCTTACCTTCGGCAAGGCCCAAAATAAAATCTTCTTCAGAGCTGTTTCCGCATGGGTTTTCCTTGTAAAGCCAATTTAAATATTTTTCAGACGATTGATAACAAGATTTACCCCATGACTCCTCGGCAAATTCAGTGTAGGGCCTTAGATATTTTCTTTGAAAAAAATCAAGCTGTATTTCTGGCATAAATTCTGGAACCTACGAATAGATATTGAAGGCACAAATGCAGAGTCACCTTTTTTGATCAACAAAGTGCTCCCGCAATAGTCAGTTCTTTCTTATGTTCTTGAGTCGATCAAAATATTGTTTTGCATTAATTATTTTAATCTTTGCAGGCACCTTATTGGCCCGCCCCAATTAGTTTTACCACTTTCTAAGCTAGGATTTCCAATTAGAGCCTTAAAAATCCCCGGATCCTCATCCAAGAAAAAGAAGTTTGGCGCAGAATGTTAGCCTCGACAAACAAGGCATTTTTTGCTTCCAAATAAGAATTATTTGCTAAAAAATTCCTTCACACTGCTTATCACCACCCACACATCCTCATCGGAAAGTTCTGTATGCAGGGGAAGAGCTAGAATCTCATTAAAAACCTTATCTGTATTAGGGAATGACGTGTTGGTCCTGTAAAAAGAATGCAAATGGTTTGGAACATATGGGACACTTGATTCAATATCCCGATCCTTAAGAAATTGTATCAATTTATCCCTTTTATTTCCCAGCACAAGTATCACAAAAATATGAGGCGCCACGACCGAGTAATCAACGGGTAACAGTTGAACAGAAGAAATATTTTTGAATTCTGAAACATATTGGACGCATATTTCTCTTCGCCGGGAAATAAAAGTTTCCACTTTTTTTAACTGGGCTAAACCAATGGCAGCATTCAGGTTACTCATATGATATCGAAATCCCTGATCTACCACATCATATGACCAGCCACGTTCTTTCCAGGACAACGAAGTTTGATTTTTTCGGTCTATCCCTAAAAGTCTTTTTATTTTCAACTTTTCAACAAGGCCAGGTTCATTGCAAACTATCGCCCCTCCTTCAGCACAAGTAATATTTTTGATCGAATCAAAACTAAAGCAAGTAATATCTCCGAACCCACCGATTTTTTTCCCAAAATAAGTTGAGCCAAAAGCATGGGCCGCATCTTCAACGATTCGGATCCCCCTGTCTTTCTTAATTTCCAATAAAGTTTTCATGTCACAAGGGTTTCCTCCGTAATGAACAGGCATTATGGCCCTTGTCCTCTTGGAAATTTTTTCATTTACTGCTTCCATATCCATTAATAAAGTATCGGGATAAACATCGCATGGAATGGGGACCGCTCTGGCAGCAGATATGGCTTGAAAAGAAGCCACAAAAGTTAAAGAGGGGACGATAACCTCATCCCCTGGTTTTATTTCAAGGGCTTCTAAAGCAAGATGTAGTGCGGAGGTGCCAGTATTAGTAGCTACAACATAATTTGCATTAAGGAATTTTTTCAGCTCATTTTCAAATTCATCAACCTTATGCCCCAACCCCAGATAACCATAATCGAATGCAGACCGCACCTCTTCTAACTCCTCTTCTCCGAATGAACCACGAGCAATCTTGATCATATATAAAATTAGGGGGTGAAATTATTCTTACTGGATTTGGCCTACAATTACGGCTTTCCATTAAATTTTAAGTTACCACAAATCTTTTCACTATACTTATCCAACTTTCCCAAAAGAAATTCAATATCAATACTCTCGTGAGTCGGGAAATTAACTATATGCCTGACTACTTTTTCTGCGGTTGGGCATGAACCAACCTGATAACCGATCTCATCAAATTTGGACTTCCTCCCATGGGCAATACTCTCGAACCAAATCCCCAACTCAACGTCTAGTCTGAAGTGGTCAATAAATTTTTTTCGGTCCTCGACTAAAAAAGAGTATCTCAAATAGGAGTGATTGGAATTATCTCTCGATAATGCTTCACCAAGCCAGTTAAACCGTTTTTCCAACTCAAGCCCCAATCTTCTTCGGTGCTTTAGATTTTGATCAAGTTTTTGCAGTTGAGATAATCCAAGTTTTGCCTGAAAAGCCGACAACTTAGCGGGGTAAGGGTAATCATCAGGCTTACTTGTTTTTAATTCGTCATCAAACCTAAATATAAAACCTAATTTATAGGCCACCCTATATAAAAACCACCCGAACCAATACAAGCTGGGACGAAACAAAGGGAATTCAAACAAAAAAGTACGACACATTTTTTTTAATTGCCGCTTACTTAAAAAGGAGGAGCGATCATGGATTATTTTAATCTTTTCAGCCAACCCATCATTATTTGTTGTTACCATACCTCCATAAAGAGTATTTATCACTTTGGTATGGTCGGTTGAAAAAAAAGCCACATCAGTAAGAGAGCCTACCGGGCTTCCTTCCCATGAAGCACCCAGAGCATGAGCACCATCTTCAATAACAGTTAGATTATGCTTTGCCCCCAAAGCCATCAACCCACCAACATCGCATACT
>Ga0008649_10003353_pt1 | contig 11025 bp, 8 predicted proteins | sample SaaInlV_130m_DNA_2_FD_66601 | JGI IMG/M metagenome (GOLD analysis project Ga0008649, IMG submission 66601) | Marine microbial communities from expanding oxygen minimum zones in the Saanich Inlet - SI037_S2LV_130m_DNA | ecosystem: Environmental > Aquatic > Marine > Intertidal zone ... | reverse complement strand
CTTTGGAAATTTATCATACATTAATTTTTTATTTGAAAATTTTTTAAAAGTATTAACTAATAAGGTCTCTACAACATTAAAAACATCTTCTTGTTCAACAAAAGACATCTCTAGATCAAGTTGATAAAATTCTCCTGGACTTCTGTCAGCCCTTGCATCTTCATCTCTGAAACATGGTGCAATTTGAAAATATTTATCAAAACCAGAGACCATTATTAATTGTTTAAATTGTTGAGGTGCTTGTGGTAGAGCATAAAATTTTCCAGGATTTAATCTGCTTGGAACCAAAAAATCTCTTGCACCCTCCGGACTAGAAGATGTTAATATCGGAGTTTGAAACTCTAAAAAACCAAGTTTAGTCATTTCTTTTCTAATATGTGAAATCACTTTTGACCTTAAGATTATATTTTCGTGAATTTTTTTTCTTCTTAAATCTAAAAATCTATATTTTAATCTTATTTCTTCAGCATATTCTTGATCACTAAAAACAGGCATTGGTAATTCTTTGCAAGTTCCTAATATTTCAAATTCGTTTATAACAACTTCAATTTCGCCCGTTTCAATATCTTTATTAATCGTCTCATCAGAACGATTAACAACTTTTCCAATAACTTTTATGACTGTTTCAAGTTGAGTTTTTTCTAACTCTAAAAAATTTTTATTTTCTTTATCAATAATACATTGAGTAATTCCATAGTTATCTCTTAGATCAACAAATAAGAGGTTGCCATGATCCCTTTTTTTATTAATCCATCCTGATATAGAGATATTTTTATCTAAATCGTCTTTTCTTAGTTCGTTACAATTATGTGTTCTATACTTATTCAATTATTCTCCTAAGGCCTCTTTTATAATTTTAAAATCGATTGGTTTTTTTCGTTTTAAACTAATTTTGTCAATTTTATATATGAAATCAAAAATTTTGCTATACGATCTATCAATTCTTTTAATAATAAAATCTATTAACTTTTTATCTATAGATATTTGGCGGTCTGATAAGTTTTTCAATATAAGTGCAAACATAAGGTCATCTCCAGGTTTTTCTATATAGGATAATATAAAATTTTTAGATCTTGATTTTAAATCATCTAATTTAAAGAAATGGTCTACAATTGGTATTTTCGAAGTTAAAATTAAATATTTATTATCCTGATCAATAATATTTAATAAAGTAAAAAATAAACTTTCATCAATTTTATCATTAAAATTTTCAATAACTATATTTTCAAAAACCTTAACTTTTTTTAAAAATTCATTAGTAATATCATCGGCCTCGATTTTAATTCCTTTAAACTTATGTAAAAAAATATTTACTAAATGTGTTTTTCCTGAAAATTTTTCTCCAATTAGATTCACAAAATTTCTTTCCCACTTAGGCCAACTATTCAATAATTTAAAAGCAAATTCATTACTTTTTGAAACATAAAAATCTTGATCTTTAAAATTTTGGTCATAATCAAAATTCAAGATTAATTGATTTAGATTATTCATTTCAGGACCCATATTTTATTTTGAGTATCAAATTCATAGTTTTTATCTTTCATAATTTTAAGAAAATGGTCTGGTGATCCGTTAAAAATAATTTTATAAAAATTATCTTTGTTATTAAATTTATAAATATAAAAATCATATATTAAATCTGTATTATCTAGTATTTCTTCAAATTTTGAAATTTCTAAATTATCACTGTTACTGATTGAGATTGTTAAAGATAGCTTAATTGATGTATTAATTTCATTTTTATTTTTCCAATAATTTTCGTATACTTCTTTCAATCTTTCAATTAATTTATCTGCATCTTGATAATTATCTATATTAAGATTTGAAAAAATTGCATTTTTGAGATCTTCTTTTTGATTAATATTTAATTTATTTAAAACTTTAATATTATTATTATCTTTAAAGATGATTGATATAATATATTCATCAAGATTATATTTTTGAATAATTTCCTTAAAGTTATAGCTTTCTAAATTTTTTAAGTTTCTTTTTATTAAATTAAAATCCTCAAGATCTTCAGTAGGTAAAATATAATTCAATAAATGATACTTCTGAATATAAGAATTCCAATTGTTAAAAATATAGCTCTCAGAAAAAATTAAAATTTCATCTTTATTTTTATCTATAATTATTGGCAGAAAAAAAATATCTTTTTTGATAGGAAGAGATGGAAAAATATTTTTTTTCTCCATGAGGTTTAATATTTTTTTTTTATTAAAAGATACGTTTAAAGACAAATGATAAATCTCATTAATGAATTTTTCTTCTTTGATAGAAAAAGTTTCAATCATACCCTTAACTTGACTAAGAGATGTTTTGCCAAGTTTTTTTTGATCTTTAGTTTGAACAATAGATAAAATTAATCTATCAAAAGCTTGAGAAAAACCTTCTTCAATTATCTTATTTTTATCAAAATTAATCTCAAATGGAGTGGATATTTCAATATCATTGATAGAAAAAGTCTTTGCTTGAATATTTTCTGTGGAAAAAAAAATATTTAACAAAGCAAGAAAGCAAAAATGAATATATATTCTTTTATAATTAAAAAGTTTAATATTAAATCTCATAAAACATATTAATGAATAATAAATTGATTACCTATAAAAAAAGTGGAGTTAACATAAAAGCGGCTGATAAATTTGTTAATTTCATTTCATCTGTTTCATCAAATAAAAAAGGCAAAAAAAAGTTTTCGAATATTGGTGGTTTTGGTTCTATATCTGACATTCCAAGTCAAATAAAACAACCCAAAATTGTTGCATGCACAGATGGTGTTGGCACCAAAGTTGAAATTGCAAATATACTAAATAAGTATGACACTATTGGAATTGATTTAGTTGCAATGAGTGTAAATGATTTAATTGTTCAAGGCGCCAAACCACTCTTATTTCTTGATTACATTTCTATAAACAAGATTGATTTAAAAAAACTAAAATCAATCATTAAAGGAATTGTAAAAGGGTGCAAACAATCTGAATGTGAATTGGTTGGTGGAGAAACTGCAGAAATGCCTGATACTTACGAAAAAGGTAAATTTGATATTGCAGGATTTGCTGTTGGTATAGTTGGTAAAAACAAAATTTTAAGCAAGAATAAAATTAAGAATAATGACTTAATTTTAGCAATTCCTTCAAGTGGTCTTCACTCTAATGGATATTCATTAGTTCGCTATCTTCTGAAGCAAAAAAAAATAAATATTAAAAAAAATAATTTTTTAAAAAAAGAGTTAATTAGACCTACTAAAATTTATGTAAATGAAGTTTTAAACTTAATTAATAAAGATTTAATAAATGGATGTGCAAATATTACGGGGGGTGGTTTAGCGGATAATATTAAAAGGGTTATACCTGATAATTTTGTAGCAGATGTAAATTTGGATCAAATAAAAACTTCTAAAATTTTTAAATGGCTACATAAAGAAGGTATATCTGACAAAGAGATGCTTAAAACATTCAACTGTGGCGTTGGTTTTTGTTTAATTGCTGACCCAAAAAAATTTGTTAAAATTAAAAAATATTTTACAAAAAGTTTTGAACCATATGTTATAGGAAAAATCTCTAAAAATTTTAAAGACAAAGTTAAACTACATGGCTCTATCAATTGGATTTAATAAGATAAAAACAGCAGTTTTTATATCTGGAAAAGGTAGTAATTTAAATTCTCTCATAAAATTTTCAAAACTTAAAAACTCTCCTATAATTATTAGTATGATTGTTTCTAATAATACTAAATCAAAAGGTTTGGAATATGGAAAGATTCACAAAATCAAAAAAAAAATATTTGATTTTAAAAATACTTTATCTGAAAAAAAAATTATCAACGAGTTAGAAAAAAATCAGATTAATTTAATTTGTCTTGCTGGTTTTATGAAAATTTTATCTAAAAATTTTATTAAAAATTTTAATGGAAAAATTCTTAATATTCACCCTTCTCTTCTTCCTAAGTACAAAGGGTTAAATACACACGAAAAAGCAATTAAAAATAAAGATAAATATTCAGGATGTACTGTTCATTTTGTAAATTCTAGACTTGATTCTGGTAAAATTATTAATCAAAAAAAGGTTAGAATTAACAAACTTGATACCGCTAAAACCTTAGCTAAAAAAATTTTAATCCAAGAACACAAACTTTATCCAGAAGCTATTACGAAAATACTTAGTCTTTGAAAAAGAAATCTATTTCAATTTTTGCGTTTTCGACACTATCAGATCCATGTACAGAATTTTTATCAATAGATATTCCATATTTTTTTCTTATAGTTCCTTCTTCGGCATCATTAGGGTTTGTTGCACCCATTAACTCTCTATTGCCTAACACTGCATTTTCTTTTTCAAGAACCATAACCACAATTGGTCCAGAAGAAAGATAAGCGCAAAGATCATTATAAAATGGCTTTGTTTCATGAACCTTGTAAAATTTTTCAGCTTCTAATTTTTCAATTTGAATTCTTTTTTCTTTTACAATTGAAAATCCTTTATTTTTAAACATTTCTTTGATTTCATTATCTAAATTTCTCTCGACAGCATCTGGTTTGATAATTGATAATGTTTGTTCAGTATTACTCATAATCATCCTCTATTAGTTTATTTAATAATCTTACGCCATACCCCGTTGCTCCACCTGAATTTAATGCTCCACCATATTTTGAAAAAGCCATTCCAGCTATATCTAGGTGTGCCCAAGGAGTTTTGTTTAAAATAAATCTTTGCAAAAATTGTGCTGCTGTAGTTGATCCTGCCCCACCAACGTAATTAATATTTTGCATATCTGCATTTTTAGAATTTATTAATTTGTCAAAGTTTTTATGTAGTGGCATTCTCCATAACTTTTCTTCAACCTTATCTCCAGCATTTAATAATTGTTTTGATAATTTGTCATCGTTTGAAAAAAGACCAGCGTATTCAGAGCCAAGAGAAACTATAATAGCTCCTGTAAGAGTTGCTAAATCAACCATAAATTTAGGTTTGAATTTTTTTTCAGTGAATGTAAGAGCATCAGCCAAAACCAATCTACCTTCTGCATCTGTATTTAATATTTCAATTGTTTTACCACTATATGATTTAACAATATCTCCAGGTCTTTGAGCATTACCACCAATCATATTTTCTACAAGTCCAACAACTCCAACAACATTAATCTTTGCTTTTCTTACAGCTAAATTTTTCATTAAACCAACTACTGTAGCAGAACCTGCCATATCATAAGTCATATCTTCCATAAACTTAGCAGGTTTCAGTGAAATACCACCTGTATCAAAACAAACACCTTTTCCAACAAATGCTAAAGGTTTGGAATTATTTTTTGCACCATTCCATTCCATTGTGACAAGATACGATCCTCTAATACTACCTTGACCAACTCCAAGCAAAGCATTCATACCAAGTTTTTTTAATTTCTTATCATCGTATATATTAATTTTTAAACCAAATTTTTTAAGCGAGTTTATTCTTTTTGCATATTCATCAGGGTGCAAAATATTACCTGGTTCAGAAACAAGATCTCTTGCAAAAAAGGTTCCCTCTTCTAATGCTTTAAATCTTAATTGATCCTGTGCAGATATTTTATTTTCATTTCCAATAACATTTATAGAGACAAGTTTTTTATCTTTTTTTGATTTATAAATATTAAATTCATAAGATTTTAATTTTAATCCATGTAAAAAATATCCTACAAAATTTTTGATTTTGCTGTTAATAGTATCTGAGTTTACAAAATAATCATTTTTCTTATCATAATCTATATAACCATGAAATTTAGCACCCAAACTTTCTATATCAGAAGTTTTTATATCTTTCTTAATGGACACTAAAAATATTGTTTTTTTTGAATTAATTTCAAAAAAAAGTAAATCTTTTTTTAAATCACTAGTCTTTAATAAATCTGAAATGTATAAAAATTCAGAATTTGAAATATGTTTTTTTAAACCACTAATATTGAATTTTTCATCAACAAATAAGATAAGATTTGATGAAACTTTTTTTGAACTACTACTTTTATAATTAATTTGAACAGTCATAAATTTTAAATACACTCAATGCGAGTAGAGTGCTATATATTGTTAAAATTAAGACATTTCAATGAAAAAAATTATATTTAGAAAACTATTATTAGACTGTTTAACATTTTTCTTTTTAGCTCTATTTGGCATCAGTACAATTATTTGGGTTTTTCAAGCAGTAAATTTTTTAGATATAATGATTGAGGACGGTAGAAATTATAATGTTTATTTTAATTATACGTTATTAAATTTTCCAAAGATTATTAGCAGAATTTTACCTTTTGCACTCTTTTTTAGTTTTTCTTATACATTCTTAAAATACGAGACCAGTAATGAATTAATCATTTTTTGGAATCATGGTGTAAATAAAATGCAAGTAATTAATTTTTTTTTCTGGATTTCAATTTTAATTATGTTGATACAAATTTTACTTGTTTCAATTGTTGTGCCAAAATCTCAGGAATTGGCAAGGTCAAAATTAAGAAGTTCAAACGTAGATTATTTTGAAGGATTAATAAAGCCAAAAAAATTTAATGATACCATTAAAGGACTAACTATTTATGCAGAAGATAAGAATATAAATGAAGAGTTTAAAAATATATATATAAAAAAAAACAATTCTGTTTCAGGATTTCAAATTACCTTTGCAAAAAAAGGAGTTTTTGAATTAAAAGGTAATAAAAGAATTTTAGTTCTTTATGATGGACAAACATTAAATCAAAACGGGAAAAATATTACCAATTTTGATTTTTCTAAATCAGATTTTGGACTATCAAATATGGACTCTCATCTTGTTACTCATAGAAAATTTCAAGAACTATCAACAATAACCTTAATAAATTGTTTGCAGTTTATTTTAGATATAAAAAAAAAGAAAATAACGTATTGTCATAGGGATAATCCTAGAAACATTTATAAAGAATTATTCAAAAGATTGATTAATCCTTTTTACTTACCGGTTCTAATTTTAATTTCGTTAATGTTGATTTTAAACTCAAAAGAAAATCTTAAATATAATAAGAATAAATATTTAATTTTTTTTATTGGTTTTATAATAATTATTTTATCTGAAAGCTCACTTGGTTATATTAGCGATAGCCTAATTAAGAATATCTCAATATCAATTGTACCAATAATTTTAACTTTATTAGTTTACTTAGTTTTTATCTATAAATTAAGTTTGCTTTATAGAAAAATTTAATAATGAAAACTTATACAAAATTTTTAGTAAATAGTTTTATGAAATCATTTTTTAATGTTTTTTTTGTAATGATAAGTCTTGTATTTATTCTAAATATTCTTAAAGAAATTGAATTTTTTAGCAACAAAGAGGTCAATTCATTTTATCCTATCTACCTATCTATTATGAGTTCGCCATCTATTATTTTTGAAATGTTTCCTTTTATTTTTTTAATAGGAACTCAATTTTTTTTTATAAAATTATTTAATAATGATGAAATAAATATTTTTAAATATTCTGGATTAAAAAATATTAAAATAATTAAGATAGTAAGTTTAGTTAGTTTTTTGATTGGAATATTGACTATTACACTATTTTACTCACTTTCCTCTAATTTGCAGCATTATTACATACAAATAAAAAATCAATTTTCGGACGATAAAATTTATTTAGCAGTAATTAATAAAAATGGTTTATGGATTAAAGATGTTGTAGACGATCAAGTAAGTATAATAAATTCAGCAAAAATAGATAATAATTTTTTAACTAACACATTCATAACAACTTTTGATAAAGAGTTTAATTTAGTTGAAAGCATAAGTAGCAACAAGATTGACATAAGAAAAAATGAATGGTTAGTTTATGATGCAACAATATTTAAAGATAATGCAAGTCAAAAAATTGATTTAATAAAATTTAAATCTAATTTTGATCAAAAAAGAATTGAAAGCTTATTTTCAAATTTATCATCTTTATCCTTAATAAAACTGATTGATTTAAGAGAAAACTATAAATCATTAAATTATTCCACTGTAGATGTTGACGTGCAGATTTATAAAATTGCAACATATCCTATATTTTTAGTAATAATGACAATTTTATCATCAATTATAATGCTCAATACCAAAAAATCTAATAGCAAAGTTATTAAAATAATTATTGGTTTATTTTTCTCAGTTGTAATTTATTATATAAATAACCTTTTTAATGTAATGGGATCAACTGAAAAAATTCCACTAATGGTTTCAGTGTGGACTCCGATCATTTTTTTGGCTTTAGTAAATTTAATAATGTTAATAAATATTAATGAAAAATAAGTTTATATATTTTCTGCTAATTCTATTTTACGGTTTACTAACATCGAACGTTACAAATGCAAATGAACCATTCGTATTTAATGTAACTGAAATTGAAATTTTAGAAAATGGAAATCGAGTTAATGGGTATAAAGGTGGTACAGCAACCTCTGAAGATGGTAGCACAATTACTGCTGAAAAATTTTTTTACAATAAGCTTACAAATATTTTAGAGACAACTGGTAACGTAAAATATGTAGATATTTCAAATAATATTATTATCACTTCTGACAAAGCAATTTATTTTAAAAATGATGAAAAAGTATACACAATAGGCAATTCTAAAGCTTTTAACGAAAACAACACTATCACAGCTTCTAGTCTTGAATATGATAAAATAAATAATATTTTTAAAGCTAAAAAAGATGCAATAGCTAATGATCTTGAAAAAGATACAACAATTTATGCAGATGAAATTACTTATTTAAAAAACGAAGAAATATTTTTTACAACAGGTGCATCTAAAGCTATTAACGAAAATAACACTATCACAGCTTCTAGTCTTGAATATGATAAAATAAATAATATTTTTAAAGCAAAAAAAAATGCGATAGTTAAAGATCTTGAAAAAGATACAACAATTTATGCAGATGAAATTACCTATTTTAAAAACGAAGAAAAAGTTTTTACTGAAGGAAAAACTAAAGCTTTAATTGAAAAAAAATATGTATTTAATTCAGAAAATGTTACTTATTTAAGAAATACTGAAAAATTATTCTCTCAAAAAAAGTCAACTGTAGAAGATGATAATGGAAATTTTTATAAACTAGATAATTTTTTCTATAATATTGATAAAGAGCTCCTAAAAGGAGAAAGAGTTGAAGTTTTAGCAAAAGTTGATGTAAATAAAACTGATAAGTATTATTTTTCAGAGGGTTTTTTTAATTTTAAAGATAAAAGCCATATAGCCAAAGAAACTAAAATTAATACTCACAAAGATATATTTGACGACGAAAATAATGATCCAAGATTGTATGGATCTTCGTCATATAGCGATGAAAAAAAAACAGTCGTTAAAAATGGACTTTTTACTAGCTGCAAGATTAATGATAATTGTCCGCCTTGGAGCATAAAAGCAGAGGAAATAACACATGATAAAATAAATCGAGATATGATTTATAAAAATGCAATTTTAAAAATTTATGATGTACCTGTTTTATATTTTCCGAAATTTTTTCATCCAGATCCCTCAGTAAAAAGAAGAAGTGGTTTTTTACAGCCTCAATTTAATAATTCAGAAACCTTGGGTTCGTCATTATATATTCCTTATTTTAAAACTTTAGGCCATGATAAGGATCTAACATTTAAACCAACATTATTTGAAAAACTTAAAAGATTTGAAAGAGAAAAGTATATTTTACAAAGTGAGTTTAGAAAACAAGGTAAAAACTCTTTCCTTATTTCAGATTTTGGTATGTTAAGAGATTATAAAAGATCTTCAGACAATAAATATAAAAATGCTAATCATTTATTTTTAGATTATAAAAGTGATTTAAAAATTCCAAATTATTTAGATAGTGAGTTTGAAGCTCATATTGAAAAAGTAACTAATGATACTTACCTAAAAGTTTTTCAAAATAATTTATTTGATACTCACACTCTTTTAAAGCCTGGTAATCTAGGAACAATGAATTCAAATATAAAATTTTATCTGGAGCAAGAAGACCAAAATTTTACAACTGGAATTGAAGTTTATGAAAATTTAGGAGGAAAAAATAGTGACAGATATCAATATACTTTGCCGTACTATAGCTTATCAAAAAACTTAACCTCTATACTTCCTGAAAATTCTTATTTTGGTTCATTAAATTTTTCTTCAAATGGTAGTAACAATCTTAAAAATACTAATAATTTAGTAAGTCAAATCAATAGTAGCCTAGAATATAGTTCACCTGACTTTATATCAAATTTAGGATTTAAGAGTGGTTTTAATTTATATCTTAGAAATACAAATACTACCGGGAAAAATGATTCAACTTATAACTCAAACCCACAAATAGATGGGTCCAGCATGTTAGTTTTTGACACTACTATTCCATTAATAAAGCATAATGATATGAGTTTAGAAACTATAACACCTAAAATTTCTTTTAGGGTAAATCCAGGAAATAACATGGATGATCAAAGTGGAACATCGAGAGCCGTTGGTTTGGGCAATGCATTTGCATTAGATAGACTTGGTATTTCAGAATATGAGGCTGGCAGATCACTAACATTAGGTCTAGGTTATAAGTTTGATCAGCTTGAAAATTATCAAGATAATGACGCTAAGGATAAATATATAGAGTTTAATCTTGCAACTGTTTTAAGAGATCAGATTGAATCTGAGATCCCTTCAAGCTCAACAATTAATCGAAAAACTTCTAATCTATTTGGATCAATTCAAAATAATTTGTTTGATAATGTTAATTTATCTTATGAATTTTCATTAGATAATGATATGAAAACAATAAATTCAAACAATATTAGCACTGAAATTTCAATTAATAATTTTGTTACATCTTTTAATTTTATTGAAAATAGAAATGAGCTAGGCTCCACACATTTGATTTCAAATTCTACAGAATATAAATTTAACGATAGTAGTTCAGTGAAGTTTTCAACAAGAAGAAATAAAGAAATTAATTTAACAGAATATTATAATTTAAGTTATGAGTATAAAAATGATTGTTTAACAGCAGCCTTAAAATTTAATAAAACTTTTTATCAAG
>Ga0008649_10003296_pt1 | contig 11155 bp, 10 predicted proteins | sample SaaInlV_130m_DNA_2_FD_66601 | JGI IMG/M metagenome (GOLD analysis project Ga0008649, IMG submission 66601) | Marine microbial communities from expanding oxygen minimum zones in the Saanich Inlet - SI037_S2LV_130m_DNA | ecosystem: Environmental > Aquatic > Marine > Intertidal zone ... | reverse complement strand
AATGAGTGTATTGATACCAATTGGATAAGTTCGGAAGGCCCATTTGTTAAAAAATTTGAAAGTCAAATGGCCCACTACGTAGGAAGAAAACATGCTACCGCCTGTACAAGTGGCACAGCTGCTCTTGATATTGCTGTATCAGCATTAAATCTACAAAAAAATGATGAAGTGATTATGCCTTCATTTACAATTATTTCATGCGCTCAAGCGCTAACTAAATTAGGCATTAGACCGGTTCTTGTAGATAGTGAGTACAATACCTTTAATATGAAAGTGGAGGATGTTGAATCTAAGATCACTCCAAAAACAAAAGCCATTATGATTATTCACATCTTTGGATTAACTGTTGATGTAGATCCAATTATTAATCTAGCAAAAAAATATAACTTAAAAGTTATAGAGGATGCGGCACAGGCTATAGGACAGACTTATAAAGGTAATCAGTGCGGTAGCTTTGGAGATATTAGTATTTTTAGCTTTTATCCAAATAAACATATAACCACTGGTGAAGGTGGAATGGTTTTATGTAATGATGACTTGTTAGACAAAAGATCAAAAAGCTTGAGAAACCTTTGCTTTGGTGATCAAAGGTTTGTGCATGACGAAATTGGCTTTAATTATAGAATGACAAATATGCAAGCCGCATTAGGCACTGCTCAATTAGAAAGAATTGAGAAAATTGTTGAAAAGAAAAGGTGGATTGGTGAGACTTATAATAATCTTTTACAAGATTTAAACACAATAAATCTCCCAATTAAATCAACCAATTATTGTGAAAATATTTATTGGGTATATGCAGTTACTTTAAAAGATGGCAATTCTAAAACTGCCAACCAAATTATGTCAGAACTTGGGGAATATAAAATTGGAACTAGGCCATTTTTTTACCCAATGCATCAACAGCCTGTTTTTAATAATATAGGATTATTCTTAAAAGACAATTTGCCAAATAGCGAAAAACTTTATGAAAAAGGTTTTTATATCCCGAGTGGCCTAGCATTAACACAGGATCAAGTAGTAGAAGTTTCCGAAGCTCTGCATGAGGTTTTATCATGAATCAATTTGGAGACCTGTATTCTCAATACTATGACTTACTCTATCAAGATAAAGATTATATTACGGAGTCTGACTACATTGAGGGTCTAATTAAAAGCCATTCTAGTGAAACTAAATCAATTTTAGATCTTGGTTGTGGTACAGGAAAACATGATGAATTATTATGCGATAAAGGTTACACAGTTCATGGTGTTGATATTAGCGAAGAGATGTTAGAGATTGCAGAAGTTAGAAGGAAAGGCAGGGAAGAGAAATTAACATTTAGTCAATCAGATATCACCCAATTATATCTTAATCAAAAATTTGATACTATTGTGTCGCTCTTTCATGTGATGAGTTACCAAAACACTAACACAGCATTGGATAAAGTTTTTACTGGCGTTAGAGAGCATTTAAATACAGATGGGTTGTTTATTTTTGATTTTTGGTATGGTCCCGCAGTTTTAACCGATTTACCAAAAACTACAATTAAAAGATTAGAAAATGAGCGTATCAAGGTAACGAGAATAGCCGAATCTAAATTACATGCACAGTTAAATACAGTTGACGTGAATTTTAATATTTTTGTAACACAAAAAGAAAATGGCGCCTTAATAGAAAATGAAGAACTCCATACTATGAGATACTTTTTTGATACTGAACTTGAAATGTTTTGTGACAAACATGGGTTTAGCATTGAAGCAAAATATTGCTGGCTTCAAGATAAAGAGCCTGAGTTTAATACTTGGAATGTTGTGTGGGTTGTTAAAAAATGAATATTGCAGTTTTCTTAAAGTCTGATTTACACTCTGGAGGAGGGTATCAGTACGAGTCCATGGTTGTAAATTTGATAAATAAATTTCATAAAGATCATAGTATCAAATTTAAATATTACGGAAGCTCAGTCGATGTTATCGAAAATTACAAAAGTACTTTTATACCGATTAAATTAATTCAAGATGGAATTTTTCAGAAAACCCATAGGCTTGTATTAGAGAATGTTAATATTTATAAGATATTGAAAAAAATTAATAAAGAGAAGGCTTTTATAGAAAAAGTGTTGAAGAAAGACGGGATTGACTTGGTTTATTTTTTATCTCCTAATAAGCTCTCGCTCGGATTAGGGGATATTCCATTTATATTTACATTATGGGATTTAGGGCATCTAGATGTCCCCGAGTTTCCCGAGGTTAGCTATGAAAAAAAATTTGAGCAAAAGGAATTTTTATATACAAAATGTCTAAAAAAGGCATACAAAGTAATAGTTGACTCTGAATATGGAAGGAGTAATGTAATCAACAGATATAGCTTGGCAGAGAAAAGACTTACTATCTTAAAGTTTCTTCCCAATGTAGAAACTTTTTCAGCCACACCTTTTGTAAATATTAAAGAAAAATATAACATTAAAAATGATTATGTTTTTTATCCAGCTCAATTTTGGCCACATAAAAACCATGTGTACATATTAAAGGCTATAAAAATTTTAAAACAAGAGAGAGAAATAAATATTGATGTCATATTTTCTGGTTCAGACAAAGGAAATTTGAAGTATATTTTAGAAAAATCAAAGGAGTATGAAATTGAGGAGTTGGTGCATTATGTAGGATTTGTTCCACATGAAGAAATTCCTTATCTTTATAAACAGTCACTTGCCCTGGTAATGCCAACATACTTAGGTCCAACAAATATACCGCCACTTGAAGCGTTTTATTATGGAGTACCAGTATGCTATTCTGATTTTCCATATTTTAGAGAGCAGACAAAAGATGCAGCATTTTATATGGATTTAAACAATCCTAATGACTTAGTGGAAGGCTTAATTGATATACAAAGCAACCCTAATAAAACGGAAGAAAGAATATTAAGAGGGTTTGGCGTACTCAAGGATTGGAGTGAAATTGATTTTTATCAAAATTTAGTGAGAGTATTCCACGAATACAAATATATTAGAGAGTGCTGGGGGGGTAAGTAAGCTTTTATGAAAAGTTTTACAGGGTCAAAAGATCCGTTATTGTCAATTGTCACTGTAGTTATGAATGGCGAAAGGTATCTTGAAGAAACCATTCAAAGCGTGATAAGACAGACCTATGACAATGTGGAGTATATCATTATTGATGGTGGCTCGACAGATGGAACAGTTGACATTATTAAGAAATATGAAGAGCAGATTGATTATTGGGTGAGTGAGCATGACGATGGACAAACAGATGCCTTGATTAAGGGGTTCGACGTAAGCAATGGAGATATTCTTTACTGGCTTAATTATGATGATTTGTTATTTAATGAGAATACAATTGCTGATGTAGTTACAGTTTTTGAAAAAAATAAAGAGCTAAAATTAGTATATGGAGATGATCTACTGGTGGATGCTAAATTGAGACTCATAAAATTGAGAGATTTTAGTTTTCATTTTTTCTATAAGTTATTGTATTATAAAAGTATATCTCAGCCATCAGCTTTCTTTACCAAAGAGATGTATCAAGAATTCGGGCTAAACAAAACATTGGAATATTCTATGGATCTAGAGTTATGGCTCAATATATTCTCTAAGCATAAAACAAAGTATATTGATAAGATTCTATCTAAGAATAGAATACATGCTGATAGGAAGATGGTGGCTTTTGAAAAAGATGCTAGGATAGAGGCAAGGAAATTAAGGTATGAATTTGGAGCTAATAAAAATATGTTTAATGTTTATAAGAGTTTTTTTAAGATGCTAGATATAAAAAATTACTTCATTTCAATGTTTTATTCTGGCAAATAGTGAACATTAAGTTTCTTGTATTTATTGTTGTAGGTCTTTTTTTTCCCACATTTTCACTGTTAAATATAGGAAATTTTCCAATACTAAGAGTTGATTTTATTTCTCAAATATTATTATTGTTTTATTCATTTGTTATTGGCATGGGGCGAATAAAAATTCAAAAAGAAGCGGTATCGATTTTTATACTTGTCGTTGTGCTTTATATTTTAATGAACGGAATAAATTTGATGTATTATGATGATTTTAATTATTTTAAATATTTCAAAATATCAATTCAGACATTTATTATTTTTGGAATATGTTTTTTAATTTTAAATTTAAATTTGTCCAGGTTTTCTTTGTTAAGGTTTTATAGGTTCATTTCTTTAATTGGTTTTTTGATTTCGCTATATGCCATATATCAAATCATATCTTGGAATATTATTGAGTTACCATATTCTTCATTAGTGTTTAATTCTCCACAATATTCAGGTATTTCAGCTATTTCTGAATTTGGTGGGTTTATAAGGCCTACATCTATTTTTAAAGAGCCGGGTTATTTGGCTTTTTTTCTACAGATGATTGTTGTTATTGGCTTTTTTTCAAATAAATACAATTATGATAAGGAATTGAACTTAAATTTTTTTAAAAAAATGATAGTTGTGGTTGCTTTTATTTCAACAATAAGTTTATTTAGTTATATAAGTTTATTTATTGTATGTTTTATTTTTTTTAAAAAAAATACAATGCTAATGTTGGTGCCAGCATTGGTGTTAGTATTGTTAATTGTTGAGGATTTAGGACCTTTAGAAAGGGTTTTGAATTTCTTGAGAATAATCTTTATTGAGCAAGATTTAAGCTTGAGCGACGGAAGCTTTAATCTTAGACTTGGTCGAATTTATATATCTCTGCTTATATTTTTTGATAATTTATGGATTGGAGTAGGTCTATACAATATTGAAAATCATACAGCTTTGTACACGCTAGGAGATTGGTATAAATATGATAATAATTTTGTTTTCTCAAATTTTTTTATTTTTAATGCGTTAGCTGAAACGGGTATTGCTGGTGTATTCGCGCTTATAAGTATGTTTGTTTTTATGTTTAAAAAATTAAAATATAAAAAAATAAAAAATAAAAACTTGCGGTTTAGTGCGCATTTATCAACCGCATTGTTGTTTTTGTTTATTATTAATCAAGATCTGCCACTTTCTACTTCTTATAGGCTTATATATCTTATTCTTATATTTATAGCAATTAATAAAATTAGTTCTTACAAGAAAGGTAAATATGCCATCTAATAATTTAAATAATAGTACCATGAATGGTAGTCTAATTTCATTAGAGGCGAAAACGTTATTTGACAGCTATCCTGAGGCAATAAAACAACATCTTTATAGATTATTTAATTCAGTATTGGACATCTTAGATTTAAACAATACTGTGTCTATTCTTTTTATAGGCAGCGGATCTCGGGGTGAGCTGTCTTATAAAATCTTGGACGATGAAATTGATATTTTTAGCGATTATGAGTTTGTTATAGTTGTTGAGAGGCAGCTATCGGACAGTACCTTTAATGAATTGAATAGTCTTTTTAGTAAATTAGAAAAAGAATGGAATATTAAGTCTCCGTTATTCTATATTGATTATGGAGTGTCAACGTATTTAAAGTTCAAGAATACACCCCCAACACTATGGGCATATGAAGCAAAGATGCTAGGTGTGGTGGTTTTCGGGAAAGATGTGAAGAGAGACTTGAAAGATGTGGGAATCAAAAATATAGATTTTGGCAACTTGAATGAACTAGTAATCGTCAGACTGTGGAATATGCTAGTTCACATGAATGATGGCTTTATAAAAAATACAAATACTAAATATGAGAATTTTATAATTAAATTCTATTATGCTAGAAATATATTAGACATATTGACTATCCTATTGCCACAATATAATGTTCTAAAGGGTGGATATAAAAATAGAACAAATTATTTCGTAAAAAATTTTCACACTCCAGAATGGAAGATTTATAAGGATGACTTTCTAAAAGCCACAATGCTAAAGATTGAATTAAGAGACGACTTAACCTTAGAGCATGCCCAAGATATTTTTTATAACGGCTATTTGAATTTAATTTCTGATATTTCCAGTTTGGAGTGTCTCAATAATATTGATTTATTGGAGAGTAAAAAGAAAAATTTGATAAAAAGAAAAGTTTTTAAAGAAAAACTTATTAGAAGTCTTAGAAGGCGGTATATTGAATTTAAGCTATTTAGAGAATATTATAAATATTCTTTAAAATCACTCGCTTTATTTTCGAACGATGGTTTAAGGATAAATCTATTATTTTTATTACTCTTCATGCATAAATCACTATCTATTTCTTTAGATGACAATGATAAGATATTATTTTTAAGAAAAGCAATAAGATATTTTAATAAAATATCGTTTCAGAATAAATTTTTATACGATGATAGTGTTTCATTTGATGATAATATCATTAAATTACGACATAGACTGTTAGACTTTATGATGGTGTGGCTCTATGGTAGAAGTAGTGTAAAAAAAGAGCAAATAATTAAATATATGAAATGGAGAGAGAAGTGAAAAATATATTAATGGTTTTTATAGACGGGTTGCAATATGATATGGCAGTTGATAAGCTTAACATTCTAAAAGATGCAGATAATTCCAGAGTTATTCCAGGAATTGGATTTAGTAATAATCTTTATCCTGAAATGCTATGTGGAACTAATCCCGATGAAATAGATTATTTTAACGAATGGTCACCGGTAAAAAGTGAAAAGCGCGTACTTCCATTTTATTTAAGGTGGTTAGATATGTTTAGGGGTAGTCTATATATTAATGCAGGTATAAGAAAGATAATTCTAAAAAAATTTTTTCATCTTGATTTTTCAAATATCCCATTTAAATATGCTCATTATTTTAAGGCCCAAGGTTCTCATAATTTTAGAGACTTAACAGGTAACAATATCTTGCATGATTACAATTTTGAAATTTATGATTCTGTCGAAACTTTGAAAGGGGTTGGAGAAAGAGATAAATATATAATTGACAAATTAGATGACGAATTATCAAATAGTAATTATTTATTGTCGCTTGTGGATTTAGATAATATAGCACACATTAATGGAGTGTCCTCTACACCTTTTGATAAGCATATTGATTACTTAGATGGATCGTTGCAGAAATTGTTTAATAAATTTAAATTATTAAACCAAGAAAATGAGATATATTTATTTAGCGACCATGGGATGGTAAATGTATCTAAAGTTGTTAATTTTGATATAGAAAAACATTTTGGTGTCATGGATAAGAATAAGTATCTTTATTTTGTAGATTCAACCTATATGAGAGTCTGGGTTAAAGATAAGAATTTGTTGGGTGACTTTGAAGAATATTTGTTAAATCTAGAGTTTGGAGAATTGTTAAGTGAAGAGCAAAGAAAAGATTTTGGTTTAACAAATAGAGCGTTTGGAGATTTTATTTTTAGAGGTGGTGAAGGTGTTATGTTTGTACCAAATTTTTATGGTGGCAGAGTAAATAAAGCTATGCATGGGTATGATAGCCATCTCAAATCTCAAAATGCAATCTTTTCAAAAATAGATGATAATGGAAATAATTTTGATATGCCTGGAACAAGTAAAGAGATTTTTCATTACCTGACCAAGGTTATTAATGAGAAATAAATTAATTGCTATATATGGAGCAAGCGGTTCTGGAAAAAGTACATTAGCAAATGATATTTTGAAGCGCTTCGGGGGTGATAGTGTCGCTATTATTTCGCAAGATAATTATTATCATAGTTCTGTTGAGTCAGAAGTTGAAGGTTTTGATGAGCCCTTGGCAATAGACTTCGATCTCTTGGAGCGGCATTTAGAAGAGTTGCTCGACAATAAGGAAGTGGAGAGTCCAGTATACGATTTTTCAACACATTCTAGATTGGATGTAATTGACAAAATTTTGCCGAAAAAAGTAGTTATTGTTGAAGGTACGCTGATTATGAATAGTGGTTTCATTGAAAAATTATCATCATATGCTATATATTGTAATATTGATATTGATATTTGCTTCATTAGAAGGCTGGTAAGAGATGTGACTGATCGAGGTAGGAGTTTAGATGGCAGTATTGCACAGTACTTGAATGAAGTAAGACCTTCTTTTTTTAAATATATTGATACCCATAAACACAAGAGAGATTTTTTATATAATCAAGATAATAAATCCGACTTATATAATAGCATTAGAGTAATTCTTGAAAATCCTAATTATTCACAATAAATATCAGTCAAATAATATTGGCGGTGAAGATGTAGTTTATGAAAATGAGTTGTTGTCTTTACGGGCAGAATTAGGAGTTGAAAATGTATATTGTTATGAAGTTTCAAATGATAATATAAATAAACTTTCATTGTTCTTCAATATATGGTTCTCATTCAAGCATTTTAATAATATAAAAAGGATGGTAAATAATAATAATATAGACTTAGTTCATATTCATAATTTTTACCCAATCTTGACTCCAAGTATCTTTAAAGCTTCAAAGAGGTCTGGCGCTAAAGTGGTTCATACTCTACATAATTATAGACTTTGGTGCATATCTGGAATTTTTTATAGGGATGGTCATGGCATATGTGAATTGTGTATTAAGAAGAAATTTCCGATATATGGAATTTTGAATAAATGTTATCGTGGCTCCCTAATACAAAGTGTGTTGACCCAATTTTCATTTTGGTTCTATCGGTCTACAAAAGTGTTCGATAGTATTGATTATTTTTTTGTCCTTACAAATTTTCAAAAAGATAAAATTATATCGCTAGGAATTGAAAAAGATAAAATTATATTAAAGCCAAATGGGCTTGGCTCTATGCCTAGTCCGATAGAGAATAAAGAGGGTTATATTTATGTTGGAAGAATCGAGGAGTCAAAAGGAATATGTGAACTATTAAAAGTCTGGAAAAAATTACCTAAAAATTTTTCGATCACTATTATCGGTAGTGGAAAACTTGAAAGAGATCTTAAGGAGAAATACCAATCATTAAATATTATTTTTAAAGGGAAATGCTCTCGCCTTGAGACTCTTGAATGTATATCTAAATCAAAATACTTGATCCAGCCATCAATTTGGTATGAAACTTTTGGACTGACTATGATTGAAGCTATGGGGCTTGGAACTCCTGTAATTGGATTTGATATTGGAACTAGAAGTGATTTCATAGAAGATAAAATTAATGGCTTTCTGTGTAACCCGGATACGCTAGAAGAGGTTGTTAAAAAGTCTTTTGACTATGAAAATTATAACATCCTAAGAGAAAACTCCTCTCTTAAGGCTAAGGCTTTTGAGAATAATTATGTAACAAAAAAACAAATAGAAATTTACAGAGATATAATTAACGAATAATGAAGATTACTATTATTACCGTTGTATTTAATGGTGCTAAGCATATTAGGTCAGCCATACAATCAGTCTTATCTCAGGATTATGATAATATCGAATATATTGTAATTGATGGTGGGTCTACAGATGGGACTGTTGATATCGTTAAGGAATATCAAGATAAGATTTCAGTGTTTATCTCAGAGCCAGATGAAGGTATATACGATGCTATGAACAAGGGTATAGCATTGGCTACTGGCAATGTTATTGGAATTCTAAATAGCGATGATTTTTATATAGATAAGTTTGTCATAGAGAAGGTTGTAAAAGAATTTAAAGAGAAGAATGTAGAATGCGTCTATGGAGATTTAATATATGTCAAGCCTGGAAATCTAGATAAGACTGTCCGGTATTATGATAGTAGTAATTTTAATCCCTCAAAGTTTGCTTATGGCTGGATGCCTGCTCATCCTACATTTTTTGTGAAAAGAAAGGTGTATGAGAGGTATGGGATGTTTAGAACAGATTTAAAAATAGCTGCTGATTTTGATATATTGGCTAGATTTTTATATATTCACAAGATTAGCTATAGCTATATCAAAGGGGCTCTAGTAAAGATGAGGACAGGCGGTGTTAGTACATCATTTAATAGTATTTGGATAAACAATATCGAGACTCTTAGAGTTTGTAGAGATAATGGAATTAAAACCAATATTTTTAAAATATTGTCCAAATGCCCTGCAAAGATTTTAGGGCTTTTGAAAAAATGAAGGTCTTGTTAACTGGAGCAACGGGTTTTATTGGTCAGGCTTTAGTTACAGAACTCATACGGCAGAGCTTCAGTATATCAATTGCTGTTCGTCAAAAAAGCAATCTGTTTCCTGATGAAGTTAAACAGTTTGTAGTAAGGAATTTTGAAAGTGATTCTGATTTTTCAGCTAGCCTTACTGGGATTGATTGTGTTATTCATTTGGCAGGTAAAGCTCATGTGATTGATAAAAACAAAGCCTCTGTGCTAGATGAGTTTCGATTGATCAATACTGATTTAACTCTAAATTTAGCTAGACAAGCCGCCACTGCTGGCGTTAAGAGATTTATATTTTTAAGCTCTATTAGAGTTAATGGTAATCAGAATACCGTGCCTTTTTTAGAGTCCGACACTCCTAATCCTAAGGAGTCTTATGCTATTTCTAAACATGAAGCGGAACAGGGGCTATTTGAACTGGCTAAAGAAACTGATTTAGAGGTGGTCATTATTCGCCCTCCATTAGTTTATGGTGCGAATGCACCAGGAAATTTTGGCAGATTAATGAATTGGGTAAATAAAAAATATCCCATACCTTTGCCACTTAGTTTAGTAAATAATTCTCGTTCTTTGGTGGCGATTGATAATTTAGTTGATTTTATTGTTACCTGTGTTACTCATAAAAATGCTGCTAATGAAGTCCTTCTTGTTTCTGATAGAGAAGACTTGTCCACGACCCAGATATTAAAAAAAATTGCAAAGGCTTTTAATAAGAAGATATTTTTATTATCAGTACCTGTTGGATTGATGATTTTTGTAGCAGGCTTGTTGGGTAGAAAATCAGATGCAATTCGACTGTTCTCTTCATTGCGAATCGATAGCTCAAAGGCAAAAAAATTATTAGATTGGGACCCAAAAATAACTATGGATGAGCAATTGTCGAAAATTGCCAAGGCGCAAAAATAAATGTTAATATAAATAATTTATACTGTTAACTAATGAAGCGATTTTTTGATTTTTTTCTAGCTATTTTTTTGATATCTGTATTGTTATTTTTTATTATTATTTCAGCTATCTTGGTAAAAATAACCTCGAAAGGTAGAGTGCTTTATTGGTCTTGTAATCCTCCCATTTCTAACGCTTGCTAAAAATAGAATCTCCGTTGTTTAAATAGCCTCAAGTAGCTTTCTTGGTGGAATCCCACCAATCGAACTATGAGGTCGTTCGTTATTATATA
>Ga0008649_10003259_pt1 | contig 11241 bp, 10 predicted proteins | sample SaaInlV_130m_DNA_2_FD_66601 | JGI IMG/M metagenome (GOLD analysis project Ga0008649, IMG submission 66601) | Marine microbial communities from expanding oxygen minimum zones in the Saanich Inlet - SI037_S2LV_130m_DNA | ecosystem: Environmental > Aquatic > Marine > Intertidal zone ... | reverse complement strand
TTTGGGCCGGGTTCTTTGGCAACGAGGATCCATTTAGCAATATCGCGCCGACCTTCATCTGGGTTGTCTGGTGGGTGGGCATGGCATTCGTCTGTGCGCTGTTCGGCAATCTTTGGGCCTTGGTCAATCCGTGGAACATTTTGTTCAACCTGTTCGAACGGGCCTGGCGCAATCGTACGGGGATGACACTTGGGCCGGCCGTGGCCTATCCGGCGTGGCTTGGCCGTTGGCCCGTGGTCGGTCTGTTTCTGCTCTTTGCCTGGCTGGAGTTGATTTTCGAGCAAAGCGAGCAGCCGCGTACCTTGGCCATGTTGATCGTGGCCTATTCCGCGGTCACCTGGTTCGGCATGGTGCTTTTCGGCCGTCAGACATGGCTTGGGCATGGCGAGATTTTTAACGCTGTTTTCGGCTTGCTGTCGCGGTTTGCGCCAACCACGGGTGCGACGGTGGGGACGATGGGGGAGGCGCCTGCTGGTGCGAGAGCTGGGGCACAGTGGTTTTTGCGGCCGCCGGCGGTGGGCTTGATAAGCCAAACCCCGGCCTCGGTCTCGACCATTTGCTTCGTTCTGCTTTTGCTGACGACGGTTACCTTTGACGGCATTCTGGAAACACCCATGTGGGCCGGGATCCTGAACAATATCGCGGAAAGCCAGGCCTTGCGGGGATCGCTGATAGCTTTGCAAAATGCCGGCATGGATCTGATTGTCTTGATCAAGACCATGGCCCTAATCGCGCTGCCCTGCGTCTTCATCGCTGTTTTTCTGCTGTTCAGTCACGGCATCGCCATGTTCGGTAGCGGCGGCAGGGTGCCGACATGGGATGTGGCGGGCTACTTCGTGCTCTCCCTGGTGCCTATCGCCATCGCCTATCATCTCTCGCATTATCTCTCGTATTTGCTGCTTGCCGGTCAGTACCTCATTCCATTGGCCTCGGACCCGTTCGGGCTGGGCTGGGATCTGTTCGGTACTGTTGGCTATCGGATCGATATCGGCATCATCAATGCCAAGATGGTCTGGTACATCGCCGTATCCGCCATTGTCGTGGGCCATGTATTCGCCGTTTACATTGCCCATGTGATGGCTTTGTGGGTGTTTGAAGACCGTGGCGCGGCCTTGCGCAGCCAAATTCCCATGCTGGTGTTGATGATCGGCTACACCATGATCAGTTTGTGGATCCTGTCCCAGCCCATTGTTAATTAGTCGGGCGCCGTTGCCATCAGTAGGTCAATTCGTAGGTTGAACCTTGTGGATTATGGGTTATGTTAAATACATTCGGCGCATGTGATTGGGGGATTTGATACATGGCGAAGGACTACGATCAGAAAAACGTGCTGGCTGTCGCGTCGGTAATTGGGGCGGCGGTTTTGTTGATTGGCATGCTGGGCATTTGGAATGCGTTCTAACGTACCATAAGCCGCCTAAAGCCGCCTAAAGCCGTCAAATACCGCAAGCGTGATACTGCGTGCCGCGCATCCGTGCCGCCGCCGCGCGCCCATAGGCAATGCAACTAGACATAATAACTAGTCTGCGCCTGTGAGGTGAATTGCGCGCTTTTTGTTCTTGTCCTCAATAGCAAACACCGGGCCGCTACCAGCGGCTATTGTGCAAAATGGCTGCCCTGAATTTATTTCGCGATTATGCAATTGCCCCGCATTCGCATTTCTGGCATTATGTCAATAGTGCCAGTCCGCTGTAGGGGCTGGGTAGCCTGCCTCAGAGAGGCCGGTTAAGTACATGGTATCTGTCAAGGCGCGTTACTCCTTAGGGGAAGGGGCAGTGTAGTGAGCAGTAAACCAGTACGATTATCAGTAGCGATACTTGCGTGAATTCGCCATTCCTACGGGCCTTGGTTCGTGGGCTGATGGCGGTCGCCTAAAAGTGCTCCAATCACTCATGGCGGGCAGGGTAAAGTATTTCTATAAATAGAATCAGTTTTATACAGTTATTATTGCCGTCTTCCTTGAATTCTTGTCTGTAAAATCTTACAGTTGGAGGTTAAAGGTATGTATGTCGCTGTAATACTTATTTTAGTGGCAGTCGGGACTGTCGTTTTTCACTTTATGAGCCCGTGGTGGTGGACGCCAATCGCGTCTAATTGGGGCTTTATTGACAATACCATTATCATCACGTTCTGGATCACCGGGGTGGTTTTCGTCGCCGTTATTCTGTTCACGGCCTATTGCGTGCTGCGCTACCGCTATCAGGAAGGTAGACGCGCCGAGTACGAGCCGGAGAATAAAAAGCTGGAATGGTGGCTGACCGGGCTGACCGGCGTGGGCGTTGCTGGCATGCTAATTCCGGGCCTGTTTGTCTGGAACCAGTTCGTCAACGTGCCGGCGGAGGCGGCGGAGATTGAAGTCGTCGGCCAGCAGTGGAATTGGAGCTTCCGCTACCCGGGCAAGGACGGCGTGATGGGCACCTCGAATGTCCGGCTGATCAACGATGACAATCCGTTTGGTCTGAATCCGGATGATCCCAATGGCCGGGACGATGTGCTGGTCGATGGCGATGACCTGCATCTGCCGTTGGGCGCCCCGGTCAAGGTGCTGCTGCGTTCAATTGATGTGCTGCATGATTTCTATGTACCTCAGTTCCGGGCCAAGATGGATATGGTACCTGGTCTGGTCACCTACTTTTGGCTGACCCCGACCCGGCCCGGAACCTTCGACATTCTCTGTTTCGAACTTTGCGGCATTGGCCACCATGCCATGCGCGGCAGCGTCGTGGTGGAGGCGAAGGAGGATTTCGAGGGCTGGCTGGGAGAGCAGGAAACCTTTGCCCAGGCGATGCGCCGGACAGGCACCGACAAGGCTCTCGCCTTGCGCGCGCAACAATAATTAATCAGATCCAAGTGAAGGGGAAAATGTGATGGTCGATGCCGCTCATGACCAAGTCGATTTTGTTCCACCCGCCGAAGTCGAGGAGATGGAGCTGTACCATCCGAAAAGCTTTCTGACGAAATACGTCTTCAGTCAGGATGCCAAGGTCATCGCCATCCAGTATTCCTTCACCGCCATTGCTATTGGCCTGGTGGCATTGGTGTTGTCATGGATGATGCGGCTGCAACTGGGTTTCCCCGAGACCTTTTCGTTTATCGAGGCGGAGGACTATTACCAGTTCATCACCATGCACGGCATGATCATGGTGATCTATCTGCTCACCGCGCTGTTCCTGGGCGGCTTTGGCAACTACCTGATCCCCTTGATGGTTGGCGCCCGAGACATGGTGTTCCCTTATGTGAATATGTTGAGCTATTGGATCTATCTGGCCGCCGTGCTGATTCTGCTGGCCTCGTTCTTCGTGCCGGGCGGGCCCACCGGCGCCGGCTGGACGCTCTATCCACCCCAGGCGATCCTTCCCGGAACACCGGGGGCGGAGGGCGGCATCATATTGATGCTGGTTTCGCTGGCCTTTTTCATTGTCGGCTTCACCATGGGCGGCTTGAACTATGTGGTGACCGTGTTGCAGGCCCGGACCCGCGGCATGACATTGATGCGCATGCCGTTGACCATATGGGGCATATTCATGGCCACGGTGCTGGCGCTGCTGGCCTTTCCCGCCTTGTTCGTGGGCGCCGTGATGATGACCCTGGATAGCTTGTTGGGAACCTCGTTCTTCATGCCCGCCATCGTGCATATGGGCGAGCAGTTGAGTTATGGCGGCGGCAGCCCGGTACTGTTCCAGCACCTGTTCTGGTTCTTCGGGCATCCGGAAGTTTACATTGTCGCCCTGCCGGCCTTCGGCATCGTTTCCGATTTGATCAGCGTGCATGCCCGGCGGCATATCTTTGGCTACAGATTGATGGTCTGGGCCATCGTCATCATTGGCGGTCTCAGCTTTATCGTCTGGGCCCATCATATGTACGTCAGCGGCATGAACCCCTGGTTCGGCTTCTTCTTCGCCACCACCACCCTGATTATCGCCATACCGACCGCGATCAAGGTTTACAACTGGGTGCTTACCCTGTGGCGCGGCAACATCCAACTGACGATACCCATGCTGTTTGCCCTGGCCTTCATTGTCACCTTCGTGAACGGCGGCATTACCGGGCTGTTCCTGGGCAATGTGGTGGTGGATGTGCCTTTGTCGGATACCATGTTCGTGGTCGCACATTTTCATATGGTGATGGGCGTGGCGCCGATCATGGTGGTTTTCGGTGCCATCTATCACTGGTATCCCAAGATGACGGGCCGGATGATGAACGTCGCCATGGGACAGATCCATTTCTGGATCACCTTCCTTGGCGCCTATGCCATCTTCCTGCCGCTGCATTATCTGGGTTTCCTCGGCGTGCCACGGCGCTATTACGAGATGACGGATACCACCTTCATCCCAGCCTCGGCCCAGGATCTGAATGCCTTCGTCACGGTCATTGCCTTGGTCGTCGGGGCCGCGCAGTTGCTGTTCCTGTTCAACATTGGCTGGAGCCTGGTCAACGGCAAGAAATCCGGGCCCAACCCCTGGCGCGCCACCACCTTGGAATGGCAGACCGCACAGACGCCGCCCGGTCATGGCAATTTCGGCAAGGAGTTGCCGGTGGTCCATCGCTGGGCCTATGCTTTCGGTCTGCCGGATGCGACCGAGGATTATGTGCCGCAGAACCTGCCGCCTGATCAATTAAACTCGGACTACGACAATTCGAAGCTTTCGCCCGACACGCCCCAGGCTGCGGAGTAGGGGGCGGGGATGAATCTGTTCCAGCAGTTGATGGAAAAGCCCTGGCTGACCGAGGCGTCAGAGGTCGTCGAACTGCGCGATGGGCGCACCTTTGCGATGGCAAGGGAAAAGCTTGGACTGCGGGTATTTCTGGTCGTGGCCATGGTCGTCTTCTCGCTGTTTGCCGCGGCCTATGTAGAACGGATGGTATTTTCCGATTGGAACTCCATCCCCATCCCGTGGTTGCTGTGGTTGAATACTCTTGTGTTGGTGCTTAGCAGCGTCGCCATGCACCGGGCCTGGGGCAGCGCCCGCCGGGGCCGGATCGAGGGTGTGCGCCTGGGTCTATATGCCGGTGGCGCCTTCGCGCTTTTGTTTTTGGCCGGGCAGCTGCTGTCGTGGCGGGGGCTGGTGGCAATGGGCTACTACGCCGACGCCAATCCGGCCAACGCCTTCTTCTATCTGCTGACCGCGCTGCACGGCATCCATCTGGGCGGCGGCCTGGTTGCCTGGGTCCGGACCATGGTCAAGGTGCGGCGCGGCGATGGCGTCCCGCAAATGCGCCTGAGCATCGAATTGTGCACCGTTTACTGGCACTTTCTACTTCTGATCTGGCTGGTTCTATTTGCGTTGATGTTGCTGACCTAGAGCGTATTTGAAGAAAATGCGCCCGGACTCTTGAGAATTGAGCAATTGGAATTTGCTCTAGTGGGGACAAGAACAAAATGACAGACTCAACATTGCCCGAAACAGGACAATCAATAGCGCGCCCCGACGGCATGCAGGGCTTCGTCACCGACTGGGCCTCGGACCAGCGGGCGTTCAAGAACGTTCCCTGGGGCAAGGCCATGATGTGGATCTTCCTGCTCTCGGACACGTTTATCTTCAGCTGTTTCCTGCTTTCCTACATGACGGTGCGGATGTCCACGACGGTGCCATGGCCGATCCCATCCGAGGTCTTCGCGTTGAGCTTTGGCGGCGAACCGATACCCCTGATCCTGATCGCGATCATGACCTTTATCCTGATCTCCTCGTCCGGCACCATGGCCATGGCGGTGATGTACGGCTACAAGCGCGACCGCCGCACCACCGCTATTTTGATGATCGTCACGGCGCTGTTTGGCGCCTCCTTCGTCGGCATGCAGGCCTTCGAATGGACCAAGTTGATCGTCGACGAGGGCGTACGGCCCTGGGGCAACCCGATGGGCGCGGCACAGTTCGGGTCGACCTTTTTCATGATCACCGGTTTTCACGGCTTTCATGTCTCCATCGGCGTGCTTTTCCTGTTCCTCATTGCGCGAAAGGTCTGGCGCGGCGAATACGACAACGAGACGCCGGGCTTTTTCACATCGCGGAAGGGCAACTACGAATCCGTCGAAATCATGGGGCTGTACTGGCATTTCGTCGATCTGGTTTGGGTCTTCATTTTTGCAGTCTTTTATTTGTGGTAGACCGTTTTTTCCTGGGGGCACGACATGACACAAGCTAGCGATACGGCGCACGGAGAAGGCCAACAACATCCGATTGGCGTTTATTTCAAGGTCTGGGGGCTGCTGTTCGTGCTCAGCGCGGCATCATATGCGGTCGACTATTTTCATGTGCAAAGCTATCTCAGGTGGACCCTGATATTGATCTTCATGATGTTGAAGGCTGGCCTGATCGTGGCCGTATTCATGCATATGCGGTGGGAACGCCTGGCTCTGACCTATGCGATCATTCTGCCGCCATTGCTGGTCATGGTGTTCGTCTTTCTGATGACGTTCGAGGCGGATTACACCTTCTTCACGCGCAGTGTGTTCTTCAGCGCGGCGCATTAATCTCGCCAACAAGTTGCCGAAAAACGCCCGTGGAGCATGTTTGCAAAATCATGCTCCACGGGCGCTTTTGTCAGCTCGCCAGAACCTTGCGATAGAGGTGCCAGGTGGCGTGGCCAAGGATCGGCATCACCACCGCAAGGCCAACGAACAAGGGCAGGGCGCCGAGGAACAAGGCTGCGGCAACAATCAGGCCCCATACGGCCATGGTTTTTGGATTGGCCAGAACCGTTCTCACCGAGGCCATGATCGCGGTCATCCAATCTACCTGGCGGTCGAGTAGCATGGGGATTGAGACCACGGAAATGGTCAACACAACGACGAAGAAGACAAAGCCGACGCCGCCGCCGATGATGATCAGCGACCACCCGGACGACGTCATAAAGACCTGCTCGGCAAAGCCACCCACCGTCGATGGCACGGCGGCGCCGAAATGGGATGCGTAGATCCCCTGCGCCACCACCAGCCAGATCAGAAATATGCCGGCCAGAACCACGCCGACCATGACGATCGCCAGGATCGATGGAGAGCGCAGGACGTCAAAACAATTCAGCCAGGATACTTCGAGCCCCTGTTCCCGCCGCCGGCTCAATTCATACATGCCGCAGGCGGCCAATGGGCCAAGCAGCGTGGAGCCGGCGATGATGGGAAAGACCAGTGGCAGAAAATCGTATCCGGCATAGGTTCTTGCAAAAAGCACCATCAGGATCGGATAGATAATGCCAAGGAAAACCAGATGGGTCGGCTTGGCGTTGAAATCGGCAACACCCTTGGAGAGGGCATCCATAAGATCGGCCGTGGTGATGGTGCTGACTTCCGGCATCGTGTGTGCCGCGCTGGCATGGGCAACTGCTTTCTTAACAACCATGTTAGTGCCTCCTAAACCGCGGAATTAGGCGGTCAAAAAGCCTAACGTAACCCGTGCGTGCGTATCAGCCACGCGGGTCACGCTAAACTGTGACCTACAGTGCTTTACATCAATACGCTCGATAATCCCCATTGTGCGGGAGCGGTCTTGCAGGGGCGATTATCACGGCTAAGCGCGCTTATCGCCCGTCTCCCAATTTACATAATCGGCAGAGAATATGGTTATGTCAAACGAAAATGGCGTTGACGGATGAGAAATGCCACCTGAGGCAGGACGGGAAAAATACGCCCGATTATTTTTCCAGCGGTTGTCCCTCTGACCAGCACGCGGCCAGTTGATAAAGTCCGCAAAGCGAGGCGATGGCAACGACACTCCAAGCCAAGGTCCACTCAAATACCTCTGGATGCAGCCAGTATGCCCAATCAAAGTTCCATGGCGCAAAAAGGATCGCCACGGGCAGCCCAACGACCATTACCAGCAACAAAAAATACGCCAGATAATACTTCATACAAACCTACATTCAGGTAATTTTCAATAAGTTGGAGTCGCTTTAGCGATCCAAGTAATTGATTCAATTGCTCTATTCTTAAGAATTCGAGCACGTTTAGAAGAAACATGCTCTGGGGCTTTCCGCGCTTGCACTTTGATCATATGACAGCGCGCCTAGGTTATGGCGACAATATGGAAATGGCGCAATTCAACCGGCATGGACATTTTGTCGCAGGGTCTGGCGCATAGCGCCGCCGCGGCCGCGCGCTATTTCCGCCAATCCCAACTATCGGGATGGAGCAGTTGATACCTTGCTTCCGACGACATGATCTCCGTGGAGCCATAGTAGAAGTCCATCATTGCCCAGGTGCCCAGGTACAAGCAACTGACGACCGTGGCAATTAGCGTGGCGATGCGAGCCATATAGCCCAAATTGTGCAGGGCGCCGCCTTTGAGGGAGCGCAGTTGTCTTTTGACCCTTTGGGCATCCTCCTGTGTTTGCTCCCAATTTTGGTAGGCCTGCAGGCGGGCTTTCCCGCTCATGGGTGCGGCGTCAGACGATTGACGCGGGAACAGTATGCTCTTCAAGTATGCCAGAGCAATAAGGCCGGTTAAGGAGCCGCTGCCAATTGACAAAACGATGTAGAAAACCGTGTTGGCCAATGGTCCGTGCTGGGGTACCGCCCACAGGGCCAGAGGAAAGACCAGAACGATAAGACCCAATACAGTTAGGACACCCTCGATCAAACCAAGGGCTAACTGGTCGGTGATGCTTCGTGGGCCGGGCGTACGTTTCAATTTAGAAACTCCATGTTCGATCACTGAGGTGGTTTGTTTACGGTGTATGCCGCCGTCTGACCATACCGCCAAATTCTTTGCTATATTGTTCCAATCTTGTAGCTGCTGTTGGGCCCGTGGGAAAGTGGTCAATCGGACGTAGCGTTTGTCCGAGATGCGCAATGCATTGGGAAGGAGCATCATTTATGGGCGCCCCCGGTGCGGCAAAATTGCTATGATGTTCCATGGGAAAAAATGGTCACATGGTTACAGACACCGCCAGTAAAAGGAATTTAGTCGAAGATGAGCGAACCTCTGAAATGCAGCCGGGCCGAGAACGACATGGTGGCCCTGGGCATAGCCGCCAACATGCTGCACAATTCGCCGCCCTTTGAAGGGTTGAGTGCAGAAAAATTTATCGGCACCTTGCTTGGCCAAATATCCAGGAAGCACTACGTCTTCACCATGCGCGGCCAGGAAATACTCGGCTATGCCGGCTGGGCGTTATGTACCGAGGAGGTCGGCCGTGCCTGGGCCGAGGGGCGCTATACCCCGAAACACGAAGAATCCATTGACGGCCCCTGTGTAATGGTCGTCACCTTCTACTCCGACGCCCCGGAGGCAACCCGTTTCCAGACAAGGTATCTGAGAAATCTAAAACCGCATGCGCCGATGATCTCGCGGCGCCAATACCATGACGGCAGGGTAAGGCCGCTTGTGTTACCCGCCTTGCCGCCCGGGCAGAAATAATGCGACGTCTGTCGCGGAACAGGAGGCGGCAGCGGTTCAACGCTGCCGCCTCCGGCCTTGCTTTATACGAACAAGAAGTCGTCCTCGTGTAAATCGCCCATATTGACACCAACCAGGGTGACGGCATCGCCGCCGCCAAGGTCGATTTCGGTGTCAGCCCCTTCCTGACTGGCGTGTGTCAACAGTTCGCTCAGGCTGTTGTTGAAACTATCGCCGCGCAGATCAATGACATCGTCGCTGCCGGCACCGGCCGTGAAGTCAATGATGGTGTCGTTGCCGTCGCCATCGTTGAAGACGAACAAATCATCGCCCGTATCGCCAACCAAATTGTCATCGCCGCCATTGCCCGTCAGACGGTCATCGCCGTCGCCGCCAATCAACAGATCGTCGCCGGCGCCGCCGTCCTGCACCACATCATAAAACAGGGAGCTGTTGTCGTTAATCCGCAAGTCGTCCGCGACGTAATACTTGTGCGTGGTGGTCGAGCTCCACTTCTCATCCACCGTATAGGTGCCGTGAGAGGGGTCCATGATGACGGTATCGACATCCGTGAAGTTCATATAGATATTGAAATAGCCATTACTGTTGATGTTCACGCTTGAGCTAGTTTCGACGTGTGCGCCATCCTTGTAACCGAGGAACCGGACAGAGTCAGATACGTAGATTGAATTGCTGGAGGTAAAGCCTGGCCCACTTTCAACTTCATATCCGCGCATACTAAATTTGCCGCCAAGGAAATCGAACTCGTGGCCATCACTGCTTGAGATCAAGGCGACGCTGTCGCTACCTGGCCAGTTCTCGGTCTCGAACGACATCGAACCATGATAATAGCCGGTCTTGCTGTGGTTCTCGCCAAAATCGTAGCTACTGAACGGGCCGGTTTGGCTAAAGGAGCCGTATTGGCCGCTTGGCATCTCATCATAATTAAAAGTCGCGGCTTCGGTGAGTGCCACCGCAACCGGCGCACCTGGGTTCGCGGCATCGGTGACAGCGAAGTCGACGCTGCCTGTGACGCTGTTCTGCCCGTCGGAGACCTGATAGGTGAAGGTCGAATTCTCTGTCGCCGTGACGTCGTTGGCGGTGAATTTTAGCCCGCTCAATTGCGCCGCGGTCAAGCTAGCACCGGCCAGAACGGCAGTGCCGTTGTCCAGTGTCACGCTACCGTTGCCCGGCAGATTGCCGACCGTGATGGTCAGGGGATCGCCGTCGGGATCGAACGGTGCGTCGATGCCCATCGCCACCGTCCCGGCATCGTCGGGCAGCGCGATCAGCTTGTCGGCGTCGAGCACCGGCGCATAGTTGATGTCGAGCATCATTGTCGCCGTGTCCGAAAGACCGAATTCGTCCATCACCGTATAGGTGAGCGTGTCGTTGCCGCTGACGAAAGCCGGCGGGGTGTAGGTAAAGTTGCCATCGGCCTGGAGGACAACCGTACCGCCCTGGGCCGTCGTGAAGGTGCCTCCCACCACGTTGAGCACGCCGTTGTCGTCACTGTCGGCGCCATTGCCGTTATCCGCCAGCACGTTGCCGGTGATGACCGAGCCTTCGACTGCCGAGAAGACATCCGCCTGGGCCACCGGGGCATCGTTGGTGCCGGTGATGGTCACCACGACATTCGCCGCCGTGCCGTCGATGGTCAAAACCGTGAAGGTATCGCTCAAGGTTTCGCCGGGGGCAAGGGCCTGGATGATGGGAGAGTCCACGGCGCTATAGATCCAGGTGCCGGTGGCATTGATGCCGAAGCTGCCATGGGTGCCGACCTGGTAAATCACCTGAAAGCCGCTCTCGCCAGTATCGACATCGGCTGCTGTCAAGCTGCCGCCCGTCGTCAGGACGCCGTCTTCAATGATGTTGCCCGTGGCGGTGCCGCTGATCACCGGGATATCAT
>Ga0008649_10003253_pt1 | contig 11258 bp, 9 predicted proteins | sample SaaInlV_130m_DNA_2_FD_66601 | JGI IMG/M metagenome (GOLD analysis project Ga0008649, IMG submission 66601) | Marine microbial communities from expanding oxygen minimum zones in the Saanich Inlet - SI037_S2LV_130m_DNA | ecosystem: Environmental > Aquatic > Marine > Intertidal zone ... | reverse complement strand
TCTAGAAAAATGTATCCAACTATTATTCCAACAATTGGAACAATATAATCAACAAGAGTTGTAAACGTAGCGGAAAGTCTTTTGATGGTGTAAAAAAATAACGAGTAGTTGAAAATATCTATAAACACTAAACCAAGAAGCTTCAAAATCTCTAGCTGGGTTAAAAAGACCACTCTTCCACCAAGGAAATTAAACAATACTATTGAGATGAGGGTTGCAGCAATCCACTGTGTTAAGAGGTAAGTTTTTGCTGGAATAATTTGTGAATCTTTTTTATTTGTAATATTACTTATTGCTAGACCCTGAACCCCAATTAAGGCTAACAATCCACCAATTAAAAGACTACCTTCCTCAGACAGTCCTGTTACCCCAGACAAAAATAATGCGATTAATCCTAGTAGACCTATTACAACAGAAGAAACTTTTAATTTAGTAATTTTTTCTTCCTTGTAAAAAAAATATACCCAAAATACTGTAAACATAGGAATTGTTGAAATAAATATACTTTGTAATCCAGACGAGATATTTTTTAAAGCATATATAAAAGTCCATCCTGGAATAAATATCGCAAGAAAGCCGGTCCAACTACCTCTTAATAAGTAATTAAAATTTATTTCAGATTTAAATTCCCTAAAGCAGTAGAAAAAAAGAATCAGTGTAACAATCGTGATACGAGATGTGACAATATAAATTTCTTCCACACCATCAATAAGTAGACTTCTATTAAGTAAACCGTGAAAACCAAATAGTGAGCCAATTAATATAATATTCCTTAATCCTGAGTATGGAGACATCGTATATTCAGGTTTCATAAGCTACTCCAAATTGATTTAAGACATTAGAATAGCAGATATGAAAACTGTTTTTTCTGGCATACAGCCAACAGGAAAAGTTCACTTAGGAAACTTTTTGGGCGCAATAAAAAATTGGGTCCATCTATCAAATGAAGAAAATAAAAACTTTTTTTGTGTTGTAGATCTTCATTCCATTACAACACACCCAGACCCTAAGGAATTGAAATCCAATATTGAACAAACTCTTAAGTTGCTAATTGCTGCGGGTATAAATTTAGATAATTCAATTATTTATGCACAAAGTAGTGTCCCTCAACATGCATATTTATCCTGGATACTCTCAAGTTTTTGTCAAGTTGGAGAACTTCAAAGAATGACACAATACAAAGAAAAAGCTGACAGTCTTGGGAGTCATGCTGGGATTTTTACATATCCTGTGCTTATGGCATCTGATATATTAATTCATAAAGCGAATGAAGTACCCGTAGGAGATGATCAAACACAACACTTAGAGTTAACTAGAAATATTGCTGAAAGATTTAATAATAAATATGGAGAAGTCTTCCCTTTACCTGAAAAATCTTCTGGAAAATCTGGGGCTAGGTTAATGTCATTGAAACATCCTGATAGTAAAATGTCTAAAAGTTCAGATGATATCAATGGCACAATTTATTTTGATGATGATAAGGATACAATAATGAAAAAATTTAAATCATCTGTTACAGATTCAGACGAGAGTATTCAATATAATTTAAGTGAAAAAAAGGGGATAAGCAATCTCATAGACATATATGCTTCTATAAATGAGATGTCTCATAAGGAAGTCGAAAAAATTTTTACAGATTCCCGTTATGGAGAATTTAAAATGGCAGTTGGTGAATGTGTGGCAGAATACTTAAACCCAATTAATCTTAAATTTACAGAGCTTGAAAAAGAAAATATTTCAGAAGTAGTCGAAATCAACCTTCAAGAGGCCCAAGCTTCTGCAGAATTAACGATACAAGAAGTAAATAATATTCTAGGTCTCTGAACTCATGGTTAATAATCTACCTATTCCAGAAGAGTGGAAGAGTTTAGTTAACGAAAAGCAAAAAGAAGCGATTGAATATACAGATGGACCATTACTTATAGTTGCTGGAGCGGGATCGGGTAAAACAAGGGTATTAACATATAGGTACGCACACTTAGTCATGAACTGTTCAATAAACTACTCAAATATATTAGCAATTACTTTCACCAATAAAGCAGCAAATGAAATGAAGGAAAGAATTAGTAAGCTCTTAGGTTTGGATGTTTCACCTAAATGGATTTCTACATTTCATAGTTCTTGTGTAAAAATTTTACGCACACATGGCCAGTTAATTGGATATAAAAATAATTTTACGATTTATGATCAATCAGATTCTTCAAAACTAATAAGGAATTGTATGAGAGAAAATAATGTGGATCTGAAACAATATTCACCTAGAAGATTTCAAGCGGCTATTTCTGGATTAAAAAATATGAGAACAACCCCAGGGGAAGCCATTGAATTTGCTGAAACTTTTTTTGATGTGAAAGTTGCTGAAATTTATACTTCTTATGAAAAAAAACTAATGTTAGCCAACTCAATGGATTTTGATGATTTGCTAATTAAAACAGTAGATTTACTCGAAACAAATGAAGAAGCATTAAATTTTTGGTCATCGAAGTTCCAATATATTATGGTCGATGAATATCAAGATACAAACCTGGTGCAGTATAAGTTAATAGAACTTTTATCTTCTAGGCACAAAAATTTGTGTGTAGTGGGGGATTCAGATCAAAGTATTTATGCGTTCAGAGGCGCAGATATAAGAAACATACAAGAATTTGAAAAAGATTTCCAAAATGCAAAAATTATTACCTTAGATAAAAACTACCGATCTTCTCAAAATATTTTAGATATTGCAAATGCAGTAATTTCAAACAATCCAAGAACCCAGGATAAAAAGTTATGGACTGACAATTCAAGCGGAATGGATGTAAATGTAGCAGAATTCAGCTCCGAAAGAGATGAGGCAAAATGGATTACTTCTGAAATACAAGATATTTTAAAAAAGGATAAAAAAATGGAAATTGCTATTTTTTATAGAACAAATAATCAATCAAGAATATTTGAAGAAGAGTTAAGACGAAATAGTGTTAATTATAAAATTGTTGGAAATGTAAGATTTTACGATAGAAAAGAAATAAAAGATATACTTTCTTATTTAAACTATTTAGTAAATCCTGACGACACAGTTTCCTTTGAAAGAGTTCTCAATGTTCCAAAAAGAGGGATAGGGGAATCTACTTTACAAAAATTAAGAGATTTCTCTAGTTCAAAAGAATTATCGGTTTCAAATGCACTAGATGATTTTGAAAGTTTAGATTTCTTATCGGCACGAATTCTTAATAAGCTTAAAGAATTTAAAGACCTAATAATAGATTTAAAAGGGCATGCAATAAAAGGTCCTTCAGAAGCAATTATTAAAACCTTAGAGCTAACGGGATACAAAAATCAGCTAATTAAAGATGGCACACTAGAATCCCAAATGAGAATTGAAAACCTTGATGAACTAATTAACTCAGCTTTCGAATTTGAAAACCTTTACGAAGAAGATGTTGATGATCCTTATATAGTTCTTAGAGATTATTTAGAATCTCTAGCTTTGTTTACAAACACTGACAGTATAGAAGACGAAGATAATGTTTTATTGATGACCTTACATAATGCAAAAGGGCTCGAATTTCCCTATGTTTTTATGACTGGTATGGAGGAAAATATTTTCCCTAGTCAAAAATCAGAAAGTGAATTTGAAGTACAAGAGGAGAGAAGATTATGTTATGTGGGAATGACCCGTGCTGAGCAAAAACTTTATTTAACCTACTCTCAAACAAGATCATTATGGGGAGGTACTACGTACAACTTAAAAAGCCGATTTTTAGAAGAATCAGAAAACTTTTTTAAAGAAATCAAAGTTAAAGATTTTAGCACCACTTCAGTAACTTCACCTGGGACTGGAAAAGTAGGAAATACTGTCACACATGAAAAATATGGAAAAGGAATAATTGAAGAAATTTCAGGCAATGAAATTACTATCAATTTTGGTGGTGAATGGGGTGTTAAATATCTAGATATAGAGTGGGCCCCAATAAAATTTGATTGAAATTCTTACCATGCATAAATTAATGAACTATATATAATTTGTAAGTTAAATTATGGATTTATTTGAATATCAGGGAAAATCACTTTATGCAAACTATGATATTGCACATCCAAATTCTTTTCTTGTAAATAAAATTGAAGATTTAGAACAGGGTTTTAATTTAAATTACCCTGTTGTTGTTAAAGCCCAAGTCCAAGTTGGGGGTAGGGGGAAAGCTGGTGGTATCAAATTAGCCACTAATAATGATGAACTCATTACGCACACTAATGAAATTCTTGGAATGGACATCAAAGGTCACACTGTTGAAAAAATCTTGATTGAAGAGGCTTCTGATATAAAAGAGGAGTACTACTTATCATTTACTCTTGATAGGTCAGAAAAAAAATATTTAATGATGTTAAGCGCAAAAGGTGGAATGGATATTGAGGCTGTTGCTGAAGAAAATCCAGACGATCTAACAATGATTCACATAGATCCATCTAAAGAATTAGATGAAGCCGTTTTAATTGACGCAATAACTAACTCCAAGTTAAACCAGGATTATCAATCTGATTTAGTGGCAATAATAACTAGATTATTTAAACTATTTATTTCTGGTGATTGTGACTTAGTAGAGGTAAATCCATTAGCTATAACTAGTAGCGGTGTAATGGCGTTAGATTCTAAAGTTTCATTGGATATGAATGCAAAATATAGGCACGAAAACTTTGATCAAATTGAAAAAGATATACCAATTCCTCCTTCAGAAAAGTCTGCTAAAGAAAAGGGCTTAAACTTTATTAAACTGGACGGCTCAGTAGGCATTATCGGCAATGGGGCAGGACTTGTTATGTCAACTCTTGATGTTGTAGCTGAATATGGCGGCAGTGCTGCTAACTTCCTAGACATAGGAGGTGGAGCAAAAGCAGAAACTGTGAGTGCTGCGCTTGAAGTTCTTGAAACAGATGACTCAGTATCCAGTGTTTTTATAAATATATTTGGTGGAATAACAAGATGTGATCTTGTTGCGCAAGGAATTGTAGAAGCAACTAAAGGAAAAGATCTTAAATGGCCAATAGTGATTCGACTCGATGGCACAAATGCTACAGAGGGATTAAAGATTCTCAGAGATAACCCTAATGAAAAAATAATTATTACTGAAACTATGAATGAAGCAGCTGAGTTATCCGTGAAAGGAAATAGATAATGGCAATACTCATAGATGAAAATTCAAAAGTGGTTGTTCAAGGAATAACTGGAAGAGAGGGTCAATTTCATGCTCTTAGAAATAGAGATTATGGAACAAAGATAGTCGCAGGAACACGTCCTGGCAAAGGCGGAGAGCAAGTAGAGTCAATCCCTATATTTAATACAGTACAAGAAGCAATTGAGGAAACAGGTGCAAATGTTGCTCTAACTTTCGTACCACCAGCTTTTGCAAAAGATGCTGTTCTTGAAGCTGCTTATGCAGACTGCCAGTTAATTGTTTGTATAACCGAAGGAATTCCTGCCAAAGATGAAGCTGAAATGTACAATCTAATTAAAAACAATACAAAATCTAAATTGCTTGGACCCAATTGTCCTGGTTTAATTTCTCCTGGAAAATCAAACGTTGGTATTATGCCTCATGAAATTACACTCCCAGGAAACGTTGGAGTTGTATCGAGGTCAGGAACACTAACTTATCAAGCTGTACACGAACTAACTCAATTAAATATTGGCCAATCAACATGTATTGGGATTGGTGGAGATCCAGTTCCAGGAATGTCATTTATAGATATTCTTAAAGAATTTCAAGAAGATGATGAAACAAATGCCATAGTAATGATTGGTGAAATAGGAGGAACTGCTGAAGAGGAAGCGGCTGAGTATATTAAAAATAACATATCTAAGCCAGTAGTTTCATACATTGCAGGTGTAACAGCCCCTCCAGGTAAAAAAATGGGTCATGCGGGAGCAATTGTTTCAGGTAATAAAGGTACGGCAAAAGCCAAAATGGAATCATTAGAGGAAGCAGGCGTATTAGTTGTTAGCAATCCAACAAAGATTGGAAAAGCGGTAAAGGAAGTAATGTAATGGTTGAAAATTTAAATAGAAGTGAATTAAATATTGCAATTAATAAAACTAGAGAGTCTTTTGATACAGATAATCCAACGGTTCCATTTATAGAAGGTGATGGAATTGGAATAGATATATGGCCAGCATCACAATCAGTTTTTGATGCAGTTGTAGAAAAAGCTTACAATGGTGAAAGAAAAATTAATTGGATTGAAGTTTTAGCTGGGCAAAAAGCTTACGATACTGTATCAGAATGGTTACCTAAAAAGACATTAGATACTTTTGATGAACATGGAGTGGGAATAAAAGGTCCTTTAACAACTCCAGTAGGAGAAGGCATAAGATCAATAAATGTTGCAATAAGACAAGAACTGGACCTTTATGTATGTTTAAGGCCAATAAAGTACTTTAAGGGAATTGAAACACCAACTAAAAGTCCTCAAGATGTAGATATTGTTCTCTTCAGAGAAAATACAGAAGATGTTTACTCAGGTAAAGAGTTAGAAGAAGGTAGTGATGAAGTTTTAAAATTAAATAACTTTCTTGAAGATGAATTCGGTTGGAAAATTCGAAAAGATAGCGGCATCGGCATAAAGCCAATCTCCAACACCGGATCAGAAAGACTTATCAGAGCTGCAATCAATTTTGCTGCAGAAAATGGAAAGAAAAATCTTGCTATTGTTCATAAAGGCAACATTATGAAATTTACAGAAGGAGCTTTCAGAAAATGGGGCTATGAGTTAATAGAGCGAGAATTTTCAGATGTTGCCGTTTCATGGGAAGATTCAAATGGTAATCCAGGTGACAAAATATTGGTGCAAGATGTTATAGCTGATGCTTTCTTACAGCAGATATTGATTAAACCCCAAGAATTTGATGTTATTGCAACTACCAACTTAAACGGAGACTATGCTTCCGATGCATTAGCAGCACAAATAGGGGGAATAGGTATAAGTCCAGGTGGGAATATTAATTATGAAAATGGGAAAGCAGTTTTTGAGGCTACACATGGCACAGCTCCAAAATATGCTGGAATGAATAAAGCAAATCCTGGCTCATTAATTCTATCAGGTGAAATGATGTTCAGGTATATGGGATGGAATGAAGCTGCAGACTTAATAATATCTAGTATGGAAAAGTCAATTCTTGAAGGAAATGTTACTTATGATCTTGCAAGAGGAAGAGAAGATGCAACTATTCTATCAACCTCTGAATTTGCAGATTCTCTTGTCCGAAACATACAATAAGATTATTGAAAGGAAGTTGTGAAAAAAGTTACAGTAGTTGGCGCAGGTAAATATGGCTCAATGACAGCTTTACGGGTTGCAGAATACAATTTAGCAAGCGAAGTTGTAATGACAGATATAGTTGAGGGCTTACCCCAGGGGCTTGCTTTAGACATAAATCAGTCAAGATTCGTTGAGAAATTTGATACAAAGGTTTCTGGTACCAATGATTATAAAGAAACAGCTGAAAGTGATGTGGTTGTTATTACTGCAGGTTTGCCTCGAAAACCAGGTATGTCACGTATGGACTTATTAGAAGTAAATGCTGGAATTGTAACTGATGTTACTAAACAAATATTAGAGCATTCCGAAGATCCAATAATAATTGTAGTTACAAATCCTCTAGACCAGATGACAACTCTAACTGCTGAAGTTTCAAAACTCTCTAAAGGCAGAGTTATAGGTCAAGCGGGTATTCTTGACTCTTCTAGGTTTGCATACTTCATATCTGAAAAACTAAATGTCAAGATGAGTGACGTTTATGCTCTAACACTAGGTAGCCATGGTGAGACAATGGTCCCAGTACCATCTCTTTGCACAGTTAGTGGTGAGCCACTAGTTGATATTTTATCTGAAAAAGATATTGATGAACTTGTGCAAAAAACTTCGGAAGGTGGAGCTGAAATAGTTGGGCTTCTAAAAACAGGAAGTGCTTATTTTGCCCCAGCATCCTCTGCAGCAACTATGGTAAAGTCAATAATCTCTGATTCAAATGAAGTTTTTCCAGTATGTGCATGGCTTGAAGGGGAGTATGGAATAAATGATGTTTATCTTGGAGTCCCTGCAAAACTTGGTAAAGGGGGAGTCACTGAAATTGTGGAGTACGACTTAACCTCAACTGAGCTAGATGCATTAAGAGAAGCTTCAAAAGCCGTAAAAGACAAGGTTTCCGAGCTTAATAGCATAAATAGTCAATAAAAGCAGCCTTTTAATAAAAAAAGCCATTAATTATTGAATAATAAGATAATTTATTTAAAAAAACTATAATTAACATATAGTAAAACGCAACAAGAAAGGCAAAACAGCTATGAATAAAGATCAATTAGCAAGCGTTGTAGCAGCAGAAGTAGGGTTGTCACAGACAGACGCTAAAGCAGCTGTGGAAGCAGTGTTTGGCGGAATAACAAACGGAATGAAAAATGGCGACAAAGTAAGTATTGCTGGTTTCGGACAGTTTGAATCAAGATACAGGGCTGCAAGACAAGGGAGAAATCCTGCGACAGGTGAAACAATCCAAATAGCTGCTAAAAATGCACCAGCATTTAAAGCTGCAAAAGGATTAAAAGATAGTCTAAACTAAGACATCTTAAAACCTTATTGAAAAGACGGCTTAGCCGTCTTTTCTTTTTTATTTGAGTAAATCTAAGTTACCCTTAATTTTAATTTTTTCATCGAACATCAAGTCTTCTGGATGCTTTACATTATCCCTAAGCTCAAAGAAAGTCGATTCTTCCATTTTTATTATTAAGCTATCTACATTGTTTTCTAAATTTGTGTTCTCCTCGAGAGTGCCTAAATTTATATTCCAAACATTATCTCGAGACGTTATTTGTAAATATATTAAATTTATATTTTCTTTTTTATTTAAGTTTAATCTTTGTGTAATAATTTCGAGATAGTTAGTTATTTCTTTGTTCAATTATTTAGTAGAGTTTCTCTTTTAACATCTTCAATTGCTTTTGTTACTTGTATGCCTCTTGGACATGCACTTGTACAATTAAAAGCAGTACGACATCTAAATGCCCCGTTAACATCTTTCATGATTTCTAGTCTTTGCTTAGATCCCTGGTCTCGTGAGTCCATTACGAATCTATGAGCATTAACAATTGCTGCTGGACCAATGTATGAGTCAGCAGTCCAAAAGACAGGACAGCTTGTAGTACAAGCAGCACAGAGAATGCATTTTGTTGTATCTTCAAATTTATCTCTATCTTCAGGTGATTGAAGTCTTTCTCTATCTCCGGGTTCATCATTATTAATTAAAAATGGCATAACCTTTTTGTAACTATCAAAAAATGGTTCCATATCTACTATTAAATCTTTTAGTACGGGTAAGCCCCTTATAGGTTCGATTTTAATCGGGTTGCTTACTTCCTTTACTAATACTTGACAGGCAAGCATGTTTTCACCATTTACTACCATTGCATCCGAACCACATACGCCATGAGCACAAGACTTTCTGAATGACAACGATCCATCTTCAAACCATTTTATTTTGTGGAGTAAATCAAGGATTCTTTCCTCTGGTTCAGCATCAACTTTGTAATATTCCCAATGTCCCTTTTTATCATTCTCGGGGTCATATCTTAATATTTTTAAATCAATTTCCATTAGTATTTTCTTTCCATTGGCTCATACTTTCCAAGTTCAACATCTTTATATTCAAGTTTTACAGAATCACCATTTTTAAATGCAAACGAGTGTTTCATAAACTTTGTGTCATCTCTATCTGGGTAATCTTCTCGTGAATGAGCTCCTCTTGATTCTTTTCTTGCTAAAGCACTAGCTACAGTTGTATCGGCCATATCTAGTAAGTAATCAAGCTCAATTGCTTCAAGGAGTTCACTGTTGAATACCTTGCTCTTATCTGAAATGGTAACATTTTTGTATCTTTCTCTTAGGTCAGACAGAATTTCTGTTTGATTATCTAAAGTCTCTTTAGATCTGAAAATTTTAGCATTTTCTTCCATTGAATCTTGTAGTTCTGATCGGATTTTTGCCACTGAAAATTCTGTAGTATGTTCTTTTTCCATAAATCCAGAAATTTTGTTTGATAAATCATCTGCAGCTGATTCATTAAGAGGGGAGGCCTTAGTACTAGATACGTAATCAACCATACTTTGTCCAGCTCTTTTTCCAAAAACAACAATATCTAATAAAGAGTTAGTTCCTAAACGATTTGCTCCATGAACACTAACACAAGCAGCTTCACCTGCTGCATAGACTCCCTCAATGACGCCACCTTTATGATCACTAAGAACTCTACCATTAACGTCGGTCGGAATACCTCCCATTGCATAGTGAGCTGTTGGTTGAACTGGAATAGGGTCATTTATTGGTTCTATCTTTACATACGTTCTAACAAAGTCTGTTATATCAGGAAGTTTTTTCATGATAGCTTCCTCACCTAAGTGGGTTAAGTCGAGGAATACATAGTCACTATTAGGACCTGCACCGTTACCTGCACTTATCTCAGTTGCTATTGCTCTTGAAACCATATCTCTTGGTGCTAAATCTTTAATAGAAGGTGCATATCTTTCCATAAATCTTTCACCATCCTTGTTTCGAAGAATACCTCCTTCACCTCTAGCAGCTTCAGATAACAGTATTCCAAGTCTGTAGATTCCTGTCGGGTGAAATTGATAAAATTCCATATCCTCAAGAGGAATACCTTTTTGATATAGCATGCCAGGTCCATCTCCAGTGAGAGAGTGTGCATTTGAGCTGACTTTGAAAATCTTACCAAATCCACCGGTTGCAAATGTTACTGCTCTTGCTTCAAAAACATGTAGATCACCAGTCGCGATTTCGTATGCTACTACACCTTTACAAACACCGTCTTCAATCTTTATATCTAAAACTTGAAATTCATCAAAAAACTCGACACCCATAGACACGCATTTCTGATACAAAGTTTGGAGGATCATATGTCCCGTCCTGTCAGCAGCATAACATGCCCTAAATGCAGGTGCAGCACCTTCTTTTATTGTATGGCCACCAAATCTTCTTTGAGCAATCTTTCCGCTTTCTAATCTACTGAAGGGGAGTCCCCAATGTTCTAATTCAACCACTGCATCAATTGCTTCTTTACATAAAATATCTACAGCTGGTTGGTCAGCTAAATAATCAGATCCCTTTACTGTATCAAAAGCATGCCAATTCCAATTATCTTCTTCTACATTTGCTAAGGCTGCACTCATTCCACCTTGAGCTGCACCAGTATGAGATCTTGTAGGGTAGAGTTTGGTGAT
>Ga0008649_10003246_pt1 | contig 11268 bp, 9 predicted proteins | sample SaaInlV_130m_DNA_2_FD_66601 | JGI IMG/M metagenome (GOLD analysis project Ga0008649, IMG submission 66601) | Marine microbial communities from expanding oxygen minimum zones in the Saanich Inlet - SI037_S2LV_130m_DNA | ecosystem: Environmental > Aquatic > Marine > Intertidal zone ... | reverse complement strand
CAGCATCGCTAGATCGAACTCAGTGCCATATTCCGTACTGCAAACGTCGCCATGAACGAATTCGCTGCTAAGCGACTGTTCTGTTGCTGACGATTTGGCCCATGCGATCGACGCCGGTGAAAAGTCGATTCCGTAGGTGCTGTGCCGCGCCTCGCTAAGTCCAACGAGTGAAGACCGGGGCCACAGACGAGATCTAGCACCTTTAAATCGTCAGCCAAGCCGCCAGCGATCCGTTCAAGATAGTCGACCTGTCGATGAACGATGTCGAATCGCCGACTCGCTGTGTTGTGATCTTGAGAAAGGTGCTCTTTCAGCATTCGTTCGCTAAAACCGGGTTCGTCCCACGGAATTTTATCGCCTTCAACCCACGGCTGAGGAGGAACAGTTCGATTCACAATGTCGACAATTTTCATGCGCTTAATCTTGCTACATCTGAAGCAATTCTGAATAGCCAGAAATAGCTGCGTTCGTAACACGCCAACAATCGACTTCCCGAGTGCATCCGAGGGATCTGGCGGGGTTGCGCTGGACGAGTTCCAAAGCAGCATATCGCTAGGTCAAGCCGGCAAAGCGAGTTCCCCCGCCCCAGACCCTTCACTCCGATGACTCCGATCAGGGAATCCAGTGTTGCCTATTTGGAGTTGAAGTGAGTCTAGAACTAAGAATATTGCCCATCATCAGACTCATTTAGACGAATCGGCCCTTATCAACCGACCTCGCAGAGAATCTGCTATTGGGACTACACTCGGTGAATGAGTTCGATTCGGATGTCGCCGGGAGCCGCAACAAACGCGATGCTCACGCCGCCGCCATTGTTAATCGGACCTTCTTTGAGTTCGGCGCCAAGTTCAACCAAGCGGGCAATATCGGCATCCATATCGTCAGTGTCGAAACCAAAGTGCTCGAGACCGTAGTGCGGGTTCGCATCGGCAGGGCCGAGCTTCTCGTCGGTTCGTTCCGACGAAATGTTGATAGCGAGTCCGCCCTCGGACTTAGTAACGATGAATCGGTCGCCAACAGGACGTACGTTGTCGGAAACGATCTCAACGTTGAACGCCTCGACGAACCAATCGGCAGTTTTCTTAGGGTCGCTAGACTTCAGGTGAATGTGATTTACGTTGAACGGCATACTTTTTCTCGATCTGGATATACATAAAAGCCAATCGCGAATCGACAAGCTTGCGGAAAATCGCCTGCCCAAGCTACGTTCAATTTGCGTGCCAGTCAAACGGCAATCGACTGGGCAAAGCCACAGTGTCAACGCTGTTTTCCAACACACCGCTATACTGCGCCGATCAACGGATCGAATCGATTGATCTTAGGGCCACCTACCAGGCTGCCCTAAGACACCAGATGTAAACGTCCGCCAAATACGCCAGACCGACTCCGAAGCAGTGCGTGCACTTGATTCGAGTATTCAGGCACCCATCGATCACCCACTTGGGATCTATACGTAAAGCGGATACTTTCGATCATCGAACTCGACTGGCTTCAGTACCCGTCGTGGGGCTGCTACGTTGCCGAAACCTATCTAGTTAGATTTCTGCTTGCTGAAAGGCAAACCACCGCCTACGTGCTGCAACCCGGAGCGAGAATCGTTGCAATTGCAGTCGAGCCATCTTTACGTCGAGCCCGGATCGGCAAAATTCTCGTCCAGGCACTTGAACGACAGGCGCGCTACGAAAACATCAAGCAGATCTATTCGATACTGCTCGCTGAAGTTGAGAGCGATTCGAAGTTTCTCGAATCATACCGGTCGAGCACATCTGATCTAAAGATTTACGCCAAGCGCGTTTGAGCCGCTATTCGCAAACTACTTAGCCATCGCCGCGAGCAGCTGTTCGTGAATAACTGGCCAACCAATAACGACCACCGATAGCTCGTCATCTTTCGACCAGTCGATTGGCGCTCCTAGTTCGTCTGTCACCAACACGCCGAGCTCGCTGGCGATCATCGCGCCAGCAGCAAAGTGCATCGGCTCAATTCCATAGAACACAGCCGCAGGAAGTCGACCAAGACACACAAGTGCAATTGGGTAGGCGGCAGAAGCGAATGTATTTATCTGGCTGACCGACTGTATCCAATCGAGATCACCCGCCAATCTCGTTCGCCATTCTTCAGGCCCATCTACTTCTAAGCCGATGGCCGATTCAGATAGCTTTTGGATTGGCGAACAACCAGTGAACAGTTCGCCGTTTCTGATCACTCCATTGGCTTTGATCGCAGAAAGTCGTTCGCCGAGCGACGGCAACGGAAGCGATGCAGCGATCAAGTCGCCATCTTTTCGCAAGGCGATGTTCACGCCCCAGTGATCCATACCAGTGCTGAACGGAACCGTTCCACAGAGCGGATCAACGAGCCATGTAAGCGAGTCGTCGTCCGACAACTTGGTTTCGCTCTCTTCAGAAAGAATTCGCCCAGGTGCATCTGCCGCAATTAACGCTTCAGTAATCGCCTTATCAGCGGCCAAATCGGCATCCGTTACGAGAGCGTTCGGTGATTTGTAGAACCTATCAAGTGCTTCGGCAGAGTTCGGCCGAAATCTTGCCATCAGCACTTCACTCGCGGCAGTAGCGGCACTATCCGCGGCTTTCAGAATTTGCTGAAGATCGAGTTCATTATTTTCTTGGCTGTTCTTCAACGGATACATCCCATTTTTGCGAATAACTAGCTGACTGACCTGGTGGCAGGGATCATAGATTTTACTTTCAAAATCACCCGTTCGGCGTTCTCAGCCATGTATTTCGTCAACATCTCGACCGCGGAATCGCCCACACCGTTTTCTATCAGTTCGCGTCCGTTCTTAGCGACTTCATAAGCTGATTCGAACAGTTCGTTCTGAAGATTCGCCAGTTCCGATCTAATCTCGGCACGAACCTCAGGTCCAGCCTTCACCCCGTGTTCTGTAAGTCGGTAAAAATCCCACCACGGACTATCAGTACTCTCGAATTCTCCACCGATTCCGAGCATGCCCGGTAGCTCGCCTTCGATGAAGTTAGGCAGGAAAACAGTCATACAGGGCGAATAAAGCCCGGTCCAATAAATCGGCAATCGCTCGTCGGTGGCGCATAGATCTGCGACAAGACTCGCAGTCGAAGCACCCGTTGAATCAACAGTATTGCGGTGCAAGCAGATCGACAAATCACCTGCTAAATCGACTACACGAGCTTCATCCGTGTTCTCACCGTCAGAATGATCGGTCAGCACTTCTATCATCGCACGTACATCTAGTTGACCAGCACCTCGGCCCAGCATCGCGTCAGATCGACACTGCCTAGCGAGTCCACTCGAAGAGTTTTCAAGATCGGCGAACGCGCTGCCGAAGGCGAATTTATCACCAAATCCCATCTCAAAAAGACCCAGTTTTGTCGCTTTAGCTTTCGCACCCGGCGACACTCTGTCTGCATCTGCACCAATCTGAGCAATATTGGATATTGAAGTGATGCTTTCGACCTGCTTCACCGCCCAATCATGACCCACGCACTCAACGACATATGCTGATGTAGGATCAGAAATCAGAAAAATATTGTCGTAGGTGCGTACTCTGGCAGAGTTCCAAAATTTACCCTGCCCAAACTCCGATACGAGAGCGGTTATGACTTCTACCGCTTCTTCTGCCGACTTCGACCGTTCGAGTCCGAGCCTCAGTACTTCCATGCCTACTAATTTCGGCTCGCTCGATTCGGGTAACAATGAAGGAAGTGCCTCGTTACCTATTACGACCTGGTGCTCGTTGTATCCGTGCTCATAACCCGCACACCAGTACGGCTTCGATCCAACGTGCCTGTATGTGTGTCCAACTTGCGGCACATCGACGAACTGGGTTCGTGAAAATCCACCGGAGTGATCGGCAGCTTCAACCTGAATCAGTGGCTGGGGTTCATTGTGAGGTCTATCACTGTTTTTAGCAAAAACAGTGTTCCCGCCCTTGGTCGATCCGTTCAGAGCGACCATCGTGTCGCACGATTCATCCCAATCTCTGGAGTAAGGCGGTTTCGTATGGTGCATTTTCATATTGTTATTTCTGGCGGCGATGTTTACTTACGAGTTAGCGCGTACATCGCTGAAATATTCGAACGCTGTATTCGGCCGAATCTTACACATCGCATTAACCATAATTTAGATCATTCACATACACCGCAATCTATCTTGATTTACGTGCAGGCCCGTTATCGGCAACCGATCGACCGAAGTACATTATTCTCGGCGTATACAACCCGAATCTTATCAACATTGTTCTAAACGCTGAACTGTGGACGGAGCTGTTTTTGTGATGCAATGTTGTGATTCAAGAAATCGACGGTAGTATCCAAGTTACGTTCATGGATCCCGAAGTGATTCAGGGTTAAACTCAAAACTCCACGAAATCCCACACCGCGTACGACCCCAAAGATCAGCTCACAAGAGTTGCAAATAGCATCCCAAAGTAGCGACTTTACACACCATTTCTCGTAAAACCCGATAAGCTGTCGCCGCAGTCGTTTTTGGATATGGCTGCACACGAATGTCGGGGGCGTAAAAGTATGGCCGGTAGGAAAGTTCTCGTTCTGGGCGGTGGTTTCGGAGGAGTGCAGGCTGCGATCAGCGCACGCGCATTTCTGGACGCTACTCATGAAGTAACGATCGTCGATCGAAATAGAGTGTCGCATCTTTGTGGAATGAACCCACTATTGATAGTTGGTGAACGAGACACCGACAAAACTGGCAGGTCGCTGGGTCGACTTGCTAATCGCGGTATCAAGTTCGTCGAAGCGAACATCGACGCTATCGACACGACAGGCCAGAAGGTCGAAACATCGTCTGCCACACTAGATTACGACTATCTAGTTATTGCACTCGGTGCCGCATACGACTGGGATGCCGTCCCTGGTGCGAAAGATGCCTACTCGTTCTACGATTTTGACTACGCCCGTCACTTGCGACGTCGTCTTAGTCGACTGAAGCGAGGCAAGATCGTTATTGCCGCCGCGAAGCCGCCATATAAATGCCCGCCTGCACCATTCGAAACAGCCATGATCCTCAACTGGTGGGCTAAGAACAAAGGCATTCGAAAAGACCTAAAAATTTCAATTTATATTCCCGAACCTGGGCCACTCGGTGTAGCCGGTAAAGAGGCATCGATACGAGTTCGAAGCGCTCTAGACCAACGCGGAATCGAACTTGTCACCGGGGCTGGAGTAACCAAAGTTTCAGCTAACGGCAGGGAAGCGTCGTTCGCCGATGGCTCGACGACTACCGCCGATATCATCGCAACGGTTCCAGTTCACAAAATGCCAGATATCGTAGCTGCAAGCGGCGTCTCTGGCGGCAAGCCGTGGGTTCCTGTGAACAAGACCAATTTGGAAACAGCCACTTCCAACGTATTTGCAATTGGTGATGTGAACGTTGTGCCATCGGGAGATTTCGCCATTCCAAAAGCTGGCGTATTCGCCGCGGGTCAAGGCATGAAGGTCGGCGAGGTAATCGCTAGCCGAATTAACGAAACTGGAGAACCAGAGCCATATGACGGTGTTGGCTTCTGCTACATGTCGTACTCTGGCGGTCGATCAGCTACCGTTGGCGGCGAGTTCTTAGCCGAGGGGGGGCCCGATACGATCCTTAGCGAACCGACCGTATCTGGCATGAAGAGCAAGGATCGATTCGAGCGAGATTGGCGCAGTTTCAAGATCTAAGCCCGTCAACGCCGTTTCGCTGTTCAAGTTCGACATCTCAAATAAGAAAGTTTTTCCAATGATTGCTGTTCGACGCACTTACCTTCCAAAACCCGGCACCGGCGGCAAACTTGCTGCTCTTGTACATGAGGCAAGTTCCGCAATGGAAGCTGCCGGTTACAAGAAGCCGACTGTGTACAAAGGCTGGCACGGATCGCACGGGATGCTGCAAACCGAGCAACTTTGGGATTCAATCGCCGACTATGAAGCGTCACGAAGCGCAGTTCGCAATACTCTGGGAATCACGACTATCTTCGATCAGATCTACCCGCTCCTAGCCGAAACCCACAACACCGAAATCTTCGAAATCACAAGCTAGAGAGTGCTGGCACGCTCGCTAGCCTTTTGTCGCCCCCGCAAGATTTATCCGCCTGAGGGCGATGTAATCACACGTAACAATTGCGACTACCGCGAGCACCAGTCCACTCACCAGTACCCCAATAAACGTCCACTCAGTTGAAAACTGAATTGGCGGCACGATCGCTCCAATAGCAGTGGTCTGCGTCGTCGTATCCACAGCCAATCTCGCCATGAAAATTCCGGCTGCGAGGCCAGCCCCAACTCCGATCACCAGAACGGTCACCGACTCGCCAACGACAATAGCTAGGAGCACTGATTTCCTAACTCCCAGCGAACCGAGTACTGCCAACTTATGGTGATCGCCCGACGGCCTAGCTGGGGCGAAGGTTATGAATCCAAACACGCCAAGAACCACTGCGAGTACCGATGTGATTATTGCAGCCCCGCGCCAGCCAGCAATTGCCAGCGGCGTAACCAGCGAATTGCTCTCGAGGTCATCGCGATCGATCATGGCGTGAATACCGCCAATCGCATCAGAAATCTCCGCGATCACTTCTTCATCACCAGAATTATCGAGCCCGATAAACATTTCTTCCAAGAAACCTGCCGAATTGAAGCTGCTCATCGAAAGATATGTCCAAAGTGATGCCGAGTCGGCGATTACAAAGCCCGACTGAGTTAAATCCATAGTTGGAAAGTAATCTAATTCGCCGACAATTCGTGCTGGAATCGACTGTTCGAATACATGGATCACAGTACGGTCGCCAACTGAAAGATCGTTCTCCTCTATCGCTTCAGTGCTGAACAATACGGGAACCAGCTCAGTCGCCGTTCTGACGATCCCTCGAACACCTCGGTTCGTTCCTGCCCCGAGTTCGATTTGAATCGCGCTACCAGCCTGCCCTGTACGGTTGTGCACAACCGAACTAATCACCGTATCTATGCCTTTGATCGAAGCGAGCGGATACCAATCTTCGATATCGTCAAAATCGACTACCGCTTCAGTCTTGGATTCGGTTGCGCTGTCATGTGCCCGAGTTTTTACCTTAATCAAATCATCTACAAGAACCGTCATCGGAGTACCAAGTTGATCGTTTGCCTGCTCGAAAAATACGACTCCAACTATTTCAACAGGTCGCACCGCAGCTTCAGGAACATCACCGGTTCGCAACTCCCAATCAGTAGAGGTTAGTGACCCCAAATCAACCGACCAAGACCTACCGACGGCATCCACTAATCTCAGACTTAAGCGAACGAATTCCTCAGATGAACTCGCCTTCATCCTCAGCCCAACCTGATCAGGATCGTCGACGAGCTGAAGTGAGGTTAACACCGAGTCAAATCCGTTCGAAGTGGCCATGCCAGCCAAAAGCTCTTCTATCGGCTTATCGGCGTAGTCGTCTCGCAAGATTCCTATCCTGGAAAATTCTTCCGGTTCGATTGCAAGAAACTCAAATGGAGCACCGTACCCTCCATCACGAAGCCCCCCAATCGTTCGTAATCCAATTGAAGCACCCATAACGCCCTCGATACTGCGAATTCGATCTAAAATTACAGTTCTCGGGCCGCTGTTGAAATCGACCGGAAGTGCTCGTAGATCCGCACCAGCCTCGTAACCAGCCTGATCGACCGCACTACGCTCCAACGAAGCAGAGACGGTCGTCGAGAGGACTATCGACCCCGTCGCCATTCCGATGATCGCTAACGGCCACGCGTACGTATTCGGCAGCCTCGCGAACATAACCACCAACATATGCAGCCACGTCGGGCCTCGCTTACTGACCACCGCCGAGGCAATCCGTGCGACTTTTGGCATGACTCTAAGCGAAAATACGATCACGACTCCCAAGAAAATCGCAGGGGCGAACACCAACAGCTGATCGACGTCACCCACATGCCCAGTTCGCTCGGCGACTACCGATTCTTCCGTGGTCAAATCCCAGAGCACAACGCCGCCAAATATCAGAAATATCAAATCGAGATAGTTACGTTGAAAAAATGGCCGCTCTTCGACCCGCTCCAACGTGGAGCGATCGGAATCGATCTCCCGTGCGTTCGCCGAAAAGGCGATCAGCTGCATGTACACAAGTAGTACGAACCCACCGGCTAACGACGCCGCAAATGCCTGCCACACCAATCGAACGGGCACTCCTCCACCGAGTGTCGCCAATTCGTACTCAGGCAGCAGATCAAACGAGGAAATAACGGCGAACGCTAAAAACGGTGCGACGAACGCTGGAACAAATACCAACTGTGCCGATTCGTAAAAACGGCTTAGAGCAATACGCCGTCTACTGAACCCACGAGCACTCAATCTTCCGGTATCAACACGCGTCCGTGATACCAACGATCCCGCTGAAGTGATCGATAGAAACACGGCAACGGCTAGTAGGACACCGCCCACCATCAGCACCGGTATTCGAGCGAATACGATCTCTTCTCGAAGCGCTCCAAATCGATTATCTAAAGCCGATACAAGCGTCGCTTCTCTAAATTCCGAGCGAAGCCTTCGGGATGCAGCACCTATCTGTCGCTCAACTGCAGCCGGGCCTTGATCGTTGATTTCATCAATGTTCAACTGAACCAGCCAACGACTCGATCCAATCGAGGCAGGGCCACCGGCGACAAGATCAAGCAACCCGTCTCCGGCTATGAAAAGAGGAAGTGGGTGCCTCGCAACCAACGACGCACTCGGTGGCTCGACCGCTTCGAATCCGAGGTCAAACCAGAACTCTTCTTGGAGATCGCGTGGCGTGAACCTGCCTACGACTTCAAGTTTCAGATATGGCGGGTCTACCGGCGTTGAGGCAAGCCAAATATGGTCGCCAACGTTAACCCCTAGCACTTCAGCCCGAACAAATGGAATCGCAGCTTCAGCGACAAGAACCCCAGGTTCAGATCTAACAGCCGGATCGGGCGCACGCCCGTCAATGAACTCAACGTGATCTGGAAATCCTACGAATCGATTGAGAATCGCACTGTCGGAAGAGCGACCGGGGATGATTGCGTCAGGCTCGAACGCCCAGTAGTGTGCCCTCGTGTGCGACTCCTGGGCAACACTTAATGGCAGGTCACCGAGCGCACCAAGCGTAGTCTCGACTCTCTCGGACCCCGCTGTTATTGAGCTATTGGTCAACGGAAAATTATCGACAGAAATCAGCAGATTCCTGTTGGCAGGCGAGAGGGTATCCAACACTGACCTGAGCCCAAGCGACTCGATTGTGTTTAGATACATCGGGGCGCCCGCGATGATCGTCGTTGTCAGCAGAACGGAGATTGCGAGCGCGAGAGATTGTACGAGATTAGAGCGGAATCGCCTGAAAACTAGAATCAACCCGAGCTATGTCCGATCTTTAAAAGCGGAGATGGCCTCGTGCCACAGCGAAACGCCGTGCATTATGCCCTCTCCCCAACCACTTCGACCTGTATAAACGAGAAAAAAGCACCTTCTGCCTGAACCCAATCAAGCCAGCCCTGTGAAATATCTTTCAGGTCGCTGTCTGTGGCAATTCCATATTCCACAGCACGTTTTGCGAGGTCCGAGCTTAAAATCCGGTCTGCCCACTGGTCGCCCCACCACTTAAGACCACTCCCTTCGGCGAACGTCCAAGTTGAAGTTGTCACGACTAGATCGCTAAATCCAGCATCGGTGAACCACTGCTTCAAACGTCGACCTGCAAACGCATCACCGCCGTTACGCTCGGCAACTTTGCTGTACACATCGAAGAATTTCGAAAGTCGTTCATCGTTTGGCCAAATAGCCGAAGCGCCCCAATCGACCTCACGAACGGCGCAAATTCCACCGGGCTTGAGCACTCGCTTCACTTCTTCAAGCGCTCGTACTGGTTCTGACAAATGCTGTAAAACCTGATGAGCGTACGCAGCATCGAAACCAGATGACTCGTAGCCGGTTTCGTAGATTGAATTCACTTCGAATTCGACGTTGGCTATATTTTTCTCAGTAGCAGCATTACGTGCCTGTTCGATTACAGCGTCCGAGCTGTCGATTCCTACGAGCGATCCATCAGGAAGCAGATGCTCGGCTAGATCGTTCGTGATCGTTCCCGGACCACACCCAAAATCCAATACCCGCATGGGAGATTTCAGCTGTGGCAACACAAACGCCGCCGCCTCGCTCGCACGCCTCACTGCATGAGCAGCAACAACAGAAGCATGATGCCCATGCGTGTACTTTTCCGAACTTGAGCCCAATATAGGTCCCGTCATTTCGTCAAGTTTCTCCATCTCTACACTCGAACAACTTACAGTGTCATGCTGAATTTATTTCAGTATCCCACTAGCCTCTTTACGGTGAGCCTCGACGATAGCGCTCGCTGCGCGAAGTGAGTGGGTCATCGGTTTCTCGCAGTAGACGTATTTGTCGGCCTTTGCAGCCGCAAAGTCCGTTCAAATGCGCGGGAGCCACAACTTTGTCGGTTGCACCGATCAATGCCACGTTCAGACGTTCAGAAGCCACTTACAGCACCTTCTTGGCCTGCTCTAGAAGTTACTTCGTAGCCAGCAACGTAAGTGCCAGTGGCACATCGACTACCCACGGACCATCCGTCGCCAAGGCCGCGTATACATCGTGACCTGGGAGCAACTCAACTTCTCGTTCGCCATCAAGAGCAAAAGTTCCAGGCTGGGTATCGACTGCGATCTTGTCACCCGGATAGAACTTACGCCACTCCATAATTTCTACGTCGACAATCGTGCCAGGAGCAATGGGTGCCCGCACTGTAGTGGCGTTCTCGCCCGGTTCACCAGTAAGTCGAATGTAAAGCCCGTACTCTTGATCGATCGAAATGGGCATGATTCTCGACCCAATCGACGATAGCCCAATACTTGCCGGTTCAGCTCGAGTCAGAAACATTGATTGTAGAGTCTTGGTGTCCCAAACGGCTCTGGCGCCGACGAACATCTGATTCGACACCGCAGCATCAACTAGCGCATCATCTCGACGCTCGCCGTTTACATAAATATCGATTCGCTTCGAACGTCGGCAGGCCTCTTCGATGGTCAACGCACCTGTCGCCATCGCTCCGGCGGCGATTCCTGCAAGAGTACCTTCGGTATTCGCGGGGAACACATTATTCGTTCCCGTTGAAATAGGAACTAGCGGAACAGTGCCAGCACCTTTGGCAACGACACGGTTCGTGCCGTCTCCCCCAAGAGTCACAATGCTATCTGCGCCTTGTTCTGCCATTGCACGGGCAGCATTTGTCGAAGCACCTTGGTGATCAGCGACCGGCATTTC
>Ga0008649_10003237_pt1 | contig 11293 bp, 10 predicted proteins | sample SaaInlV_130m_DNA_2_FD_66601 | JGI IMG/M metagenome (GOLD analysis project Ga0008649, IMG submission 66601) | Marine microbial communities from expanding oxygen minimum zones in the Saanich Inlet - SI037_S2LV_130m_DNA | ecosystem: Environmental > Aquatic > Marine > Intertidal zone ... | reverse complement strand
ACAGCCAATATCAGCACTTATATGAAAAGAACCAATATCTTTTTCCACTAGCTGGATGGCGGTGAACATTGGGCGTTCGGGGCATCCTGTGCAGAAGCCAACCGGTCGAGCCGGAATTTCCACGGGTGTTTGTGATTGAGCATCGGCCTTTTGCGACTTTAAAAGCTCATGTTCTTTGGCAAATTTGTTCAGGCCTTTCTTAATCACATCACAGGTATATTCACCAATGTCGCTGATCATATCCTTGCCGTTTAAGACCGTGTCGCATCCGGCCTGGCGCAAAATTGTATTTAGCTGCTGTTCAATATAATTGGGATGACCTTCTTCGACGAGCAGAACGGCTTTTTTACCTTCCATAAAGTCAAGAATTTCATCATCAACAATTGGATACGTGACGTTCATCACATATATGGGAAGCGTCGCATCACCAAAATCATTACTAAGGTCCAGAAGTTCCATCGCCCGGTTAAGACTGTTATAAAGCCCACCCTGAACGATAATGCCAATATCGCCTTCTGCTGCGCCCATATGTTCATTAAGTTTTCTTGATTTTATAAACTCGACCGCCGCCGGCCAGCGTTTTTCCAGTTTTTCTTTTTCATGAAGATAACTCGCTGGTGGCAGCACGATCCTTGACGTGTCCCGGACCGGGTTTTCCATAGCGTCCTGAATGCTAAATTCAGGTCTTTTATTATCCTTGGCCGTGAAGCGTCCATAAACATGGCAGGCGCGAATGCGAAGCTCTAACATTACTGGCGTGTTTGACGCTTCAGATAATTCAAAGCCCGTCTCCACCGCGTCAACGATTGAGGTTAAATTGGGTCTTGGGTCAAGCAGCCAGATTTGCGATTTCATAGCAAAGGCATGGCTTCGTTCCTGCATAATGGAAGAACCCTCACCGTAATCTTCCCCGACGATGATAAGTGCGCCGCCTTTAACACCGCCTGACGCTGCATTTGCAAGCGCGTCACTGGCAACATTGGTGCCGACGGTTGATTTCCATGTTACGGCCCCTCTTAGGGGATAATTTACCGATGCGGCGAGCATGGCCGCGGCAGTTGCTTCACTAGCGGAAGTTTCAAAATGAATATTAAGTTCATTCATGATATCTTCCGCGTCACTAAGCACATCCATCAAATGAGATATTGGTGCGCCCTGATAGCCACCGACATAAGAAACACCGGCCTGGAGCAGCCCTTTGGTTACCGCAAGGATGCCCTCACCGCGAAACTCTTCCCCGGCACCAAGTTTTAATTTTTCAACTTCTTTTTTAAAGGATCTTTCAGCCATTTAAAATTATGACATAGTCATAGCAAGAACGCGCAGCGGGCTGCCGGAACCATTTTCAATTTTTAGCGGCGGCACTACAACAATAGACCCGGTTGGCGGCAGTTGATCAAGGTTCATCAAACTGGCAAGGCCGTATTTATTGGCCCCGTGCATCATTGAATGAGCCGGGAACTGAATCTCAAACATCGCCGCCTGTCCGGCGTCGGTACCAACTGTTTCAACGCCCCAACCCATGATATCTTTTTCAATAAGATACTGGATACAGCAGGCTGACGGTCCCGGTGAATGCGGGCCCGTATCATCAGCATTTAAGAAATTATCGCGGCCCATCAGCTTAAGCCAGTCAGTTCGCATAAGGACCCATGATCCTGCGCCAATTTCACCGTGCTCTGCTTCCCATGCTTTTACGCCGTCAGCGGTCAGAAGATAGTCTTTATCAGTCGCCGTTTCAGATGAGCAATCAATAACGCAGGCAGGACCGATCAGGTTTTGTGCCGGCAGTGTGTCTGTTGCACCGTCCGGATAATCTTTACCGCTTATCCAATGAACGGGGCTATCAAAATGAGTGCCGGTATGTTCGCCCAAAGTAATCGTGTTCCAGTACCAGGCCGGACCATCATCATCATATTTTGAGATCTGCTCCATAGAAAAAGGCGCCGAATTTTTGGCAATTTCTTCCGGTAAATAAATAATCGGTGTGTTTGGTCCCAAAACCTGTGTCAAATCGACAACCTTGACGGCACCACTTGCAAGGCCTGCGGCCAACTCATTTAATACTGTACTCATATGATATCTCCCTGAATTGAATTTATATGTTTCACTATAAACGCGAATCATTTGATTATGCAAATAATATCATATTTGGTAGCAAATAAATTAATTTACCTGTAATACTTTTAAAAAGGGAAGTTTATGACACTGAAAGATAAACATGCGATTGTAACAGGGGGCGGGACAGGAATTGGTCTTGCAATTACTCATGCTTTAGTTGAAGCGGGAGCCACGGTCACCATAATGGGCCGAAATAAAACCCGTCTTGACGAAGTAGCAGACACAAATGATGCGCTCAGTGCCATTCAGGTTGATGTAACTGACCCAAAAAGTGTAGACACTGCCTTTAAGCAAGCTTCGGAATTTTCGCCCATATCAATACTGGTTAATAATGCCGGCGCAGCGCTAGCAGCACCCTTTCACAAAACCAGTTTAACGGCATGGCAAAATACAATCGCGGTTAATTTAACCAGCGTTTATTTGACCACAAGTGCCGCCTTTAATGATTTAAAAAATGCTGCCCATGGCCGAATTATAAATATTGCCAGCATTGCCGGAATTGAAGGTTGCGCTTACACAACGGCCTATTCTGCATCAAAGCACGGCGTTATGGGGCTTACTAAATCACTGGCGCTGGAACTAACTAAAACAACGACAACGGCAAATGCTATTTGCCCTGGCTTCACCAGAACGGATATGGTCGAGCAATCCATTAATAATGTGATGAAACAAACAGGGCGTAGCCGTGATGACGCGTTAAATGATATACTGGTTAGTGTAGGCCAAAAAAGAATTATTGAACCAAAAGAGATCGCCGCAGAGGTGTTAAAACTTTGTGATGAGAAAAATGATGCAATAAATGGCCAGGCCATTGTCATAGACGGTAGATAGAGGGAAAATGATGAACCCAGAAACATATAAACCCAAACATTTTAAATGGTCCTATGAAAATGGCATTGCCACCATAGCTCTTGACCGACCGGAGCGGAAAAATCCGCTTAGCTTTGAAAGTTATGCAGAGCTTCGCGACACTTTCCGTGATCTTGTTTACGTTAAAGACGTTAAAGCGGTCATTTTTGCACCAAATGGCGGCAATTTTTCATCCGGCGGTGATGTTCATGACATTATAGGACCGCTGGTTAAAATGGATATGACGGAACTGCTTGATTTTACCCGCATGACCGGCGATCTGGTAAAAGCCATCCGCGCTTGCCCGCAACCAATTATCGCCGCCGTTGAGGGTATATCGGTTGGTGCAGGAGCGATTATTCCCATGGCCGCTGACCTTCGCATTGGAACTCCTGACTGCAAGACGGCCTTTCTGTTTAATAAAGTTGGTCTTGCTGGATGCGATATGGGCGCCTGCGCTATTTTGCCGCGTATCATTGGGCAGGGCCGCGCATCGGAGCTTTTATTTCTGGGCCGTAGCATGTCCGGTGAAGAAGGTCACGCTTGGGGATATTTTAACAGTTTGGCCAGCGCAGATGACCTTATGAACGTTACCATAAAAATGGCTACTAAAATTTCTTCTGGACCTACTTTCGCCAACGGCATTACCAAAAATCAGCTTAATCACGAATGGAATATGGGGCTTGATGCGGCTATTGAGGCCGAAGCACAGGCCCAGGCCATCTGTATGCAGACAAAAGATTTCGAGCGTGCCTATCATGCATTTGTTAACAAAGAAAAACCGGAATTTGAGGGCGATTAATGACAAAAATTTCAGTTGATCAAACCTATTTGGAATGGCCATTTTTTGAAGATCATCACCGCACACTAGCGCTAGATCTGGAAAACTGGTGTCAGGAAAACTTAAAAGACATCGACCATTCAGATGTAGATCAAGCCTGCAAAGACATGCTGGCAAAACTTGCTGGTGGTGGTTGGTTAAAATATGTTGTGCCAAAAGCTTACGGCGGTATTTTTGAAGAATTTGATGTGCGCTCGCTTTGCCTGATTAGAGAAACCCTCGCCCGTCATGACGGTCTAGCCGATTTTGTCTTTGCAATGCAGGGACTAGGCAGCGGTACCATTACCCTATTTGGCAGCGAAGCAACGAAGGCCGAATATCTGCCGGGCGTGGCGACAGGTAAAAAAATGGCCGCCTTTGCACTCACTGAACTCGATAGTGGCTCGGACGTTGCCAATATGACCACTTCGGCTGAAGACTGTGGTGATCATTATAGTGTGAACGGGGCCAAGACATATATTTCTAACGGCGGCATCGCTGATTATTATGTGTTATTCGTGCGCACAGGTGAAGCGCCCGGTGCAAAGGGTCTCTCTGCGATGATTTTGGACGCGGATTGCGCGGGTCTTGAAATTACCGAACGGATTGAAGTAATAGCCCCCCATCCACTGGCCACTTTAACGTTTAATGACTGTAAAATCCCCAAAGAAAAACGTCTTGGTGAGGCGGGCGCGGGATTTAAAGCGTCGATGGCAACGCTGGATATTTTCCGTTCCACCGTTGGTGCGGCAGCACTTGGATTTGCGCGGCGCGCGCTCTCGGAAGCGGTTAACCGTACAAATGAACGTCACTTATTTGGTGCGCCGCTTCATAATCTGCAACTGGTGCAGGGCATGTTAGCGGAAAGTGCTACTGATGTGGATAGTAGCGCACTGCTTATTTACCGCGCGGCCTGGACCCGTGACACCACCGGTCGGCGCATAACCCGTGAAGCGGCCATGGCCAAAATGCACGCGACGGAATGTGCCCAAGTTGTGATTGATAAAGCGGTGCAGATTTTTGGCGGCATGGGTGTTGTATCGGGCGTAAAAGTGGAAGAACTTTACCGTGAAATTCGCGCGCTGCGTATTTATGAAGGGGCGACGGAAGTGCAGAAAGTTATCATCGCCAAACAGCTTCTTAATGATCATAAGGATTAGAATAAATGAAACATCTTCTCCCCAAAGGATGGCAAAGGCCAAAAGGATATTCAAACGGCATCAGCGTCAAAAATGGCCGCACTATTTATGTGGCCGGGCTTATTGGCTGGAACGCGCACGAAGAATTTGAAAGTGATAACCTCACCGATCAGTTTAGAGCAACGCTGGAAAATATTATCGCTGTACTGGCGCAGGATGGTGCGGGACCGCAGCATATGGTCCGCATGACATGGTATATTACCGACAAGGGCGAATATCTAGCCAATTTAAAGGAAATGGGCGCCATTTACCGCGACGTAATGGGGAAAAACTATCCTGCTATGGCATGCGTCGAAGTATCCGCATTAATGGAGGACCGGGCCAAGATCGAAATTGAAACCACCGCTGTTATTGAAGAGACTTGAGAAATGACTAATAAATTACTGGTCGAGAACAGAGACTGTGGGGATTGTGTGGTTTGCTGCATTGAGCTAACCATTGAAGATCCTGATCTTGTCAAGCTACCGGGTGTGCCATGCGAGCATCTACTGAAAAAGGGCGGCTGCAGTATTTATGAAACAAGGCCGCAGACATGCAAAAATTGGTACTGTATGTGGCGTTTTATGCCACTGCTTGATGATAGTTGGCGGCCAGACATTAAAGGGGTTTTGGTCAAACGAGTGTTCGATAATATACCCGCTGGCTATGAGGGGAAAATAGCGCTCGCTTTTGAAATTATCGGTAATAAGTCCGTAATCCATGATATGGATTTTATTGAAGTTGTTGGCGGATATATTGTGCAGGGTTTTCCTTGTTTTCTCTCGTTCGGGAAGCCTAAATTTGTCTCAAGAATGGTGCTGCTCAATGAGAAGCTAATGCCCGCTATTGAGGGCCGTAATTTACCCGAGATTAAAAAGCTTCTTTCTTCTGCACTAAAAAGTTGCGCCAAACATCCATCCGTCAGACTGATGAAAAGCAACGGTAAAGTGATCACTCTTAACCCGACAATGAAAAAATAGACCATGATTAAATATATTTCATTGCTTCGCGGCATTAATGTTTCGGGCCAGAAAAAGATTTTAATGGCAGACCTAAAAGCACTTTATGAAAGTCTGGGCTATTCAAATGTCATACCCTATATCCAAAGCGGCAATGTTATTTTCGAGCATGGTTCAGATGATATTTCCGAAATTAAAAACACCCTCGAAGCCACGATAGAAAAGAAATATAAATTTAGTGTGCCTGTTGATGTTCGCACTAAGGAAGTGTTTGAAAAAGTTTATGCAGGGCTACCATTTAAAAATGTCGATCTTGAGCAGGACGGCACAAAAATTCTAGTTACTTTTTTATCAGAAAATCCCGGTGAGGAAAATATTGAAGCTTTAATGGCTTATGTTAAGCCGCCCGAGGCGCTTATTTTCGGAATTAAGTCGCTCTATCTTCATTGCCCGGGCGGCTACGGCAAAACAAAATTATCAAATATGTTAATTGAAAAGAAACTCGCCATCACTGCAACAACCCGAAACCTTAAATCCGTGGTTAAACTATGTGGATTACTTAATAGCTAATGCCCCTTACTGCATAATAGCGCTTGTTCACTGCAAACCACTTGAAATCAATGATTATTAGATCTTCAATCATATTTACATTCAATAAATGAGATATGATTATGAACATAAAAAAATGCACAGTGTTTTTTCTGAGTTTAACTTTGTTAAACCTTTATTGCGCTCCAATTTTTGCCGCTGATAATGACAAGAAGATAATTATTCAAATCACCCTCGATCAGTTCAAGGCAGATTACTTAAAATGGTATCGGCCTGCTTTTAGCGGTGGTCTTAAACGAGTTCTCGAAAACGGTACGGTAATTTCTGAAGGGCTGGTTGATCACGCCCTGACAAATTCATTTCCGGGCCACTTAAGCCTCAGCAGCGGAATGTATCCTGCCCAACACGGCTTCCCGGCCAATGAATGGATAATAGAAACAGAAGATGGCTGGGGCTTTAGTGACGGTATATCAGATAAGACAACATGGATTGCAGGAGACAAAGAACGCACAAGTGTATCACCAAATAATATATTGGTTCCAACTATTGCCGACTGGGTTAAATCAAACGATAACGGAGCAAAAGCAATCGCATTATCCTCAGGCACGGCAATTTCACTGGCTTACGGCGGGAAAAAAGCAGATGCAATTTATTGGCTCGATGGTGCTACGGGCCAGTTTGTCACATCAAGTTATTATGCAGAACATAATCCCCGTTGGTTGGATGACTTTAATGCAGGAGAGCTTAATGATTTCAAAATGAATATCTGGCAAAATCAGATTCCAATTAAATATCGCTCCCTCGCCGAGCCGGATCGCTCAGAATATGAGAATTTTGGCGTAAATTTCACCTTCCCTCATAATTTTGAAGATGAAAAGGGCGAAAATTTGGACATGAGTGATCAAGAAAAACTTAATCGCTGGTTTTATGATACCCCGCTCGCGGATGAAGCGTTATTCGCAATGGCAAAAGCCACTATGATAAATGAAGAACTGGGTCAGGATGATAGCGTTGATTATTTAGCTGTCATAATAAATTCCACCGATAATGTTGGCCACGCTTATGGCGGGCGAAGTCAGGAAATACTCGATACCCTGATAAGGATTGACCTTGCCCTTGGCTCCTTTTTAACTTTCCTTGATGATACAATTGGCGAAGACGCCTATGTAATAGCCATAAGTGGCGATCATGGCAGTCCTGATGTGATCGAATATCAACAGCAAAAATTTGGTCAGGGAAGGCGCATTAGTCAGGCGCAAATAGATGAGCTGTTAGACGCTGTAGAGGCCGAAGCCTCAACGACAACAAAAACAGGTAATGAGCTTATATCATCATTAGAGGCAATTATTGAAAGTTATGATTTTGTCTATGACGCCATTACTGAACAGGAAATTGACGGCGTAAAATTGTCCCAGAACCCTTATATGGAAGCCTTTAGAAGAAATTGGGTCAAGGGGCGCATCCCTGATTTCCCGCTTTGGGGAACAGGTCAACGTGACCACCATCCCGCAAGGTACGGTATTGTCGTTCTTTTTCATGAAAATACTATTTTTCATGCGGCACCTGTCGTGCACGGCTCCCCTTATTCATATGACCGTGCTGTCCCGATAGTATTTTACGGAAGCGGGCTTGGTAATATTGAAAAGTCTGCCCGCACCATAGATGTCGCCCCGACACTCGCGGCAATTGCAGGTATAAAATTTCCAACTGGTCTGGATGGAAAGGTTCTGTTAGATTAAAAAATATCTAATATAAACCAGAAAGCAATCGATGAAAAATATCCTCGTCATCCTTTCAGCAATTCTTATTTCGGCATGTGAAACCAATGATAATATAAGTCCTGTTGCGGACGATGTGCTTTTTCTAGTTCTTGGCAAAATGTCGATTTATATTCAGTCACCTGACGGTGAACATACGCTGCGTGATCATCATTTTGTTGCTGAAATAATGCCGAAGGAAACTGGGCAAATACTTGGCGGGACGCTGACCAGTCAGGATGATCCCGCGTTCAGTCTTCCTTTTAATCCCGAAGGCCCGCAGTTTCTTGCTCACGGCAAAAGAGTTATGGTGGCAGAGGAGCTTCACGATGCTCATCCGGACGGCACCTATATTTTTAATTACCAAACCCGAAACGGCGAAATGACCGGGCAGCCGCTTACCCTTAGAAAAAGGGAGACGACAGATATAATGCCGCTTCCGGCAACCCTTAGCCTTTCACAAAATGGAAGTGTTGTTGCGCCAGATATGATCGACCATGAACAGGACCTAACCATTAGCTGGACTCAAATGCGCGGCAATATGAAATCAGAGGCAAGCGAGCTTGATGATCTAATTTTCGTGCTTGCCTTTGATTGTTTCGGAAACAACATTGCCCATAGTGGCCGCCCTTATAACGAAAAGCCATACCTAAGCTATAAAGATACAAGCTACACAATTGCAGCTGAAAACCTTAAGCAAGGCGTTTCTTACCAGCTGATTGTCGAGCAGGCGACAGCCGATGTTATGCGCCATCAAGGCGTTCCCGGGATTGCCACATACGCTACGCTTACATTTTTGGATGCCAGGGCAGCTGGTGAAAATACCTGCCCTGCAAATTAGCGCTATACTTGAGCGGTAAATTTTGTCATATAGCGCTTTTAAGAAATAAATCAGGATAAAGAAATATGTCTGAAAAATATGCCCTTGCCCTTCACGGTGGCGCCGGACCAAAAGCGGGCGAAGATTATACAATTGTTGAAGCACACCTTGCTGAACTAGCCTCAATGGGTGAAGAATTACTGAAATCCGGCGAAAGCGCGCTTGATGTTGTTGAAATAATGGTCAGTAATCTGGAAAGTTCTGGGCTTTATGTTGCCGGAAAAGGATCTGCCCCCAATGTGGCGGGTCAAGTTGAACTAGACGCCAGTATAATGGAAGGCCACACCAGACAAGCTGGTTCCGTATCCGCCATTCAGGATGTAAAAAATCCGGTCGGTGTTGCAAAAGCTGTACTGGAAAATTCACCTTGCGTGATGATTACGGGCGAAGGGGCCAATAAATTCGCCGATGAGCAAGGTTTTGAAGCGGTTTCTGATCCCAAGAATTATTATGTGCTTCCCGTTGGCGTAACCCAGGCCGACATCGAACAATATGAAATGATGCACGGCACCGTTGGTGCGGTTGCGCTTGATGGCCAAGGCAACCTTGCCGCCGCAACATCAACGGGCGGTGTATTCGGCAAACCCGCTGGCCGGGTTGGTGATACACCGATTATTGGTGTTGGTACATGGGCCGATCAGGACATTGCCATATCCTGCACCGGAACAGGCGAGTTTTTCATCCGCGCTGGGGGCGCTCTTTCAGTTGCAAACGGCTATAAACTTGCTGGTGATACTTTGAGCAAAGCTTTATGGCGTATGCTTGATGAAGTGAAACGACTTGGTGGTGACGGTGGGTTAATTGCAGTAAGCAAAGACGGTGAAATTGCCATGGCCTATAATTCTGACGGAATGAAGCGGGCCAGTGTTTCAAGTGGCAGTGATCTTATATCAACCACTTTTGCAAAAAGCGATTAATCTTCGGCATTCTCAAGCATTTCGAAAATTTTATCCCGTTCGGCCAGGGCGAGCAGTAACACCAGGTCGCCTTCTTCAAGTTGATCTATGATGAACTGCGCCCCTTCGGGTGGTGAGGGAAAATGGGTGATTGAGCCTTCCGTAATTCCACTTTTTAGACATTCATCTTTAATAATAGCCGCCGTTTCACCAAACTCTCGCCCTCTCAAATATTCGGCCATATCCATGGTAGCAACAATATCCGGTTTAAACCTGAGGGCACCTCTGGTTAGTTCAATAATATCCTGATTTGAGCGGTCACCGGCCTGACCAATCAACAAGTATTTATGCTTAGCGGGAAGATTACTCAGCATATCTGATATAGCATTAATGGAGTGAGGATTATGGGCAAAATCAACAAATACGCGGGCACCCTTAACAATAAATTCATTACAGCGACCGGGGTTATCATCCGGCGTACTGGTAAAAGTGGTAAGTCCTTTTATGATCGCCTGATCTGCAATATTCATCGCTTTGGCAAGACAGGTCGCGCCCATGGCGTTTTGCACATTAAAGCGCGCCGCGCCGCCCATGGCGATAGGAATATCTGCAATTTTTACCACTAATGTAACTGACGTGCCGTCAAAATAATTTATCAGACCGTCTTCGCACCAGCAGCATAAATTTCCGGCACTTTTAGCACTTTTGATCTGGTCATTATTATGATCCAGCGAAAACCAGCATATCCTACTCCCTGATTTAAGGCCGTTTCTAACAACAAGCTCATCATCCGCGTTAAGGACCAGCACCCCGTCTTTGGATAATGTTCCGGCAACGGCGAATTTGGCATCGGCCAGATGTTCGACCGTATTTACACCGTATTCACCCAAATGATCGGCAGCAATATTGGTAACCATTGCTCCGCTAGCTTCTGTAAGCGGAAGGCCGCGCCTTAAAATCCCGCCGCGGGCCACTTCAAGAAAGGCAATTTCAAGCCGCTTGTCCCGAAGCAACATTCTCGCGCCGCCCGGTCCTGAATAATCACCGTAATCAAGTACGTCGTCGCCAAGTTTCACATAATCAGTAGATGTTGAGCCGCCAACAAGTCCTGCCGCTTCAGCAATTGCCGTGGAAAGACGGACGCTTGTCGATTTACCGTTCGTGCCGGTAATCAATGCCACGGGAACATTATGAAGCGCGTCCCAGTTCACATCAGCTGGCGCAGGGATTTCATTTATACTCCATTTTTCTGAGCCTTTACCGTGGCCAAGTGAGACATAATCA
>Ga0008649_10003226_pt1 | contig 11320 bp, 11 predicted proteins | sample SaaInlV_130m_DNA_2_FD_66601 | JGI IMG/M metagenome (GOLD analysis project Ga0008649, IMG submission 66601) | Marine microbial communities from expanding oxygen minimum zones in the Saanich Inlet - SI037_S2LV_130m_DNA | ecosystem: Environmental > Aquatic > Marine > Intertidal zone ... | reverse complement strand
CCATATAATCAATAAACATTGTTGCATTGAAACCAAGAGAACTATAAACATCTGTCTTGTGATGTTCACCCTTCTCCCAAATCAACGCATCGCGTTTTCTTAAAAATTCACCTCCATGCGCTTTTCCCAATAACCAAGCAGACAATCTAAAGGTGTTAATTATTTTTCTCATAAAGATGCCTGCAGAGGACAAATAAAGAGACTTAACAATATTCATACGAACCCTTGTACATAATTAGTAAAAATCATTACAGTCAAATTGTGTATTAATACTATCCGATATTCAGTGGCTAGTATTAATACACGGTATAAAAACCGAGTTCAATTATATACCTTTAACTATCTCCCTCTAGCCGCATTCAGATACATCTAAAATTATTAATATAAATCTGGCGTCATTATAAGTTCACTTATCCCTGTAACATATTTTGAGCTCTTGTTAAGCCGAAATGGAAAGTGAGACATTATATTTTTAATATAGCTCATATCTTTCTTACTAAACTTTACCTCTAGAATATTTTGATTTACAATCTTAGGGTCTCTATTCCCTATAAAACTATGAAATTTCAAATTTACATCATAAGTAATGCGGAAGCGCCCACAAGAAGAAAGAAAATAACGTCGAGAGTAACTATTAATTAATACTGGTCTTGTAACAAGTAGAGTTCTTTTTGCTAAGGACGTCATTTCTTTACTTTTTATCAAATTAAAAACATTATTGGCCGTAGTATGTTTGGTTAAAGTAAATCGTTCTAAAGGCAGAGACTCTTTACGTCCAACTGCAGAATCCTTTATTTTAAGCTCTAAAATCGGATTTTCTATCAATCCAAACGTATCTCCATACCATCTACACCTAATCTTTAAGCGTTTTGAAATTCCTATAACATTATCAGAAAATGCTGAAAAATCTGGAGTGTCAAAGTAAATATTATTAACCTGTCTCTGGTAGAAAACTTCAGAAAACATAGCAGGATGAAGTTTAATATAAGACAACACCTCGGCACTTGAAAAATCCGAAACTATATACTTTAACTCATACCTCCAATTATCAATATTCTCCATCCTGCCCCTTTTTAATCAATAAAGTTCGCAGAAAAAAACCTAAAATAGCCCCTATCAATAGGCCAAAAAATAGCGCCTTTTTGTAAGAAATTTTTTTACGAAAAGCCTCCATAATCGAAAATTTATTATTTTCACTAATCACCCCTTCTGAAGCAGGCTTAATGCTATTAATGTCGGGTCTGATTTTACTAATTGGTATTGGATTGATGTTATCAATATAAATATGCTGTGGCTCAACAACAAGCCTATCTCCAATATTTTCAACATAAACAAACCCTAACTTTGGCACCCCGTCTCCAGCACCTATAGAATAACCAGATATGTCACCCACTTGATCCACCCAATAAATATTATTTACATTTTGCTTGGATGTCATAACCCTATAATCACCAAAATACTGTCTCTTTGAATTTCCTGAAAAAATAACTTTCACCCTCCCTGATAAAAGTGGATATAATTCTTTAAAATAATAACTTTTATCATGTTGGTAGGGGAGTTCACTTGTAAGTGTATCATCCCAAATTCTATGATGAGTTAACAACACCTGTGTTTTTACGGGGTTATCTTTTACTGCTCTCTTAATAAATTTCTTAATATTTTCAATACTATCTAAAGAATTAAGAAGTATAAATCTCACATCGTCACTTTCAACAATCTTATTAAGATAGCCAACATTTTTTTGATAACTCTTTAAATTAGAGTCATCCATTTCACTATTACCCGGTGAAAAAAAAATCTTTTCTTGAAATTTTGAATAAAAAAGAGAGAAAATCTCTTTTTTATTCAATGATGAATCTCCCAATACAAATATATAATCAGGATTTAATGAGTCAATTTTTTTAAATAACTGACTCATTATCACCTGATTTTGTATAACCCCCTTTAAGTGACCGAGGACTACATAAGAGGTGTTTGCCTGCACTAATCCAACTAAAACAAAAGAAAAGCTGAATAAGAAAAACTTACATGATAAATATAAAGGTGTTGATTTTTCAAAGCTCATTACTATTTACATTCTGTAAAATTATGGCATCCTTATCTTTATTAAAGATAATTTTTGACTTATCATCAACAATATACTTAGAATTGTCTATCGCGTCACTAAAATTATTTATAACTATTTTAGATGGTCCAAACTCAGGTTTTTTTTGATATGCAGCAGCATTATAAACAACATTACTAAATTGAATATTGTTCACAAGGACCACAGACTCATCTTTTGACGCAACACCTATATGTGAATTCTTGATAGAAATACCAGAAAGCTCAATATTGCTTCGCTCTCCAACACTAATTGCCTTATCTTTAGAATTGGTTATAACTATATTGCTTAAGGATGCTTCACTATTAGAAAAATCTAACGCATCATTTCCAATATCCTTAAAGCTAGTACTTAATACAACTCCATTAGAAAAATCTGAATCTATAGCATCTGAAAGAATTTTTTCAAAACTAGAGTCAGTCACACTAAATTCTGACCTAACTATATTTAAAAAATCATCACCTTTATAATTTTCAGAAAACTTGACATTGGATATATCGATATCAGACTCATAAAAAGTGACCGCTCCTGATAATTCTAAACCATTATATTCCACTGATGACAGACCTAGAAATACTACATTATTCAATTTTGACCGTGCACGTGCACCCAACACAGCCACCCCCCCACCATTTTTACTCAGAGAGCGTATCATAACTGGGTCGCCTTTCTCACCCTCAAACACTATTGCCCCTTGAAAAATAAGACTAGCCTTATTTTTTAAAAATAACTTTGTATTTGAGCCGATAGAAGTTGTATACCCTTTTGGAAAAATTAAAGTAGTTTCAATAAGCCTGTCACCTTCAAGGATATGTATTGTTTTTTTAGAGTGATCAATAGAGATCCAGTCTATATCATCAATATTAGTCGACCGCATCGGCAAATCCTCTATCAATACACTGTCAATATTCCACTGACCAATATTAGCCGTCTTGTTCTCAGGGTTTCCAATAACCTTATAATTCAAATTAATCTTATCTACAATTTGCATTACATCAACACTTAAATCTACCCATTTCATTTTAATCTCTTGGTAGTCTATTGCCTTATGACTAACCTTCCCATCAACAATAATACTATGTTCTGGACACAGCAATGGCTTGTCGCGATAAACCATGCAGTCAATCCTCACTGGAAAAGGCTGTGTAGCTCCCACTTTCAGTGTAACCCCCTTTTCATTAGCACTAACAATATAAGAAGAGACCGCCTGTAAAGGATTAAGCGCTCTTTTAATGATCTTACTACGATCGATAATATCGCCATACGGAAACTCATAAGCGTCGAATTTATTCAAACTACTTTCTAATTTATAAAGCTCACTACCATATTTTTTATAAAAATTAATTAAAAAAGATGGCTCTGATATAAGGTAAAGTTCTTTTAAATACTCATTATAAAAAATTTGATCAGAAAAAAGCTGTCTATGAAAATCCGCGCCATCCTGGCTCACTCTATCATCTTTCACTAGCCACCAATAAGGTGTCCTACGTTCTAAAACATGAACCTCTCGACCAATAGGCTCGAGTTTCATTGTTACAGGATTCATATAAAACTTAATATCTCGCCAATCAAATTCTGAACTCCCTAATAACGCCCTAATTGCAGTTAATTTCGCCAAAGATTTATAATCAAAAACATCTGATGTCTTTAATTCACCACGCCTAAACCCTTCTAGCATTTGAAAACCTTTTTGAGTTAACGGGGAGGATAAATACTTATTAGAAGTGACATCTAGTGGTGCCCTATAAAAACTATCTTCCCACACCATAGGCACATCCCCTTCAGTAAAGCCTCTTGATATTTCAGCAAAAAGAACATCCTTACTAAAGCCCAAAATAGGCCCCTCTCTTCTCTTATTATTTTCAATAAGCAATTTATCGTACTGTTCTTGAATAGCATAGATACCAAGACTATCGCCATTTAATATAACTTCATGGAAACTAAGCCTATGTGATATCAAATCAGCATCATGCAACATTTTCATAAATACCCACTCAAGCAAACTACCACGCAAATGATGTTGTTGCATGGTCATTTTTTTCATCCCTAATAATGCATCATTTCCTTTGATTTTAATGCGATATGACCATTTGTAACCATGCATCCAGTGTGCGTCACCAATCCCTTTGAGACGCATTTTGATATTATGCGTAGCTCCATTATATTTAATCTTTGCTGGAACCCAATCTTCAGATTTATAACTTCCTATTACACTATTAAAAACATTCCTTCTTCTTGTGTATTCAATCCTTTTCAATTCCTTAAAGCCAATATCTATGTAAATTTTTGGAGAATCATTAAAATAAGAGTTAAAATTTGAAATCAATCTATCAGGAGTTGAAAGAATTTTATCTTTCATTTGAGTCATTTTTCCTGTTTTATATAGGTATGCACCTACATAAACAGAAGATAAGATCATTATTAAAAGAAATACAAATTTTAATAATGAACTCTTACTAAATTTTGAAAAAATTTCAAAATTTAGTATATTTTTTTTATTATGTATTAACAAAGATATTCTTTTGTTAAATTAATCCATGATTATCTAGCATTGTTATATGAATATTACGCTCCAACAAATAAGGATTTTCTCTAAATAAATTCAGCTTTTCCAAATCACTAAACTCTACATTAAAATGAAATTCAACACTATTTTTTGATTCATCTAATCGAATTAAATTAATAAAATTACAACTTTGTTTTAATATGAAAATAATTTTATCTAAATCCATTTCTTTAGCTTCACTGCTTACCAAAGAAAGTGTCATTTTTTGATTGAAAGACGACTCCTCATTAGAAGAAAAATGTAAAATCCAGATAAATACAAGTATAAAGATTACAGAGGTCAATGAAAGGACTGCTTGATTTGCGCCTAAGCCCAATCCCGCTGCAATACATAAAAATAAGTAAAGAAGTTCTATCGGCTCTTTAACAGCTGTCCTAAATCGTACTATTGATAAAGCACCAACCAAGCCTAATGACAAAGCTAACGAACTTTTAACTATAGAAATAACAAATATAGTAGTTAAAAGAAGTAGTGGAAAATTTTTAGCCAAATTCTTACGATTTGAAACTGAATTACCGCATCTAATGTAAGTATATTGAATTAAAAACGCTAGAAAAATACCGATAATTAGATTAGTAATCAAATCCATCAATGGCAACTGTGTCGAGTTACTTAGAGTTAAAAATTCATTAAAAGTTTCTATTTTATTCATTAAGAGTTTCCTTATAATTTAAATTGATATGGCGTGACTGTATCAGAATTAAGACATTCTACTTCTCTTCCATATTCTTGAATCTGGGCTCTAATATCTAATCCAACATTGCTAGACCACTTATCCAAAAGAATGTTAGTTACATTACCCATCTTACCATCACCAATCGTAATACCTTGCAAAGAAACGGTTGGCAAAATGCAAAAAGGAGTGGCAGTCATAAATGCCTCATCAGCTGTATAAACATCATAAGGCTCTATATTGCATTCTCTACAAGGGATTCCTAACTCTTTAGCAAGAATAAAGATGTAGTCTCTGCTAATACCGCGTAGAATATTCCTGCCCTCTGGGGTTAGTATTTCACCATTTTTTACTATAAAGAAATTATCCCCAGTACCTTCGGTAATAAACCCATCAGGATCAAGAAGTAGTGCCCAATTATTTTCCCCCTTAAATTGCGAAACCTCAATATTGGCCATTTGATAAAAAAGTCGACTTCTGTTTTTAATTTTCGGCTCCATTAATGAAGCTGGTATAGCCCTCTGAGAAGGTATAACTGCATTAATTCCACTATCATATAATGGAGCCATGGAAGCCACCGTCCACTTAAGTGGGAAATCTGCAATCACAACTGTTGGTTCTAACTTTCCATCAAAAACAGGGGCGTACAATCCAAGCGGACCACGACTAACATTTATCATTAGTCTGTGCTCATCATGCTCGTCGAATACCTTTTCATTCCTCTCAATTGTTTCATAACATGCTTGCTCTAGCTCATCAATTGTCATATTGAGTGGTATATGTAGTATGCCAACTCCTATATAAAGTCGCTCTAGGTGTTCTCTTAATTTAAATTGCTTTTTATTAAATGAGCGAGTCATCTCAAAGACCATGTCCCCAAACATTAGGGCTGAGTCAAAAATGGAGATCTTTGCATCACTTTCTGGCACAAATTTACCATTCATATAAACAACTCTACCTGAATCCATATATTACTCCTTAATTAAAAACTCTTTCATTAAAGCTGAGCACATCCTCAGATCTTCTGCATTATCTATTTCAAACATTTTCCAAAACTCCATTTTAGAAAAACCAACTTTACCGCCAAATCTATTATCATTGCTCTGAATAACTTCTGGTTTGAACAAATAAAAAGATCCATTTTCTATAATTTGCTCCTTAAAATCCTGCCTTCTCTTTCTATTTTTGTAGTCATAATTAACACTATCAACTCCTGTACTTGACTCTTCCCAAAAAAATAGATCCTCCGCCATACTTGCGGAAAACATTGAGTCATATTTTTCTTTTTGAAACAATTCAATTGCATTATCTATGTCTTTTACTTCTCGTAAGGGTGATGTCACTTGTGGAGCGAGCACTAAATCCACCTCTGTATCTTTTTGTATTACTTCAATAGCATGCATCCAAGCTGATTCAGAGCTCGCTAAATCTCCAGAAATATCATCAGGGCGCCGTATAGTTTTTGCCCCATACTTTTCTGCCACATCCAATATCTCTTGACTATTAGAAGTAACCCAAACATGAGAAACATACTTTGAGGATAAGCACTGCTCAACAGTCCAAGCAATTAAAGGCTTACCACAAAAATCAATTATATTTTTATTACGAATACCTTTAGAGCCACCACGAGCAGGAATAATGCTATGAATATTCATGCTGCTATTTTATTTTTTACTACCATACAGTTCTACCGCCCTCAATAGGAATAATTGCACCATTAAGATAACTAGAGGCGTCGGACAGCATCCACAACAATGCACCTTGATATTCACTAGCATTTGCCATTCTGCCCATTGGGATTCTGGCACTAACTTCTTTTAAAAATTCTTCAGGCTGTCCATTTTCTACACCACCTGGACACATGGCATTACAACGCACATTTTTATCCGCCCAATAGGTCGCTAAATATCGCGTCAAACCAATTAAACCCGTCTTCACAACTGAATAAGTAACTGGTTTAACATTTTGCTTACCATTATCAACACCATCTTTAGAATAAAGCCTTTGATCTGGTGCAATCAAGCCCAAATCTGATGAAATATTGATAATTGAACCACCATTAGGATTTTGTGAAATTGCAAAGCCATAATGTTTGGCGCATAAAAATGAACCCGTTAAACCAACAGCAATATCATCATTCCAAATATCTAAAGGAAAGTTTTCCAATCTGGAAAAATTAATTTCTTTGCTATCTTCCACCTTGGGATTGTTTGACGCATTGTTAACCAATCCATCAATCTTGCCAAACTCTTTGATTAGCAGCCCAACATTGTTTTCAATTGCGTTTTCATTAGTAATATCAATCGCAAAACCAATTGAGTCCACCTTATATTTTTCATTCAACTCATTGGAAAAATCATCGACTGCCTGCTGTGATAGGTCCAATAATATTGGTGTTCCACCATAACACGCTACTGCCTCAGCATGCTTCCTACCTAACAGTCCCGTTGCACCTGTAATAACAACAACCTTACCATCTAATTTAAATAGTCGCTCCAGCATTAAAAAATTCCTACCGTTTGACCACCATCAACTACCAAAGTAGAGCCCGTAATAAAACTCGCCCTATCCGAACATATAAATACAGCAGAATCTGCGATTTCTTGTGGGGTTGCAAAACGATTCATTGGTACTGTTGATTTGATGATTTCATCTACGTGCTTTTTATTTTGTTGAATTTTCTCATCCCAAGACCCGCCTTTAAAATACACATTGCCAGGTGCGATGACATTTACTCTTACGCCATCAGATGCTAGTTTCCTTGCCATATTTTTGGCTAAGGCAATAATTGCCGACTTAGCTGTTGAATAGTCAGTAGGAGCTCCAAATGCCTCCACGCCGGTAATTGATGAAATAAACAGTAGAGAGCCTTTGGTTTTCTCCAACATTGGCAAAAAAGTCCTGGCAGTTTGCAAGGCAGACTCAAAATTACTGTTCCACGTCTGTCTCCATTTTTCATCATCGGGTAAAGCATCTGGAACACTACGTCCATCACCAACATTAACCACAACAATATCTAAACTACTCCACTTATCTTTAATTTTTTCTTTCAAATTATTAAGCGAATCAACATTGATACAATCACACTTACAAGCAAAAGCATTATCTATGCCATAGGAATTTTGTAATTTTTCTTCACTTTTGAATAGGTTATTAGACCCTCGAGACACTAAACAAGTTTTTGCACCTTCTTGCAAAAAACTTTCAGCAATAGCTAAACCTATACCTCTTGATGCACCTGTTATTAGGACTTTTTTATTGTCAAGAGCTAAATTCATGTTGTTTTTATTCTACAATAATTGATGTTAATTTCTTATATCAGAAAAATACTTTTTAATCCAATTTAATTGACTTTTAAATATCTCAACACCCTCATCATCACGATAGGCTTGCATAATAAAAGGACCTTGATAATCAAACTCTTTTAACTTCCTAAAAAATTTTACAAAGTCAGCATTGCCTTCGCCCAATATTACTGGCCCTCCGCCCAACGCTCTATCTTTAATGTGAATATCTGTAATTCTGTCACCATAAAGCTCCAACTCCTTGTCAGAATCAAATCCTAGAGCGGCACTATTGCCAATGTCGTAATTAACTGAAATATTCTTAGAGTTCAATTTATTTAGCAATTCAATAAATGGCTTTGGTGCTAAATCAGTTTCTAAAGATAAATTAATATTCTCCTTTTCAATTATTGGAATAATTTTTGCTACTTGCTTAACAAACTCATCAACCGCCTCTTTTGTTTTCAAACTAGATTGATCGACACAAGGAATAACAATGTCTGTGATCTTTAATACTTTAGCTGCTTCTAATAACTTTTCTAAAACTTTAAGGCTTTCTTCTACGACCTTATTATCGTTTGAATGTAATGGAGCCTCCATGAAATAATCAGCACAAATAGTTTTCACTGACACGCCAGTATCCCTGCTAATATTAACTATTTCATCAACGCCACCTGGTTTTAATAATGGATTTTTATCTGCATCATTGAAATCGAGAATAAATTCAATCAAATCTAAACCGCACTCTTTAGCAACTTTGAATTCATCTTGCCACATTCCGATAGGGAAAGCTTGGTATCTTCCTTGATATTTGGGCACTAAACGCCCTTGCATTACACCAATTTTATTCCTCATATTGTTAACAATTACTTCCAGTCAAGATGCTGTCGAAGATTCTCAGCAATAGGAGATTCTGCCTTAATGGTTCGCTTTACACCATCACCCATTGCTTTTTCAACTTTTCTTACTGCACCAACTAATTGCCTAAGGCCAGCTGGCTCAACAGATGCAGATTGATCAGACCCATACATAGCCCTATCTAGCGTTATATGCCTTTCTAATGAGGTGACTCCTAATGCTGCAGCCGCAGTAGAAATAGCTATTCCAGTCTCATGACCACTATAGCCAACATCACATTTAAATTTATCTCTAAGCGTGCTGATCATTTTAAGGTTGGCATCCTCATCCTTCATCGGATAAGTTGAAACCGTATGCATCAGTTCAAACGAACAATTCGCCTCTTGAAAAATTTCGACTGCCTTTTGAATATCATTATAAGTAGTCATGCCTGTTGATATAAATGTATGCTTGCCTTCTTTGGCAATCATATTCAATAAATCTTCATACACAATCATAGCTGAAGCTACTTTATTATATTTACAACCAAACTGCTGCAAGAATTCCTGACTGTTTAAATCCCATGCAGAAGCAAACCACTCAATGCCTTTTTCTTTGCAATATTGATCAATTTCTCTATACTCATCAACACTAAATTCTAATCCTGCCTTTTGTTCACGCTGAGTAGTTCCCCATGGACTCTCTCTTGATGAATCTAAAAATTCTTGAGTATATACGTTATCAAGGTCACGCTTCTGAAATTTAACCGCATCACAACCAACATCTGCCGCAATATCAATCAATTTTTTACAAATTGACATGTCTCCATTATGATTAATTCCTACTTCTGCAACTATAAAAATTGACATTTTTTTCCTTAATTATTATCATACAATATTTTAATAAAATCTATATTAAACACATTTTCTAACAACTCTCTCGCAACACCCTTTCCGCCTGAAGTTTTTAAAATCACATCAGAAATTTCTTTAATTTTACAATGACTATCCGAAGGGCATGCTGTATATCCACATAATTTCATTGCATAATAGTCATTGACATCATTTCCAACATAGAAAACCTTATCTAGCCCAACTTGCAACTCTTTTGAAAGGCCTTTCAGTGTTTCAACCTTATTGCTGGACCCTTGTATAGCTGGCACTTGTATTTTTTTTGCCCTCGCTGAAACTACAGAATTTTTTTCTGTAGATAAAATATAAACTTTTTTACCCAATTTACGAAAAACATCAAACGCAAGCCCGTCAGATCGACTACAAGTTACACTTTCCGATCCAGATTTATCAATATGCACAAGATTATCAGTCAAAACACCATCAAAATCAAAAACAATCATATCGATAGCATCTATTGATATATTTTTCTTAACTATTGCACTTTTACTCATAACTTATTATTCATTTAGTTGACGTTTAAATAAATATTTGAAACTACACTCAGTTTTTATTTAAAACAAAATTTTACAATAGCTACCGCACCAAGAAAAAATGGCGACAAGAATTATTTTACTATAAGCACTATATTTTACTATAAGCACTACTTAATTAGCTAACTTAATTAGGAATTGCATTCTCACAGATATAAACACCTTCCCTATCACCAATAATTTTACTAATTGGTATTATTCTTCCTTGAATTAATAATGCTACAGCCTCTCGTTTGACCTCTCCAATGATTACTTTAAAAACATTGTATGATTTATTCAGTCTTTCATAGGATATGTAGTGGTCTGACAAACTTGGACACAAAGATAGCCTTATAATACAAACTATAAGGAGGTCAACAAATGACACAAGTAAAAACCAGGAAGCAACGTGTAATGTTTAGCGTTGAGCAAA
>Ga0008649_10003220_pt1 | contig 11326 bp, 10 predicted proteins | sample SaaInlV_130m_DNA_2_FD_66601 | JGI IMG/M metagenome (GOLD analysis project Ga0008649, IMG submission 66601) | Marine microbial communities from expanding oxygen minimum zones in the Saanich Inlet - SI037_S2LV_130m_DNA | ecosystem: Environmental > Aquatic > Marine > Intertidal zone ... | reverse complement strand
TTAATGTATCAAGATTAGATTACTATAAGAAATAGCAAATAATTGAAAAATGTGATAATGAACGACGATATAGTTGTTGTATTCACTGCTAGCTTGTTCATTTTTTAGGCGGATAACTTCCATACTAAACATAAGATTGCATTAAATGAAGGAAATATACCGGAATGGAGAAAACAAAAGATTGGCGTAATGTCGTTACCAAGTCAACAGATAGTCTAAGCAAAGGCATTAAAGTTTTGCATGATGGTGCCCTACGAATAGCGCTAGTGGTTGGCCAAGATAAGAAATTATTAGGAACATTGACAGATGGAGATGTTAGACGCGCATTAATTAAAAACATGCCCATGGATACTGTAATTACATCAGTAATGAATGCGCATCCAACTACAGTAAGTACTAATATTCAAAAAAAAGAAATCATTGCTTTAATGGAAAGCAATGATTTATTACACATGCCAGTTTTAAATGAGAATAGCGAACTATGTGATTTGATAACATTGCAGCAGTTACATAAAAATCCAATATATGAAAATCCTGTATTTATTATGGCGGGTGGATTTGGAAAAAGATTACATCCATTAACAAAAGAAATACCCAAACCCTTGTTAAAAGTTGGTGATAGGCCTATTTTGGACACTATTATTGAACAATTTATTGACTTTGGGTTCAGTAATTTTTATATTTCCACGCATTATATGCACGAAAAAATTATAAATAATTTTTCAGATAGAGACTTGGGTAATATAAATATTGAGTTTATACATGAAGAGAATCCTCTTGGTACAGCTGGTCCTCTTGGGCTGTTACCAGAAAATATCTCAAAACTTCCAATAGTCGTCATGAATGGAGATATTTTAACAAAAGTAGATTTTGGGTATTTATTAGATTTTCATAAAGAAAATAAATCCGAAGCAACAATGTGCATTAGGGAGTATGATTTTCAAGTTCCTTATGGCGTTATTGAAACTAAAGACCATAGAATCAAAAAGATTGAAGAAAAACCAGTGCATAAGTTTTTTGTAAATGCAGGGATTTATGTTTTGAATCATAATCTTATTCAAAAAATTGATGGTAATTCATACTTAGATATGACAGATTTTTTAGAGAGTGAATTGGATTTAGGTAGGGTAAGCGCTTTCCCTATTCATGAATATTGGCTTGATATTGGGCAAATAGGTGAGTATGAAAAAGCTAATCGTGATATTCATACAATATTCTAGCCCGCTATGAAGAAGAACGTTAGTACAGTTTTAGTTGTGGGTTTGGGAAGTATTGGAAGGAGGCATATTGGTATTATTAACAATATCTTTCCAGATGTGAATATTGTACTATTGAGGCATAAAAAATGCAGTGAAAAGGAATACGGGTCACTAAGAATAAACCAGTGTGTTACTACGCTGAATGATGCTATTAAAACCAAACCTCAAGCGGCAATTATTGCTAATCCAGCAACTAAACATGTTGAAATTGCTAAATATTTAGCATATAACGGAATTGATATACTAGTTGAAAAGCCAATCTCCACTAATTCTAAAGATGCTGAAGAGTTAGTCAAAATTTGTGAGAAAAATAATGTCATTCTTATGGTGGCTTATAACTTAAGATTTTTACCATCATTGATGCATTTTAAACAATACATTCAATCAAATTTGATTGGAAAGATATACTCAATAAGGTCGGAAATTGGACAATACTTACCAAATTGGAGGTCAGGGTCTGATTATAGACATGGTGTATCTGCTAAAAAATCTTTAGGTGGTGGTGTTTTGTTGGAGTTAAGCCATGAAATTGATTATCTGAAATGGATTTTTGGGTCAATTACATGGATCAAATCTCACACATCCAAACAAAGTGATTTAGAGGTAGATGTTGATGATAGTGCAAGTATAATTTTGGCTTTTAAAGGCGAAGATGGTAGAGAGGTGGTGTCTTCTTTAAATATGGACTTTATTCGTCACGATACAACGAGAAAGTGTTACATAATCGGCGAAAAAGGAACTTTGTTTTGGGATGGCATCACTGGCAAAGTTAAATTGTTTTCAGATGCAGATAATCATTGGGTAGAGGTATTTAATTCATCATCAGAAAGAGATCATACATATTCAGAAGAAATAAAATCTTTTTTCTATTCTGTGGAGTCTAGAACACCTCCTCTTATTACCGGGAAAGATGCCTTGGAGACAGTTTTAGCGATTGAAGCGATTGAATATTCAAGTTTTACTAACTCAAAGGTCGTGTTACAATAATGAGGTATGTAGTATTAATTTGTGCAAGAGGGGGCTCAAAGGGACTGCCTGGTAAGAATATTAAGCTATTGAATGGTATTCCACTTATTGGTTGGTCAATTAATATCGCCAAACAAATGAACAATGTTTCTAGAATTATAGTATCAACAGATTCTATAGATATAGCACAGATAGCTAAAGAATTTGGTGCTGAAGTTCCGTTTATAAGACCAGATTACTTAGCTCAAGATGGTAGTTCTGAATGGCTGGTTTGGAGGCATACAGTCAATTATTTAAAAGAAAATGATGAAGAGGGTGTGGATGCTTTGATAGTTTTACCTGCAACTTCCCCACTAAGATCTATTGGCGATATTGACACCTGTATTGAAAAATTTGAAAGCTCAAAAGTAGACTCTATAATTACTGTTAGTGAAGCAAGTAGAAGTCCGTATTTTAATATGATTATTAATAATAATGACTATGCTTCGTTAGTGATTCAGCCTGAAAGTCAAATAATAAGACGTCAAGATGCTCCAAAGGTTTTTGACATGACAACAGTTGCTTACATTGTTGATGCTAATTTTATTATTAAGCACAATGGAATGTTTGAAGGTAGAGTTAAAAGTGTGGTCATTCCCCAGGAGAGAGCAATTGATATTGACAATTTAATTGATTTCAAGGTTGCGGAGTGCTTATTAAATCAAAAGGAAAAAGCAGAATGAAAACGATCCCAGTATTAATGGATTTAAACGATAGAACCGCATTGATTACGGGCGCTATAGGTGGTATTGGTCAAGAAATTGCACTCACTATTGCAGAGCTAGGTGGAAATCTAATATTAGTAGATCGTCCTAATTCTAATTATGACCATATTAAGCAAAAAATACTTGATAATTGGAATGTTGGCATTGAATGTATTGATTGTGATTTAGAGCATGAAAAGTCAAGGCTTAGTCTTATTAAATTAGTAATTCAAAGTAATGAAAATCTAGATATATTGATCAATAATGCCGCTTTTGTTGGAGAGTCTAACCTTGAAGGATGGGTTGAGGATTTTGAAAAGCAAACTATTGGAACCTGGAGAAGAGCTATAGAAGTTAATCTTACTGCACCCTTTCATCTGTCACAGGCGTTTACTCCTTTGTTGAGAAAAAGTGGTAACGGGTCTATAATTAACATTGCGTCAATTTATGGTGTTAATGGTCCAGTGCATTCAATGTATGATGGAACAGAAATGGGAAATCCTGCGGCTTATTCGGCATCTAAAGGTGGACTGATACAGTTAACACGATGGTTGGCAACTACAATTTCACCAGATGTGAGGGTTAATGCCGTTTCTCCGGGAGGAGTGTTTCGTAATCAACCAGATAGTTTTGTAAAGCAATATGAAAAAAGGACGCCATTAGGGGGAATGGCCTCTGAAGAGGATTTTAAGGGAGTTATTGCGTACTTAGCATCTGACATGTCAAAGTATGTCACTGGGCAAAATTTGATAATTGACGGAGGCTGGTCAGTATGGTAGCTAAAATAAAAAAATCTTTAAATATAGCACTACTTGATCTAAATCATATGACAAGAGGTATACATACAAATACAGTCCCACTAGGAATTGGCCTTATTGCTGAGTACATTCATAAGACATCAGAAATAACTCACAACATAAGACTGTATAAAGACCATGGAAAATTATTGTCTGACCTGGAAGAATGGATTCCAGATATTGTCGGTTTGGCGCAATATTGCTGGAATAGTGAGCTTAATTATTTTTTTTCTAGAAAGATTAAAGAGTTAAATCCAGAAGTAATTAATGTTGCAGGTGGTCCAAATTTAGATCATGATACAGAAAAAAGAGTTACCTATCTTCATGAGTATAAAGTTCTTGATATATGTGTCCAGTATGATGGAGAAAATCCATTTGCGGAAATAGTAAATAGAGTCGCTTATGGTGAAAATAGGGTTGATTTAATCAGTAACTTAGTACGCGGCACATTTGCTCTAGATTTAGTGGATAACTCCAAGCTTTCAGAAAACTTTAAAGCGCCTGAACAGAAGGTCCTTAATATTAAGAGTGATTCAAGTATTCTAGGCCATGTTGAATTTAGAAAAATTGCAGGTGTTGAAAGGAAACCTGCCCCAAGAATTGATACATTAGATGTATTTGGCGCAATGTACCCAGAAGGTAGGTTTGATCAATTTCTTGATGATGGCTTCCATCCTTTTGTGCAAACACATAGAGGGTGTCCTTTTCTGTGTACTTTTTGCCATACTGCCGATAAATATTACAATAAGATGAGATTTCAATCGACTGAGTTATTTAGAAAGGATATGGAGTATTTAGGTAAGCGATTTGCAAATAAGGACGATGTTAAGTTGTACATTGCAAATACTAATATGAGCATGTTTAAAGAGGATTTTGATATTGCCTATATAATTAAAGATATACAAGAAAAATATAATTGGCCTAAATTTATTGATGTTAATTCTGGAAAAGATACTGATAAACTTTTGAAAATGATAGACATAATAAACATAAGGCCTGCTATTGCAGTACAAACATTGACAGACTCTGTTCTTGATACTATTAAAAGAAAAAATATTGGACTGGAGAAATTTGAAAGTTTTCAAAAAACAGTATCTAAGAAAACAGGAGTTATTTCTTCAACAGAACTAATAATGTGTCTCCCAGGAGAAACTATAGATTCATTTATTGTTACAATAAAAAAAGTTATAGATTCCAGCATAAAGCGCATTGTCATTTACACTTTAATGAAATTAAAAGGGACGCCAATTGACTCTATTGAGTCGGTCAAGAAATATAAATATGATGTTAGACACAGAATAGTTCCAGGACAATTTAGTATGATTGATGGCGAGTTAGTTACTGACACAGAGCAGGTTATAGTTGCTACCAATACTTTTAGTTTTGATGAATATCTGGATATTAGGCTATTAACGTTAACTATAACTATTTTTATTACAGCTGCAGAATTTTTGCCATTTAAAATGTTAATAGAGGAAGGTAAATTTTCAACCTCAGAATGGTTGTTTGCTTTACACGAAAAATGTATTAAAGATCCAAGGTTGGATGACCTATATGAATCATTTATATCAGAGACAAAAGATGAGCTTTTTGAGTCGAGAGAATTGCTTTTTGAGTTTTATTCACGCAAAGAAAACTATAAAAAACTACTTGATGGAGAGGCAGGAGCTAATTTAATTAATAAGTACCATGCTCAGTCATTAATGTCTAATTTTGATACTTTATTAGATGTTGTGTCAGATAATACTATGGAATTTATCCATGAAAAGAAAATGGTTGAAGATGTTAGAGAGTATGTTGGTTCGAGAAATATAGTAGAGAGAATGAAGCAGGATTATAAAAAACTTGATTATGAAAGTGTATTGCAATATGATGTTCCCACATGGTTTGAATCTGCCAATCAAAAACACCTATCAGAGTATTGTGGAAATTATAAGTATAAAGTTTATTTAAATAGAGAAGTTGCAAGTGTTTTTAAAAAATATTTTGGTATAAATAAGGATGTTAAAATGTCTCGACAGATATTTTTTAGAGACAATACTAGTCATTTGTATTGGGATATGTGGAAAGCTAGTTAGTAAGTTTAATTTAGTATTATTAACAGATGATTAGAATTTTTTTTAAAGGATTCGACCAAATGATAGAAAGATTGAAAGCGATTATAAGAAAAGCACCAGATAATTATATAGTGAATTTAGTAATTTCATTTTTAGTTAATGCTTTTTATAGATATACCGACAAAAGAAAACTACTGTACGGTAGAAATGATAGATCAAATGAGATTCTTAATACTAACAATCCTTTGATATCAGTTTATCTCCCAACATATAATCGATGTAAAATACTTAGAGACAGGGCTATACCAACGGTTTTATCTCAAACTCATAAAAACTTTGAATTAGTAATTTGCGATGATGGCTCAACAGACGATACAGAAGCTGTTGTTAAATCGTTCAATGATCCCAGAATAAAATATATTAAGATTTCAAGAGATAAATACAGGTATCCAAATAAAAGTTTTTATCACTGGTTTTCTGGCTCTGTAACGGCATCAAATGCTGCATTAGATAAATGCAATGGAGCTTGGTCAGCAAGAATTGACGACGACTGTACTTGGACCAATGATCATCTTGAAAAATTATTAGATTTGGCGCAAAAAGATGACTATGAGTTTGTTTCTAGCCATCTTCTTGTTGACTTGCCTGGAAATAAAAATATTACAACACATAAAGATGATATAAGGAATCCAACAGGTATTGGTTCAAACTTAACTTGGTTTTATAGAGGGTATTTGAATGAGTTTAAATATAGTATTCATTCATGGAGAAAGCTGTATGACAGGCCAAATGATGCTGATTTTAGATATAGAATATATAAATCTGGAGTAAGAATTGGTTATCTTAATGAGGTCACAGCAAGCATATCACCTAGGCCTGGAGATTCAGGTGTTGGAAGTGAAGCGTATCTAGCAGATACAGAAAAATATGAAGATTTTTATGGATCCAAATCATAGCGATTTAAATTACAAATAGAAAAAAATTAGATTGTTTTTTAGCAAAAGATCTTTATTTTTTAAATAGAGGGCACTTTATGAATTCAGTTCCAAATGACCAAAAGTGGGTTTTTGCAAATAGAGATATTGAAATTATTTTTATTAACGGGTGTGACAGAAATAATATTTTATGGATAGATGCCTTCTTTCATAAAATTAGAAATATCGTGGCATTGTTAATATGCATTCTTGCCATATTCAGAGTGTTGTTTTTCTATTTCAAGCAGTTTTCAGTTAATTTAAATAATACTAATCACAATATAGATTCAATTGTTCTGGATTCTGGTAGAGGCTATGGAGTAAATAATATTTACAATAAAATAAATGTAAATATTGATAATAGTATAGAAATAGAGTCATTTAATATTGATAGCTTTATGACGTACAGTAGAGTTGGGTTATTTTTGCTACTTAGTAATGTTGTAGACTCTATTTTTTGCTATTTTAAAGCACTGCAGATTGATACTTCAAAAAAAGTTGTTTTTTTGTTATTAAAAAATGGATTGTCAAGCATATCTGTTTACTCATACTTAAGAACATATTTTCACACGTTTAATGATAATTCAAATTACACCACGTATATTGATGCTGGTACATTGCAATCGCATGCATCAATATCAGCTGGCATAAGGACTGTTTGCGCTTATCATGGCTTGATTGAAAAAGTGCATATAAACTGCTTCCCAGAGTACGACTCAATATATGTTTATAGTAAGGATGAGAAAGAATACTTACTCAATCTAGGGGTTGACTCAAATATATTTGTTTACAAAAGCACTAAACTAAAGTGCAGAAATAAAGTAGTAATTTTCTATATGCCATTAAGTATTTGCGACATTAGTTTTTCTATGGACAGGGTTATGGTTGAAATGGATAGAATTATCAATTTTTTTAATTCAAAATCTTATAAGATTTATGTAAAAACGCATCCTTTAAGTATATTATCTGCGAAATTTATAAAGAAGCACAAGTTAAGTTTAACAAATTGGAAAGAAAAATTATCAGACTATAATGTCTATTATTTGAACGACTCAAATGGAATAAATAGGCTGGGTCCTAGCTTTATTGTAGGGCAGTGGGGTAGTACAACAATTTGTGAAGCTCTAGATTTTGGAGTCATACCTATAAATTTTAGTATTTTTACTAGCAATAAAAGCCTTTTTGATGTTTATCCAACTGATAAGCGGTCACTTTCTTGGCCGCTGGATGCAGAAATTATAAATAATATACTTTTAGAAGGAGAGCTTTATGATGATGTTATTAATTCACTTTATAATTAGAATAAAAGAGTTGCTTAAGTGTATGTATTTTAAAATAAATACCAGATGTGCGTACAAATGCTTTAGATGTGTCTAATGGTTGATATGTGTTTAAATGTGCCACTATATAATTATTAAAATAAAGTTAAATTGAAATTATGAATGATAAATTAAAGGTTAATTTAGGCTGTGGCAAGGATATTAGGTCTGGTTATATAAATATAGATTTTGAAAGAAGAGATAATGCTAAAGTAGATATAGTAGCTGACTTAACAAAAGAAATACCATTGTCCGATAATTCAGTTAATTTTATCTATTCTGCGCATTTAATTGAGCATTTATACTGGAATGATGGAATAGAATTACTTAAAGAGTGCTTCAGGTGTTTAGAAAAGGGTGGTTTTATAAGGTTTTTATTTCCTGATTACAGGAAAATTTTCAGAGCATATGTAGATGGAGATGATGATTTTTTTTATTCATATAAGGAGCACTTAAATAATGTTGATTATCCGTATTATAAGTCGTTAATGGATGACCCGGAATCTGTTTTAAATTCCAGAATATCTTCACCTCCACCTGAATGGCATACTAGCAATAATCCCAATGAAAGGAAAAGAGTGTCAAGACGTGTTAGGAAGTATAGTACAAATATAGAAGTGGTAGACTGGTTTGTGCATCAATATGGTGAGCATGTTATGCTGTATGATGCTGAATATATGACAAAGATATTAACCAATATTGGATTTGATAATATATCTATATGTGATTATGACGAAGATATTGATTTAAAGGGCGGTGATCGTAAGCATCACTCAATCTGCTTCCAAGCATTCAAATAATACACAGAATATTGTGTAGTGATACGATTATGCAATTAGTTGAGAGATGGTATTAATATATATTGATATCATGTAAAACACCTAATACCATGGGTACATCAATTATGTACTGGTAAAGCCTTATCTTTAACATGGACTAGGCTAGTTAATACACCAGCGAGAAGAATACTCAGTATCTTAAAAATATAGACATTGCCATATCAATGAATGGTAATTTAGAACTATAGATAATATCTGTATTGAGTGCTTTTAGAGTAAGACGACATATTTGAATTAATAATAGATGTGTATGACCATATTGAACTTTATAATTACAAAATATTTTATGATAGTTCTGGGTGCAAAAAACCAATGAATGTGCGCTAATAAAGTATAAAATTAAACTAGAAAAGACAAATAGTTGTTAGAGGTTTAAGAGTTTTATTTATGAAAGTAGTAATTTTAGCAGGTGGTTTAGGTACCCGTATTAGTGAAGAGACAAGTCTAAAGCCAAAACCAATGGTGGAAGTTGGTGGTAAGCCAATTCTATGGCATATTATGAAAATGTACTCCTCACACGGTGTCAATGATTTTGTAATATGTTGTGGTTACAAAGGTTATATGATTAAAGAATACTTTGCAAATTATTTTTTGCATCAATCTGATGTCACATTTAATATGAAAGCTAATTCTATGGAAGTTCACCAGGAAAGAGTGGAACCATGGACTGTTACTTTGGTTGATACTGGCGATAATTCAATGACTGGTGGTAGAATAAAAAGAGTAGAAAAATACATAAAGGATGATGAAGTTTTTTGCCTTACCTATGGCGATGGAGTGAGCGATGTGGATATTAGTAGGTTAATTAAGTTTCATAAACAGCAAAAAACTCTTGCTACACTAACAGCAGTTTATCCTCCCGGACGCTTTGGTGCGCTCGATATAGACAATAAGAAGGTACATACATTTAAAGAAAAACCAAAAGGTGATGGTAATAGAATTAATGGAGGTTTTTTTGTTCTTTCACCAAAAGTGATAGAATTAATAAAGGACGATTCTACAGTATGGGAACAAGATCCTATGGAGGCTTTGGCACTACAGGGTCAAATGTCAGCTTTTGAACATAATGGTTTTTGGCAACCAATGGATACCCTGAGAGATAAGGTGTATCTACAGAGTCTTTGGGATAAGGGCAATGCCCCATGGAAAACCTGGTAGTCATTAGTGATAGATCAAAATTTTTGGAAGAATAAAAAAGTTCTAATTACTGGACATACTGGTTTTAAAGGCGCTTGGTTATCCATTTGGCTGCAAAATCTTGGTGCAGAGGTAATCGGTATCTCACTTGATTCGCCGACAATTCCAAGTCTTTATGAGCAAGCTAATGTAGCACAAGGAATGATAAGCTTAAGACAAGATATTCGTGATGGTAAAAAAATTAAGGAAATCTTCCAGCAGTATCAGCCTGAAATTGTCTTTCATTTAGCGGCACAGCCATTAGTTAGATACTCATATCGTGAGCCTGTTGAAACATATGAAACTAATGTTATGGGCACTCTGCATATTTTAGAAGGTATACGTAGTATTGATTCTGTGCGTTCTGCAGTTATGATTACTACAGATAAATGCTATCAGAATAAAGAGTGGGTATGGGGATATCGTGAAACCGATACTCTTGGAGGTCATGACCCCTATAGTAGTAGCAAGGGGGCTGCAGAATTATTAATCTCTTCATATAGAGACAGCTATTTTCCACGAGACAAATATAGTGAACACAAGACAGCAATTGCATCAGTTCGGGCTGGCAATGTTATTGGTGGCGGAGATTGGGCAGATGACCGACTTATCCCAGATATTATTCGCGCCTTCCAAAATAATGAAAAAGTTGTTATTCGTAATTCAAAGTCAACCCGACCATGGCAGCATGTATTGGAGCCCCTATCTGGCTATTTGAAGTTAGCGGAACAACTTGAGGAAAATGGTGGTAAATACGCAGAAGCTTGGAATTTTGGTCCAATCGAGGAAGATGCGCGTTCTGTACAGTGGATTGTGGAAAGATTGACGAAATTGTGGGGTGGTAATGCTGGTTGGATTGATGACGAAAATAGGCATCTACATGAGGCAAACTATCTTAAATTGGACTGCTCTAAAGCGCGTATGAAGCTTCATTGGCGACCAAGATGGGATCTAAGTCAAACATTATTGAAAATTGTTGAATGGCATAAATTAGAGTGCAAGAAAGACAAATGTCGAGAATTATGTTTAACTCAAATTAATGAATACATGAATACAGCGATATAGTCATGAATAAAGAGAAATTGAGAAAAGAGATATTGAAATTGGTGAACCAGTATGGATCAATGGATTCAGATACTTCACTTTTTAAAGAAGGAGAATCAACAATACCACCTTCTGGAAAAGTGATTGGTGGA